>Ga0116164_10001956_pt1 | contig 15048 bp, 15 predicted proteins | sample AD_UKC109_MetaG_FD_89888 | JGI IMG/M metagenome (GOLD analysis project Ga0116164, IMG submission 89888) | Active sludge microbial communities of municipal wastewater-treating anaerobic digesters from Hong Kong - AD_UKC109_MetaG | ecosystem: Engineered > Bioreactor > Anaerobic > Digestate... | reverse complement strand
GCCGACGAGCAGGCCGTCAGCGCATGCGGCTTTGCGCTGATGAATATGATGGGCCTGGTCTGCGATCCCGTAAACGGCCTGGTGGAAATTCCCTGCGTGTACCGCAACGCGGCCGGTGCGGCCCAGGCGCTGTGCGCGGCGCAGATGGCGCTGTCCGGCATCGATTGCCCCATCGCGTGCGACGAACTGATCGCCGCTATGCGGGACGTGGGCGCGGCGATGCCACCCAGCCTGCGCGAGACCGGCGAGGGCGGCTGCGCCGCGTGCGCGTGTAAAAAGCAGAAATCATAGGCAGGAATCAAAAACGCTGCCGCAGGATGTCAATCCCCCGCGGCGGCGTTTTCATTGCTATTCCGTACCGGCTGCATGCCGCAGCGCATCGCCGGCCAGCCTGTACACCGTCCATTCCTTCATCGGCTCGGCGCCCAGCGACAGATAAAAATCGATGCTTGGTTGGTTCCAGTTCAGGCAGGCCCATTCCAGCCTGCCGCAGCCGCGTTCCACGGCGATCTGCGCCAGCTTGTGTAAAATAGCTTTCCCGTAGCCGTGCCCCCGGTATTCCGGCTTTACGAACAAATCCTCCAGATAGATACCGGCTCTGCCCAAAAAGGTGGAGAAGTTATGAAAAAACAGCGCATAGCCGACTTCCACTCCGTCCGCCAGAATGAAGAATACTTCCGCCCGCTTCTGCTCAAACAGCCATTCCTTCAGAATTTCTTCCGTAGCCACAACCTGATCCAGCATTTTTTCGTATTCGGCCAGTTCCCTGATGAACTGCAAAATCAAAGCCGTATCGTCTTCCCGTGCAAACCGATAAGTTACGTTCATTCTTTCCACTCCGTATGTCCTGTTTTTTATAGCGTCTTTGTGAAATAGTGCCGTTTCCCCGTCACCGGATATGCATCCAGCGCAAACACTTCCCTGTACCCGTGCTTTTGATAGAATGCAGGCGCCTGAAAGCTGAAGGTATCCAAAAACGCATACTTGCAGCCCCGTTCCCTGGCCGCTTTCTCCGCCTGCTCCAGAAGCCCGCCGCCAATTCCCTGCTTCCGCAGCGCTTCGCCGACCCACAAATACTTCACGAATACCCAGTTGCCATGCGTGTGCCCGATCAGCCCCGCCAGCATCTCCCCTGCTTCATCACGCAGATAGACGCCCAAATCCTTCGGGTTCTTATCCTCGAGCCGTTCCAGATTGTACCGCAGCAGACCCTGCATAACCATGTCCCGATCCCGCTCATGAATGGTATCCGTTATCACAAATCCTACGCCCATGCCGCCTCCCCGCGCTTATTGCACCCATCCCCGGAACAAGCCCGTCTATCATACCATATCGAAGCCCAATTGTGCCCGCAAGAAAAACACCGCCGCGAACTGAGCGCAGTCTAATTCCCCGTTCCTTCCGTACTTCGTTTCCCCGTCCATCTCCGTAAAGCCGCATCAAGGCCCGCCTTGATGCGAGAGGAGCCGCGACGGAGCGGGTGTGGGCAACTGAAATGAGCGTGCGCCCAGTGGGCGCTTGTGCGAAGCACAAAGCGAATTGAAGTTGAGAAGGTTTACAGAGCGGGTGAACGGCAGTGATACCCGCGACAATAAACCTGACGGGATTGACGTTTTCTGAAAGAAAATCGTTGCCTCGAACTGAGCGCAGTCCATTCCATTTCCCCCGCACTTCGTTCCCCCGTCCATCTCCGTAAAGCCGCATCAAGGCAGGCCTTGATGCGAGAGGAGCCGCGACGGAGCGGATGTGAGAGGGGACGTTTTCTGAAAGAAAATCGTCGCCGCGAACTGAGCGCAGTCCGCGGCGACGACTGGTGCGGGCAGCGGGACTTGAACCCGCATGCTTATTCAGCGAAGGATTTTAAGTCCTTTGTGTCTGCCATTCCACCATGCCCACACGCACGGAAATCATATCACGAAAGCCTTGCAGCGTCAATTCCCGCAACCGCTGTTTTTATACGCGGCGCGCGGTTTCAGCTTGAAGTCGGCACCCGTTCATCATATCATGGAAACTGGGTAGAAATAGCGCAAGGACGCTGGAAACCCCAACCATATCATTCGTTAACCGATAAGGAGAACCGCCGTGCCGCAAGTGAAACAAAGGGTTGAATTGGTCCGTCATACGGCGGACGGCGAGGCGCTGATGGCGCTGGCCGCCAAGCTGTGCTACGCGGGCGGCGATTTGGCCTCCCTGCAGGAAAGAATCCAGAAAAACGATCAGCGCGCCTACATCCGCAAATTGCTTCAGATGGGCCACGAAAGCGTGATGGAGCACATCTCCTTTACATTTTTAGTCGAAGGTGTCAGCCGTTCGCTGCTGGCACAGATCACGCGGCACCGCATCGCAAGCTTCAGCGTACAGAGCCAGCGCTACGTCGGATATGAAAAGGGCTTCGGGTACATCGTGCCGCCCGCCGTGGAGGCGCTGGGCAAACAGGCGGTCGACGAATACGCCGCGCAGATGGATCAGATGCTTACATGGTATCAGGACTGGCAGCGGAAGCTGGGAACGAACGAGGACGCCCGTTTCGTGCTCCCCAACGCCTGCGAAACACGGATTTTGATGACGATGAACGTACGTGAGCTCAAACACTTTTTCGCGCTTAGAATGTGCCGCCGCGCGCAGTGGGAGATCCGGGAACTGGCGGAAACGATTTTCGGCCTGTGCTACGAGCAGACACCCGAGCTTTTTGCGGACGCGGGCCCCGGCTGCCTGCGCGGCGCTTGCCCCGAGGGTGAAAAATCCTGCAGGCAGATGCATGCCGTTCGCCTGGAGCGGGAAGAATTCATCGCGGCGCACGAACAATCCAATTTGTAATGAAAAGAAAGGGATTTTATGCCATATTACGATCAGGTAAGCAGCCATAAAACAAGCGCGCAGAAGCGCAGCGAGGCCGAGAAACGCGGAGGCTTCGACGACGAAGGAACGCAGTATTCCGCGGCACGCAAGACAGGCGGCGCGCGCCGGAAATCATCCGCGGGAAAAGCGCAGACCGGCGGCCCGGCCCGTGCCTACACCCGTAAAACCAACGACGAAGGAACACCCAAGCGCACATACGGCAAACCGTCGGCAGACGGTGAAAAACGCTCCTACTCCCACAAAGCGGTCAGCACCGACGGGTATTCCAAACGTTCCTACGGCAAACCGTCCGCAGGCGGCGAATGCCGATCCTATTCTCGTAATACTGAAGGCGGGGACGGTTCCGCCAAACGCACCTACGGCAAGCCGTCTTCCGGCGGTGAAAAACGTTCCTATTCACGCAAGACGACGGACGGCGAGAAGCGTTCCACACCGAAATACGGCAAAACACCGGCCTGGAGCGAGCCCCGCTTTGCGCCCCGTACCGCAAACACCTACCGCACACGCGGCGAGAACATCACGCCCAAGCCCTACGGCGAGCAAAAGCGCGAGCAAAACGCGGAAAGCCTCAAGCCCGATTACAACGCCTATCGCTCGTCCGCGCCCGCAGAGGAAAGCACGAGCGAGAACCTGCTCAGCGGGCGCAACCCCATCCGCGAGGCGCTGAAAAGCGGCCGGGATATCGAAAAGCTGCTGGTCGCCAAAGGCGAGCTCAGCGGCTCGGCCAAGGAGATCGTCGCCATGGCGCGCGAGGCGCACGTACCCGTGCAGGAGGTGGACCGCGCGCGGCTGGACGCGATCACGCCCCACCATCAGGGCATGCTGGCGTTCGCGTCCGCCTACCAATACCATACCGTGGACGAGATGCTCGCCCTCGCCAAGGAGCGCGGCGAACAGCCATTCCTTGTGATGCTGGACGGCGTTACCGATCCGCACAACCTCGGCGCCGTCATCCGCACCGCCGAATGCGCGGGCGCGCACGGCGTGATCGTACAGGAGCGCCGCGCCGTGGGGCTGACCCCGGCAGCGGTCAAAGCCAGCGCGGGCGCGATCGAGCACATCATGGTATCCCGGGTGGTCAACCTGACGGCCACCCTCGATATGCTCAAGAAACAGGGCATATGGACCTATGCCGCCGATGCCGAAGGCGAGGATTATCTGTCGGTCGATTATTCCGGCGGCGTTGTACTCGTGATCGGCGCGGAGGGCGAGGGCGTCAGCCGGTTGGTGATGGAGCAATGCGATAAAATCGTCGCGCTGCCCATCCGCGGCAAGATCGACAGCCTGAACGCGTCGGTGGCGGCGGGTATCCTGCTTTACGCCGTGCTGCGTTCCCGGTAGCCGATGAACCCGCTGCTGTTTGTGGACGGCTACAATGTAATCGGCGCGTGGAAAGAGATACAGCAGGACCCCATACCCATCGACGAGGCGCGCGACCGGCTGATCGCGCTGCTGGAGGACTACGCGGGCTACACCGCGCAGGACGTGATTTTGGTTTTCGACGGGCATCTGGGCGACCGCGCCCTTACCAGCGTGGAGCGGCGGCACACGCTGACCGTGGTTTTCACCAAGCACGGCCAGACCGCCGACCAGTACATCGAGCGTGCCTGCGGGCAGACGCCCGCGTACCGCGAGGTGCGCGTAGCCACCAGCGACCATCTGGAGCAGACGATGATCCTGGGCCGGGGCGCCACGCGGCTGTCTTCCCGCGAGCTGTGGCAGGAGCTTACGGCCCAGCGCAGCCAGCTCCGCTCAAAGCACGTTTCCAATCCCGCTCCCGCGACGACGACGCTCCAAAGCGTCCTGAGCGACGAGCAAAGGCTTGCGCTGGAGCGCATCCGCAGACAGAAGTAAAGCGCATATTGACATTTCACAAGACAGGATGTTTGCATGACGATGAACCCGCAGGAAGACGAACGGACAAACGACGAATACGCCCTCCCTCCCGAGGAACAGCCCGAGCTGACCTGGGATGAGACGCTGCGCATGCGTTTCGGCGAAAAGTCGGACGAGGCCATCGTCGGCATGGCGCAGGACGGCGACCGCGTCGCGCTGGAATATTTACTGAGCAAATATAAAAATTTCGTACGTTCCAAGGCCCGCAGCTACTTCCTGATCGGCGCAGATCACGAGGACATCGTGCAGGAGGGTATGATCGGCCTTTTCAAATCCATCCGCGATTATCAGCTGGAACGGCTGTCCAGCTTCCGCGCGTTCGCGGAGCTGTGCATCACGCGCCAGATCATCACTGCCATCAAAACGGCGACGCGCCAGAAGCACCTGCCGCTCAACAGCTACGTGAGCCTCAACAAGCCCATCTACGATGAGGAAAGCGACCGTACGCTGATGGACGTGATCGTGGAAGGCCACGCGCAGAATCCCGAGGAGCTGATCATCGGCCGCGAGGACATCCTGTCCATCCGCGACCAGGTGGACACGGTCTTAAGCTCGCTGGAGCAGGACGTGCTTTCAGCCTATCTGGACGGCAAGAGCTATCAGGAAATCGCGGACAAGCTGGGGCGGCATGTGAAATCCATCGACAACGCCCTCCAGCGTGTGAAGCGAAAGCTGGAGAAATATCTGCAGGAAATGCGCCTGCACGATGATGATTGACAGTCCCCTGATTTTTTTCCACGAGGAGGTGCGCCGCTTTGCCCGATGACGTCTACGAGATCATTGCGCTGGCGGCGCGCTATTGGTTTCTGCTGCTCATGGTCCTGATCGCGTGGCGCAGCTACCGCTGGCTGGCACGGGACCGTAAAACCTATAAAAAGCGGCTGCGGCTCCTGCCCGACGCCGGATATGTCGGCGAATTGGTCGTCATGCAGGGGGACGATACCGTGAAAAAGGGCACCTGCCTTCCGGTCGGCCGCGAGGGCGTGCTCGGCTATCTGCGCTCCAACGACGTATGCCTGCCGATGAACGGGGTTGCCAACCGCCATCTGTGGTTTTCGTTCGACGATACGGACGGGCTCAGGGTGGAGCCTTTGCGCGGCCGGATGATCATCGCCGACGGGGAGGAGCTGATCGGAAGGCGGATGCACGCCTGGCTGGCGCACGGTTCCCAGCTGCAGGTAGGCGAGGCGAAGCTCAGGCTCCGGATGTTCTCCGGCTTCGAGTATGCGGGCGAGATCAGCGCCGACCTCAGGCAGCTTGAAGAAGACGGTGCACCGGAGCTGCCCGCCGAGCTGGAGGACGCGCCGACCGCGGATCCCGTACGCCGTATGCACGAGATTGCCGCGTGGCAGACAATGGCGGAGAAAGACGAAGCCGCGCAAGCCGAGCCGGAATTCTATCCGCCCGAAATGGACGATTCCGGGGAGGATGACGAGTTCCTGCCTCCGATGGACGATACCATGGGCAATTCCTACGAGCTGCAGGACGGCTCCCCCGTGTACTATCCCCCCGTCACGGACGATGCGGAGGAAATGCTTCCGGAGCAGGAGGAAGCACCCAAATCCATGTATGTGGACGAGGACGAGGCCGCGACAGCCAACCGCGTGCTGTGGGACAAGATGTTCCGGGGAGGCAAGAAGCGATGAGCAGGTCCTCCCGTTTCCGGCGCGAGCTGCGCGGCAAATCGGACTACAGGCTGGTTTCGGTCATTATGCTGTTTTTCTTCAGCGCGTTCCTGCTGATCGCCCTCAAGGGCGAGCTGCACTGGCAGGGTTTCGTGCTGGCAGTGGCCGTGCCCGCCCTGATCTACATCGCCACCATGTGGCTGCCGCGCTTTTTCCCCGCGGATAAGCTGCTGCTTTCGATCGCCAATTTCCTGTGCGCGCTGGGCGTGCTGGTGCTCTATTCCACCGATCTGATCAAGGGAACCAATTACGGCATGCAGCAGGCGATTTACTATGGCGCCGGCATCGTCGCCATGCTGGTTTGCATCCTGCTGGTCCGCTATATCCGGTATTGGCGCGTATTTATCTACGTCATCGCGTTCTGCGCGCTCGGGCTGATCTCCCTGCCGCTGGTGTTCGGCACCGAGGTCTACGGCGCGACCAACTGGATTATCGTCGGCGGCATCAGCCTGCAGCCCAGCGAACTGGTGAAGCTCGCGCTGCTGCTGGTGTTAAGCTACTTTATGAGCCAGCGGAAGTTCTGGCCGTGGCTCATCTTCGCGGTCTTCTGCATGGGCGTGCTGATGCTACAAAAGGACCTCGGCACGGCGCTGATTTACTATATCGTCTCCGTAATGCTCTACTATGCGTCCACCGGCAACCTCTGGATCACCGGCGTCGGGCTGCTTGGGGGCGCCGCGTCGGCGGTGTACGGGTATCACGCGTTCGCGCACGTCAAGCGCCGTATCGCCGTGTGGCGCAATCCGTGGATGGATTTTGAAAATACAGGCTACCAGATCGTCCAGATTTTGATGGCGATCGCCTCGGGCGGGCTGTTCGGCGTGGGCCTCGGCCTCGGCACGCCCACGATCATCCCCGTATACCACACCGACGCCATCTTCGCCGTGATCTGCGAGCAGTTCGGCATCATCTTCGGCGTGCTGGTGCTGGTGATGTACGTCATCCTGATCCTGCGCGGCGCGGCCATCGCGCGCAGCGCGCGGCGCAGCTTCCACGGGCTGCTGGCCATGGGCGTCACCGCCATGCTCGGCCTGCAGACGTTCGTGATCATCGGCGGCGTTTTAAAGCTTATCCCCCTCACGGGCGTAACGATGCCCTTCGTCAGCTACGGCGGCACGTCGCTGGTCAGCTGCATGGGGCTGATCGGGCTTTTGCAGGGCGTATCCACCGTCAACCAGGACGACCTGACCTACGATTACGAGGTCAGCCGCAGCCGGACCGAGGAAAGCTCGCTCCCGTTTGCGGATAACGGCGAGTAAGGAGAGAGCATGAAACCGCTGCACAACCGTTTTCGGCTGCTGACGCTGCTCCTGATCGGCCTGCTGCTTCTGGCAGGGCTGTACGGCGTGTATTCGATTACAGTCTACGGCAACCGGTGGTTCTCCTCCTCGCGCAACCTGCGCTACCGCGAGGCCAAGAACTCGGTCGTCGCGGGCGATATTATCGACCGCAACGGCGTGGTGCTGGCGACCACCGACGAGGACGGCAACCGCGTGTACCAGGCCGACGAGGAATCACGCGCGGCGATCGTCCACCTGATCGGCGACCGGGAGGGCAACGTGGCAAACGGCGTGGAATCCTTCCAGGCCAGCTATCTGCTCGGGTTTGAAACCACCCTCGCGGAGCGCGTGCTCACGCTGATCAAGGGCGAGGAGCGGCGCGGAGACGACGTGACGCTGACGGTGGACAGTAAGCTTTGCACCGTAATCGTCCGGGCGTTCAACACCCATGTGCGCACCAAGAACAAGAGCGGCGCGGCCGTGGTGATGAACTATAAAACCGGTGAGGTGATCGCGCTGGTCAGCATGCCGGTGTACGATCCCGTCAATATTACGGACGAGGTGAAAGACGACGTCCAGCATCCGTTCTGGAACCGCGCCACACAGTCCACCCTGCCTCCGGGCTCCTCGTTCAAGATCATCACGACGGCCTCGGCGCTGGAAAATCTCGAGGGAATCGAGGACAAGGTTTTCACCTGTACAGGCGCAACGCTGGTGGAGGGACAGATTATCAGCGATTACGGAAACGCGCAGCACGGCAAGCTGAAGCTCTCCAAGGCGTTCCGGGTAAGCTGCAACAACACCTTCGCACAGATCGCGCTAACGCTGGGCGATACGGCGCTGCGCAGGACCGCCGAGGATTTCGGCTTCAACGACAATTTCCTGTTCCGCGACATCGTGGTGGAAAACTCCGTATACCCCACCGAAAACCGCACGCTGGTGGAAATCGCCTGGAGCGGCGACGGCCAGAGCCAGGTTGCGGCGACGCCCATGCACATGTGCATGGTGGCGGCGGCGATCGCCAACGGCGGCGTGATGATGGAGCCGCGCCTTTTGTACAACGTGACAAGCCCCAGCGGGCTGGTACGGCTCCGATACACGTCCAGGGTGTACCGCCGCGCCGTGAGCGAGGAGATCGCCCAGACCATTCAGGGCTATATGATCGATACGGTCGCGCGCGGCACGGCCACCGCCGCACAGGTGGAGGGCCTGACCATCGCCGGCAAGACGGGCAGTGCGGAAAGCTCTTTAAACGGCGAGGATGTAACCCACGCGTGGTTCACGGGGTATATCGACGACGACCGTTACCCCTACGCGGTGTGCGTGTTTGTAGAAGAAGGTGAGAGCGGAGGCGGAGCGGCGGCACCCATCGCACAGGCTGTTTTCCGGTATATCCAGGAATATTATCCGTTTCAGTAACAAGTTAAGGAGCTGTCCATGTGGAACGACTTTGTTTTTTCTGCCAACATCATTATCCCGATCATGTTGATGATCGGAGCCGGTTTCATTGCAAGGATCACAGGTCTGATCGGCAAGGAGGGAATCAAGCAGGGTAACCGCTGCGTATTTTATATTTTCCTCCCGCTGCTGCTGTTTATCAATATCAAAGAGACACAGGTTGACAGGATCGCGGATTTGACCACCATCGTGTACGCGGTGGTGACCATGATCCTGTGCTTTGCCCTGATGTTTGTCCTGGTCCCGCGGATTGCGAAGGACCGCAGCACCTACGGCGTGCTGATTCAGGGCATTGCCCGCGCTAATTATGCGATCTACGGCATTCCGCTGGTCACGCTGATCTACCCCGACAGAGATATCACCATCGCGGCGATCATCGTCATTTTCGCGATCCCGATCTTTAACGTATTCTCCACCATCGCGCTGATGATGTACGGCGACGCGAAGAAATCCGTTTGGGACATTACCAGGGGCGTGCTGCTCAATCCGCTGATTCTCGGCACGGCGCTGGGTTTCGTTTTTCTGCTGTTCAATCTTCGGCTTCCTTCCGTGATCGAAACGCCGGTGCAGAAGCTGGGCGGTATCGCGACGCCGCTCGCGCTGTTTCTGCTGGGCACGAACATCGATTTTTCCAAGGCAAAAACCAATCTCAAGCTGCTTATCGGCTCGGTGACCGCCCGGCTTGTGATCTTTCCGGTCATCTTCCTGACCGGCGCGGTGCTGCTGGGTGTCCGCGACGTCAACCTGGCCGTTCTGATTGCGCTGTACGGCTCCCCCACCGCCGTATCCAGCTTCCCGATGGCCCAGCAGCTCGGCGGCGACGCGGATCTTGCCGCGCAGCAGGTGATCTTCACCACGGCGTTTTCGGGCGTCACAATCTTCCTTTGGCTGTTCATCCTGAAATCGCTGGGATTTCTGGCGTAATACCGCCCTGCCCGGACTTGCATTTGCGGCCCGGGCTGCGTATGATATCCGTACCGGTATATTGAGTAACGAAAGGCAGTTGTCCCGCTTATGAATCAAAACGATCTTCTCAAACAAATCGGCAAACCGCTGCAGGCATTGTATGGCAGCCGCGGCAACACGCAGGAAATCCAGGCAAGCCGGTATGCGCACCTGCTGGATGCCCACAGGCAAACGTTCGGCGCCGGTCACCGGGTATTGTTTGTAAGCGCGCCGGGGCGCACCGAAATCTGCGGCAACCATACCGACCACAACCGCGGCAAGGTGCTTGCGGGAGCCGTGAATCTGGACACGCTGGCCGCGGTCAGTCCGCGGGCCGATTCAAGGGTTTCCATTCACAGTGAGGGGCATCCTCCGATTCAGGTGGATCTGCGGGAAATTGCGCTTGTCGAAGCGGAAAAAGGCGACGCCACCGCGCTCGTTCGCGGGGTTGCGTTCTGGCTTCGGGAGCACGGATTTCAGACCGGCGGCTTTGACGCCGTGACCACCACCCATGTGTTTTCCGGCAGCGGGCTGAGCTCGTCCGCCGCCTTTGAAGTGCTGATCTGCGCGATCTTCGAAACGCTGTACAACGATGGGAAGATCGGCCCCGTCAAGCGTGCGCAGTGCTCGCAGTATGCCGAAAACGTCTATTTCGGCAAGCCCAGCGGCCTGATGGATCAGATGGCCTCCAGCATGGGCGGCCTGATCGCGATCGACTTTCAGGAGGATGATCCGCAGATCGACGCGATCCCCTATGATTTCGCCGCGAAAGGGTACGCGCTTGTGGTTGTTGCGACCGGCGGCAGTCACGACGACCTGACCCATTGCTATGCCGCCATCCCCTATGAGATGCGCGCCGTAGCAGAGTTTTTCGGCAAATCCGTGCTGCGCGAGATACCCGCCGAAACGTTCTTTGATAGCATCCCCGCGCTGCGCAAGGCTCTTCGCTTGGATATGCGCGACCGCGCCATCCTGCGCGCACAGCACTTCTACACGGAAAACGAACGGGTCGCCCGTATGGCGGACGCGCTGCGCCGGGACGATCTGCAGGCGTTTCTGGACGGGATCATCGCGTCCGGCCAAAGCAGCGCGATGTACCTGCAAAACATCTACGCCACCCCCGACCGGCAGGAAATCACGCTGGCGCTGATGATCGCGGAGCAGCTTCTCAAGGGCAAAGGCGCATGGCGAATTCACGGCGGCGGCTTCGCGGGCACGACGCTGAACTTCGTCCCCCTCAAGATGCTTCCCGATTTCGTCCGCGAGATGGACGCGGTATTCGGCGCAAACGCCGCCACCGTTTTGGATATCCGTCCCACGGGACCGGCCGTTATACCGCTCGATTGACGGATTTCCGCCTATGCATCAAAAGCCACCGGATCTGTTCGGTGGCTTTTGTATTTTCGAATTTCGGTTTTCAGCTCTCTTCGTCTTCCGTACCCAGAATGCTTTTCCCGCAGGCCGGGCAGATGACGTCGTCGTCAAAGTTGATCTCCGTCGCCTCGATGGAAAACTCCTTGCCGCAGTGCGGGCAGGTGACGGCGATCTCCTCATCCCCGTCCTCGCCGTACGCGTCCCCGTCGTCGGGGCCATCCTCGTCCCCGTCGGCAAACAGGATGTCCTCCACATCGCTCAGGTCGCTTTCCATGGAAGCCACATATTCGTCCAGCTCGTCCATGTCGCTGTCCAGCTCCACAATCCTCTGCGCCATCTCATCCATCACGGTCAGCATTTCCATCATCAGCTTGTTTTCCGCTTTTTCCTTGTCGATGTTCAGGCCTTCCGCAAGCCCGCGCAGATACGACGTCCGGTCTGTGATCCGTTTCATAGGCTCCCCCTTCCCCCGCTAAAACGCAGGATATAGAGTGAAAAGATATACCACAATGAAAACACCTGCATACTGCTGCGTTTGCCTGATCAGCAGCGCTCCATGTATTCGCCCACGCGGGTATCCACGCGGATACGGTCGCCGATGTTGATGAACAGCGGCACCTGCACCGTAAAGCCGGTCTCCAGCGTCGCGGGCTTATAGGTGTTGCTGGCGGTATCGCCCTTGAAGCCCGGCTCAGTATCGGTCACTTCCAGCTCCACGAAGTTCGGCGCCGAAACGCTGAACGGTGCGCCCTTGATGAACCGCATGGTCACATTGCTGCCTTCCTTCGCGTAGGGAATGGCGTCCTCCACCTGATCCTTATTGAGCGGGATCTGCTCGTAGGTTTCCAGATCCATGAAGTAGTACAGGTCTCCGTCGTTGTACACATACTGCATTTCCTTGGTTTCCACCATGGCACGGGGCATCTTGTCCGTGGGGTTGAAGCTGCGCTCCACCACAGCGCCCGTGGTCACGTTCTTAATCTTGGTGCGGACGAACGCCGCGCCCTTGCCCGGCTTCACATGCTGAAAATCCACGATGTTCCAAACACCGCCGTCCCATTCGATGGTAATGCCTTTTCTGAACTCTCCCGCCGTAATCATGCGTGTTTCCTCCGATCGATTTGTTGCGATTTATAGAATAATAAGCTCTCTGGTAGGCGTAACGAGCGAACGGCAGCCGTATTTTTCCACAACCACCGTGTTTTCGATGCGAACGCCGCCGATCCCCGGCAGATAAACGCCGGGTTCCACCGTGACCAGCTGGTTCTCCGCGAGAACATCCTTGGAAAGCTGACTTAAGCGCGGTTCCTCGTGCACGTCGATGCCCAGGCTGTGCCCGAGCCCGTGTCCGAAACGGCCTTCGAAGCCATGCGCGTAGATATAATCCCGCGCGACGGCATCCACCTTAACGCACGCCGCGCCGGCCTTGACGGCATCCTGCGACATCTGCTGCGCTTCCAGCACCACGGCGTACACGTTTTTCATCACGTCGCTCGGCATGCCCAGGGCCACCGTGCGGGTCATATCGGCGGTGTAACCCTGCACCTTCGCGCCGAAATCCAGCGTGATCATATCACCCCTGCGGATGCGGTAATCCGAAGGCACGGCGTGCGGCTTGGAGCCGTTTGCGCCCGCGGCGGCGATGGTATTGAAGCCCAGCGTATCCGCGCCGTGCGTGAGCATGTCGTATTCGAGCATGCGGGCAAGCTCCTTTTCCGTCATTCCCTCGCGGATCTGCGGCAGGATACGCTCAAAGGATTCTCCGGAAATTCTGCATGCGCGCTCAATCCGGCGGATCTCCTCCGCATCCTTGATTCTGCGCAGCTGCTCCGGCACGTCTCCCAGCGGTTTAAGCTGCATGCCCGTGAAAATACCAACGGCTTTTTCATGGGCACGCACGGTCAATTCGTCGTCCTCGTAATATACGGTTGAAACGCCCTCCTGCCTGCAGGCCTCAAACGCCTTCTGCAGCAGGGTGACGGCCCCTTCGATTCCCAGCACCTGAAAGCCGGGCGCTTCCTGCCCAGCCTGCTCCACATACCGGAAATCCGTGACGATCGCCCTTTGGCTGCGTGTGATCAGCGCCAGGCCCTCGCCCGTATACCCGGACACGTAGAAAATATTGGAGGGCTTGGAAACCACGATGGCCTCCGTCGCCGCAAGCCCCTTACTTTCCATCAGCCGCTCTGCCCTTGTCATCCGGCGGTTCCACCCTTCCCATACAATCCGTATTCAATACCCACCGTATATTGTATCATATCCGGCGCTTAATATCCAAGCGCCTCGCCGACAAAAAGAACGGTCGCCACGCGCCCGCGCGGTACGCGATCGAGCACCAGGGTCATCCGGCACATGCTGGCGTCGCCGCAGGCTTCGGGATCGCAAACGCCCGTTGTGGCGCAATACGTATTCAGGTTCTGCCTGCGCGCGTTGGGCGGGCAGGCGACCTTCTTGATCCGCGCCACGGCCGTTCCGTATCCCCCGTCCACCACCTTGGACTTGCTGATGATAAAGAACAGCCGTTTGGGGCCGAAGGCGACCGCGGCCACGCGGTTGCCCGCGCCGTCGATCAGCACCAGCTCTCCGTGCCTGGTCACCGCGTTGGCCGAGGTAAGATAGACGTCCGCAGCGTTTGCCCGTTTCCGGGTTTCATACACCTCTTCCGGCTTGACGTCCCAATGGGATATCACCTCGCATCCCTTTTCCTGCAAGGCCGGCAGCACGCCGGTTTGGCGCACCGATACCGAGCCGCTGACGCCCACGGAAGCGCCGGTCTCGATCGCACCCAGCAGATAGTCCTTCGCCTGCCCTGCGGTATCCAGCTCGACGACCTCAAACCCGTTTTTACGCATGCGTTCCATTAATTTTTTCATGTTGTTCCGCGCTCCTGTCTTAAATTCCCAGGGGATTTCTGCCCGGCGTTCCCGCCTTGCGCGGATATTGTCCGGGCGTATGGATGCGTTTCTGATTTACCACCAAACAATGCCGGTGTTCCGGCAGATACGGGACGGAAATCCCGATCACATCCGGCGGGCCGCCGCCAAGCAGGAACGCGGCCCGTTTCCCCGCCGTCAGCTCGTCTTCCACGGACGGACCTTTGTAGGCGACGGTTGTTCCGCCGGTCTTTACAAACGGCAGCAGCAGCTCCAGCAGCACGGGCAGCGCCGCGACTGCGCGTGCCAGGGCGATATCGAAGCGTTCGCGATAGTGTACGTCGTGCGCGGCATCCTCCGCACGTGCGTGTACGGCAGCCACATTGTTCAGTCCCAGCTCCCGGATAACCGTTTCCAGAAACACAACGCGCTTCCGAAGCGAATCCAGCAGCGTGATTTTCAGATCGGGCCGCAGCACCGCCAGCGGGATGCCCGGCAGCCCCGCGCCGCTGCCCACGTCGATCACCGCCGCGCCGTCGGGCAGCAGCCCGTTGACCGTGAGCGGCGTGAGGGAATCCATCAGATGCGCATCCAGCAGCGCGTCAAACGACGGGTCGCCCGTCAGGTTGACGCGCGCGTTCCATTCCTCCAAAAGCGCCTGATACGCGATCAGCCGGT
>Ga0116164_10001954_pt1 | contig 15067 bp, 9 predicted proteins | sample AD_UKC109_MetaG_FD_89888 | JGI IMG/M metagenome (GOLD analysis project Ga0116164, IMG submission 89888) | Active sludge microbial communities of municipal wastewater-treating anaerobic digesters from Hong Kong - AD_UKC109_MetaG | ecosystem: Engineered > Bioreactor > Anaerobic > Digestate... | reverse complement strand
TGTTTTCCGGCCTCGACGATTCGATCCTGAGTCCGACGGCGACGCCCGTGCCGACGCCGACCCCGACGCCGACGGAAACGCCGGAGCCGACCCCGACCGCAACACTCAGCCCCGCCGCAGATTCGGACGAATCGTCGCAGCAGGGTCTGGCCGATCTCGCGGCGCGCCTGGAGAAGTCCGACTACATTGCGCTTGGCGTTCTCGGCGTACTGGCCGTCGCTTCGCTTCTTGGGCTCTGCATCGCAGCAGGCAGGGAGAAGCGAAACAAAGCGGTCCTGATCCTTTGTATCGTCATCCTTCTGTCGTCGCTGTTCCTGATCTGGCACGTGTTGTCCTCGTCAAATACAGACCGGTCTGCTTTGGACGGAACGGACACTCCGACGCCTGCCGCAACACCGACGGCATCGCCGACGCTCTCCGCCGAGCCGACCGACACACCGGAACCCACGCCCACCCCCGATCCCTGGGATGTGTATTTTCGCAGCGATTCCGATCCGGAGGAGGTCGTTGTAAACGACCAGGACAACGAGCACTGGGAATATCGATCGGACGACTTGTCCGTCATCATCGACCGCGTCCACATCACGCGGGCGGACGGCAAGCCCATCTGCTATTGCGTCGCGCAGATCCGCATGCGCAACGAGGACGCGTTCCGCGCGGGACTGGATACGGAATACGACAACGCGCCCAACCGGCCGGAGCTGCCCTGTTTGCTGGCCAGGCGTTATCGCGCGGTCCTTGCCATCACCGGCGACAACCTGACGCACGCGGAGACCGAAACCAAGGGTATCCTCATCCGTAACGGCAAGGTATACAGCGCAAATCAGGCGCAGGACACGCTCGCGTTCTATTCGGACGACCTGTCCGTAAAGGTCTTTAAGGCAAAAACGGTCACGGCGCAGGAGCTTCTCGATCAGGGCGTGCTGAATACGTTTTCCTTCGGGCCGACGCTGCTTGTCGACGGCGTGCGGGACCTGGAGTCCAAGCGCAGCCAGCTTGGGCGGGCAAACCCGAGGTGCGGAATCGGCATGGTCGAACCCGGGTATTTCATCGCCATCACCGTGGACGGCCGGCAGTCCGACCACAGCGTCGGCATGTCGCTGGACGAATTCGCCCAGCTGTTCTATTTCTACGGCTGCGAGCTGGCGTACAATCTTGACGGCGGAAGCTCCACCGCCATGGTCTTCATGGGCGAGTGCCTCAGCCAGCACAGCGGCGTAGGCAGCGATCTCCAGCGGCCCTGGGTCGACGCGCTGCTCTGGGGTAATTCGGAACTTGTGCCGACCACGGACGACCCCGTCTACAACGACGGCGGCGAGCCCTGGGTGCCGATTCCCTGAACCGGCCGCAAAACGGCGAAACCTTCCGCGGGTATGCGCGGGACACGGGACCCTTCAAAGGCGGGATTTTGCATATGAAACCCTCACGCATTCGTCTGACGGTCGCACTTTTTCTTCTGCTCGGCGCGCCGTTTCTTTTTGCATGCGAATCACAGCCGCAGCCGGAGCAGCCGCCGACGGTTTCGTACGTCGCCTTTCAAAACGGAGCGGTCGACGCGGCGGCGACGGAGATTACGATGGCGCTCGCTCCGGGCGAAACCAGCCTGCTCGAGCAGTTGCCGAACCTTACGTCCGCCGATCTGACCGGCTCGCTCGATACCGAAGAAATCCTTGCGTTTTCCTTGGCGCATCCGGACGTCGCCGTCACCTGCGACGTCGAAATATTGAACCAAACGTTGCCCTATGATACGCAGTCCATTACGGTGAGCGGGGATTGGAGCGCCGACGACATCCTCGGTGCCGTGGCGGCACTGCCGAACCTGAGCGAGCTCGACGTGCGTTCCTGTACGCTTGAAAACGCGGAACTTCTAAAAATCAGCCGGGCGTACCCGCAGGTCGCGCTCCGCAGCATGGTGGACCTCTTCGGCGAGCCGACCGACAGCCGGGCGACTTGTATTACGGTCCCCGGCGCCGGCACGGACGACGCGGACCTTGCCGCAAAGCTGTCCGAGGCGGTCGCGCTGTTTCCCGGTCTGACTGAGGCCGACCTGACCCTGCTGGAACCGAATCTGTCCGCCGATGCGGTGTTTGCGTTGCAGCAGGAATTCCCGTCCGTTCTGTTCCGCTATACGTTCCATCTTTTCGAAACGGACATCGCCACGACCGATGAGTCGATCGACCTCTACGAGGTGTCCGTCACCAACGACGGCGTCCCGGAATTGGAACAGGTGCTTGCGTGCCTGCCGGACTGCACGTATGCGGACATGGCGTATACCGGGATCGACGATGAAACCATGGCGGCCCTGGCCGAAAAGTTCCCCGCCGTCAAATTCTCCTGGATGATTCATTTTTCCAGTTATTATTGCCGGACGGACGCGAACATGCTCAAGGCATCCTGGCCGGTCGACGCTTTCGACTCCGAAGAGGCGGACGTGCTGAAATACTGCACCGACCTCATCTATCTGGATATCGGCCACAACGAATTCACGGATTTATCATTCCTTTCGGGCATGAAGGACTTGCAGGTGCTGATCGTTGCGATTTCCCGGACCATTACCGATATTTCTCCTTTGGCAAACTGCACGCAGCTTGAATACCTGGAGCTGTTCACCAACAAAATCGTCGATGTTTCTCCGCTCTCCGGCCTGACGGAACTAAAACACCTGAACCTCTGTAACAACCTTATCGAGGACGCTTCTCCGCTGTACGGACTGCAGAATCTGGAACGGCTCTGGATTTCCGGCAACCCGCTGTCGAAAGAGCAGAAGGAGCTGTTGGTTGAAAACCTGCCGAACTGCGAAATCAACTTTACAACAGTCAACCCGACCGCCGAGGGCTGGAAAAAGGGCGCCCGTTACGATCTGCTGTCCGAGCAGTTCCTTTACGGGTCCTATACCACCTACCTCCGGTTCGGATCGTACGACCGGCCGTAACGAATCGATCCCATATAAAAAAGGCGACGATCGCCTTTTTTGCTATTATGATAAGTTTTATTCGATCGAAATCCCCTGCGTTCAGATCGCGTCCTCCGCTGAGGCTTTCTTCTTCGTACTAATGCTCTCTTCATAAAGCCGTCTCGGCGTCGTGATATAGAGAAAATAGAACAGCGCGGTTTTCTGCTCTTCCGTCATCTCGGAAAACTGGATCCCAAGGAACGTTCCGCCGACGTTTGGCTTGGCGTATGCGACCGTTCCGTATAGTTCCAGCGGGCCCTCCGGCAGCGCAAGCTCGACGCGGACGTTTCCGCCCGGCTTGACCGGGCCGGAAAAGCGGATCCCGACGCCGCTCTGCGAAATATCGTTCACATGTCCCGCAAACGTATTTCCGTCTCCGTCCGTAACGCGCGCCTCGACCTGCACCGGAAAACGGTGGTCGCGGCGGTTGTACAGGCGCTTTAAAACGTCGTACAGCGAAAGCACGAGCACGAGCGAATTGAACAGGCACCAGAAGATCGAAACAAACATAGCTCCCAGTTCGAAAGGCGAACGATACAGCCCGAGCAGGATCTTCACCGCGCCCGCCGCAACGGCAAGGAACACGATCCCGAGCAATATGATCTGGGTTTTGAGCTCCCGGCGTTCTTTCTGCTTGATCGTATTCTCAACCGTCTTGGGCGTCACGCGAAAGGACTGCTTTTTGTTGCTCACCAGCGAAAACGAAGCCCGTATAAACGTAAACATCTTCAGCGTATTGTATTTTTCGACCTCGAGATATTTAAAATAACCGCGCCCGAGCGCAACGTTTGTCAGCATGACGAGCGCGTAATACAGCGACCACTTGACAAAAAACTCGGTGCCGTTTGCAAAGCGGATCGGAAGGACGCCCGTTGCGAGAAACACGACGGGGATGATGAAGAAGATCAGCTTCTGGTAGGAATCGAAATAGGTAAAGATCGCCGCGAAATGCGACACCCGCTGCTTGAACGTCAGATTCTTCGCGATCAGGGGGTTATATCGGCTTTTCAGAATCTTCATCGCGCCCTGCGCCCAGCGGAAGCGCTGGACGTTGAACGCAAACAGCGTCTGCGGCGCGATGCCGAACGCAAGGACCTCGTGATGGTACTTGATGTTCCATCCGGCAGAGTTGAGCTTGATGGAGGTAAGAAAGTCCTCCGTTATGCTCTCCGTTGCGACGCCGCCGACGCTTTCGAGTGCGGCGCGGCGCACGACGGACGGACTCCCACACCAAAACGGCGCGTTGATGTTGTTTTTTCCGGGTTGGATCACATGGTAAAAGAGCTGCTGCTCGTGCCAGTTTGCGCTGCCCTTCATGTGCTGGACGGAGTCGGTGTTATAAAACTCCTGCGGAAGCTGTACGATCGCGGTTTTCGGATCGGTGAAGTAACCGAGCGTCTTTTCCAGATAATCGGGCTGCGGGACCATGTCCGCATCCATGATCGCAATAAAGTCCCCGCTTGTTTTTTTCAGCGCCGCGTTGATATTGCCCGCCTTGGCAAAGCGGTTGTCTTCGCGCGTGAGATACCCGCACTTGAGCGACTCCGCAAGCTCGCGCACCTCTTCGCGGTTGCCGTCGTCCAGCAGGTAGGTTTTATGCGGATATCGCATATTGAGGCAACCGATCATCGTCGCTTCGAGAATGGAAAGGTCTTCGTTATACGTAGGTACAAAAACGTCCACGCTGAGGCCCGGTTTGGGCGCGGACGGAAGTTTTTCTTCCGTATTCCACGTCATCAGCGCGAACATGTAGAAATCCAGAATACCGATGATTTCGCCAACCAGCAGCAGAATGGAAAAGAACAGGGCGTCCGGATTGAGCGTGCTTAGGATCCGCCACCAAAGATAATACGTGACATAAAGCCCGGTGACGATGACAAGAAAGTGGATCGCCGTTTGTTTTCGCCGCATACGGTTTCCCATCCCATCCAATATGATTTATAATCGCACTTTTATTCAGTATATCGCATTGCCGTGTGGTTGACAACTGACGCAGCCTGTGAAGCGCCCGCTTTTTTCACTGGCAGCGGCCCTCGCCGCACAGGCCGGCATAGCATTCCGGTCTGCGGTCGCGAAACAGTCCCCAGTCGAGCCGTTCCTTACGGATCCGCTCGAAATCGAACGAAGCGCTTATGACCTGCTCGCCGTCGCGTCCGGCTTCCTTCCGGATTTCACCCGTCTCGTCCGCGATAAACGACATACCGTAAAAATTCAGGCTGCTCGACTGATTCCCGTTTTCGGCGCAGGGTTCGACCGTCTCGACGCCGATGCGGTTCGCCGCTATAACGGGGACGATGTTCGCCGCCGCATGCCCCTGCATAACACGCCGCCAGTGCTCCGCGCTGTCGCAGCCGAGGATCGGCTCGCTCCCGATGGCGGTCGGGTAAAGTATGACGTCCGCGCCGCCGAGCGCAAGGCAACGCGCGGTCTCCGGGAACCACTGGTCCCAGCAGATGCCGACGCCGACGCGGCCAAACCTGGTTTCAAACACGCGAAAGCCGGTGTTGCCCGGCGAAAAATAAAACTTTTCCTGATAGTAGTGGTCGTCCGGAATATGCGTTTTGCGATATACGCCGAGCAGGCTTCCGTCCGCGTCGATCACGGCGGCGGAATTGTAAAGCGAGTTCCCGTCGCGCTCGTAAAAGCTCACGGGAACGACGACGCCGAGTTCCTTTGCCAGCGCTTGCATACGCAATACCGCGGGATTCTCCGAAACGGGCGCTGCAAAATCGTAATATTCGTATCTGCGCTCCTGGCAGAAATACGGCCGCTCGAACAGCTCCGGCAAAAGGACGATGTTCGCGCCGGTCTTTGCGGCGCCGCGCACCAACGTTTCCGCTTTATTGAGATTGCCCGCCGGGTCCTTCGAACAGCGCATCTGCACAGCCGCAACGGTAACCTTGCTCATTTAAACGCTCCTTTCGGAATCTGCTGTGTGACGCAGTGGATGTTCCCGCCGCCGAGCAGGATCGCCCGCGCGGCAATCGGCACGACTGTCCGACTCGGGCACAGCCGCGTCATGATTTCGACCGCGCGCGCATCGGAAGCGGCGTTTTCGCCGCCGAACTGCGGCAGCAGGATTGCATTGTTGGTAAAAAAGAAATTGACATAGCTTGCGGCAAGCCGTTCGCCGGGTTCGCGCGTGTCCTCGCCATCTTCAAACGCATATTCTGCGCAGTCCGCTTCGCTGATCAGAACGGGATGGTCGGGAATCGGCAGTTTGTGGATGGTCAGCTTGCGGCCCTTTGCGTCGGTTTCACTCGTAAGATAGTCATAATCCGCCTTGCTTAGCGCATACTGCGGGTCGGTTTCATCGTCCGTCCATGCCAGCACAACTTCGCCGGGCGCAATGAATGCACAAACATTGTCCACATGCTCGTTGGTCTCGTCGCTGTAGATGCCGCGCGGCAGCCAGAGTACCTTTTCAATACCGAGAAATCGTTTGAGCTTTTGTTCGATTTCGGGCTTGTTCAGATCGGGATTGCGTCCCGCGCTCAGCAGGCAGGCTTCGGTGACGAGCAGCGTGCCTTCGCCGTCCGAACAGATCGAACCGCCCTCCAGCACGAAATCGCCCGCGTCGTAGCAATCGCATTCGATCGCGTCACAAAACGCGTTCGCGACCGCGTCGTCCTTGTTCCAGTGCGCATACAACCCGTCGACTTCCCCGCCCCAGGCATTGAACCGCCAGTCGATTCCGCGAACGGACGTCCCGTTCGTCACGAACGTCGGCCCGACGTCCCGCGCCCACGCGTCGTCGCTTTCTATTTCGATTATCGTTGCATAATCGCCTGCCGCCGCGCGCGCCTCGTTTAGATGCGCATTGTCTGCCAGCAGATAGACCCGTTCGCTTTTCGACGCCGTGCGTATGATTTCGCAAAACGCATTTTGCGCGGCGGTCGGATCGACGCCCCAGCTGCCGGGCCGCGTCGGCCAGATGAGCAGAACGCCCTGCTGCGACGAAAACTCCGCGGGCATACAAAAGCCGTCCCGTGCGGGAAGCGAAAGCAGCCTGTTCACGAAAGCCTCCCCTTGAAGTCCGCATAACCGAACGTTTTCACCAGCTCGCACACGCCGTCCTCGCGCTCCAGCGCGATGGCGGGCAGCGGCATACCGTTGAACGTGTTGGTCTTGACCATGGAATAGATCGCCATATCCGAAAACGTCAGCCGGTCGCCTGTTTGCGGCATCCGGTCGAAGCTGTAATCGCCGATGATATCGCCCGCAAGGCACGTCCGCCCGCCGAGGCGGCAGGTGACATTCCTTTCGCTGGGCAATCCGGCGTTTTGGAGCGGCGGACGGTACGGCATCTCGATCACGTCCGGCATGTGGCAGGACGCGGACGTATCCAGAATTAAAATCGGCATCCCGTTGTCAATCACGTCCAGCACGGTCGTGATCAATTCACCCGCGTCGAGCGCGACCGCTTCGCCGGGCTCAAGGTAGACCGTCACGCCGTACTTCTTTTGAATATAGCCGATCAGCTGTTCCAGCGCGGCGATATCGTAGTCCGGCTTCGTGATGTGGTGCCCGCCGCCGAGGTTGAGCCACTTCATCTGTGGCAGAAACTCGCCGAACGATTTTTCAAACGCCTCGAATGTTTGAACCAGATCGTCCGAGTTCTGTTCGCAGAGCGTGTGAAAGTGCAATCCCTCCACGCCTTCCAGCAGGTCGGTGCGAAAGTTTTTGCGCGTGACGCCAAGCCGTGAAAACGGAGCGCAGGGGTCGTAGATCGCGTGGCCATCCTGCGTGGAGCATTCGGGATTTACGCGAATGCCGACGCTCACGCCGGCAGATTGCCAAATGGGTCGGTGCGCTTCCAACTGTGAAAAGGAGTTAAATACGATATGGTCGCAGATGGCGACCAGCTCGCGCATTTCATCCTGCGTATACGCAGGAGAAAACACATGGTTCTCGCCGCCCAGCTCCTCGTGCGCAAGCCGCGCTTCAAACAGACCGCTTGCCGACGCACCGTTCAGATATTGCGCGATCATCGGATAGACGCGAAACATGGAAAACGCTTTTTGCGCAAGCAAAATTCTGCAGTCCGTGCGGTTCTGCACGCCGCTGAGAATTTCCAGATTTCGCTTCAGCGCCGGTTCGCTCACAAGAAAGCACGGCGTCGGCAATTCGTTTCGCTTCATATCGTCCTGATGATTCCATTCGTTGCTCTACCATAAATGGTATTACATGTTTATCCTGTCATTTTCCGTTTAAAACCAGTTTATCACAACACCGCATACTGCGTGCGTTTTCGGTGGATTCGCTAGTCTACAACGGCCGGGCTTTCGTCTACCACCCAAGGTAAACCATATTGATTCAGCATGTCCATGTACGGGTCGGGATCGAATTCGTCCGTCGTAAACACGCCGGGCTTTTTCCAGACGCCGTTTAGCACCAGCGCCGTGCCGATCATAGCGGGCACGCCGGTCGTATAGCTGATCGCCTGGCTGCCAAGCTCGCGGTAGCAGGCCTGATGGTCGCAGACGTTATAGATGAAGATCGTTTTCCGCTTGCCGTCTTTTTCACCGCTGATCACACAGCCGATGTTCGTCTTGCCGACCGTGCGCGGGCCGAGCGACGCCGGGTCCGGCAGCAGCGCCTTGAGGAACTGGATCGGCACGATCTTCTGGCCGTTGAAATCGATCGGCGTGGTTGAAAGCATGCCGACGTTTTCGAGACAATTCATGTGGGTCAGATAGCTCTGGCCAAACGTCATAAAGAAGCGGATGCGCCTGATCTCCGGATAATGTTTGCCCAGCGCTTCGATCTCCTCATGGTGGAGCAGGTACATGTCCTTTTTGCCGACTTCGGGAAAATCGTACTCGCGCTTGACACTCATCGCCGGAATTTCCAGCCAGCGTCCGTCCTCCCAGTAACTGCCGGGCGCGGAAACCTCGCGCAAATTGATTTCCGGGTTGAAGTTCGTCGCAAAGGCATAGCCGTGGTCGCCGCCGTTGCAGTCGAGAATGTCCACGGTGTCGATGCGGTCGAAATAATGCTTTTTTGCATAGGAGACAAACACGCTGGTCACACCGGGATCGAACCCCGTGCCGAGCAGCGCGGTCAGTCCCGCGTCCTCAAATTTCTTTTGATACGCCCACTGCCAGCTGTAGTCGAAGTAGGCCGAGAAGCCCTCTTCCTTGATACGCTTTTCGTAAACGGCGCGCCAGGCCGGGTCGTCGGTATCTTCCGGTTCGTAGTTTGCCGTGTCGATATAGTCCACGCCGCATTCCAGGCACGCGTCCATAATCGTCAGGTCCTGATACGGCAGCGCGACGTTGAGCACCGCGTCCGGGCGCACGCGACGGATGAGCTCGACAAGCTCGTCCACGCTGTCCGCGTCCACCTGCGCGGTGGCGATCTTCGTTTTGGTTTTCCCTTCCAGCTGCTGCGCCAGCGCGTCGCACTTGGACTTTGTGCGGCTCGCGAGAACGAGCTCCGAGAACGTTTCGCTGTTTTGGCAGCATTTTTGAATCGCGACGGACGCAACGCCGCCGCAGCCGATCACAAGCAGTTTGCTCATCTGTTTTCTTCCTCCTCCAGCAGGTCTTCCACATATTTCGGCAGCATGAACGCGCCGACATGCAGGTTTGCAGTGTAGTACCAGGTTTTTATACCGCGCGCTTCCCAGCGTTCGCGGTCAAAGTTCTCCAGCGGTCGATATTTCTTCGACGCAAACCCGAAGAGCCAGTAGCCCGCCGGACAAGTCGGGATATGCGCCTGATAGACGCGGCTGATCGGGAAACTGCGATACGCTTTTTTGTGCATCGCGCGGCACGGCGCTTCGTCCTCGTCGTAAAACGGGCTGCCGTGCTGATAGACCATGATCCCGTCGTCGTGCAGCGCCTTATAGCAGCTGCCGTAAAACTCCTTGGTGAAAAGCCCCGCGGTGTGGCCGAGCGGGTCGGTCGAATCGTTGATGATCAGGTCGTAATAGTCCTGCTTGGAGCGCAGGAACCGCAGCCCATCCTGATAATACACGCTCACGCGCGGATCGTCGAGCCCGCAGGCGTTCGCGGGGAAAAACTCCCGGCAAACGTCGACGAAGAGCTTGTCCGGTTCGACCACGTCGATCGACTCGATCTCCTCATAGTGCGAAAGCTCGCGCGCGACGCCGCCGTCGCCGCCGCCGATGACCAGAACGCGCTTTACGTTAGGGTGCACCGCCATAGGGACATGCACGATCATCTCGTCATAGGTGAATTCGTCCTTTTCCGAGAAGATCACGCTGCCGTCCGAGGCGAGGAACCGCCCGAACTCCGGCGAATCGAACACGTCGATCCGCTGAAAGTCGCTTTCTCCGCTGAACAGCTGCCGTTCCACGCGGATGGACATCTGCACGTTCTGCGTGTGCATCTCGTTAAACCAGAACTCCATTGTTCAGCGCGCGCCTCCTTTTAAAACGTTCAGATACCTGATGTCGGGGTCTTCCGGTCCCTGCATCGAGCTGCCCTTTGACTGCGCATAAAGGATATAGTCGACGATCTCCTTTGTGACGACCTCGCCGGGCGCCAGGATCGGAATGCCCGGCGGATAGCACATGACGAACTCGCTGCAGATGCGGCCGGTCGCTTCGCGGATGGGCAGCGACTCCTTGTCCGCATAAAACGCGTCCTGCGGCGTCGCAGCGACGATCGGCGAAATATACTCCGCCAGAAACAGCTCGCTCGGCTCCTTCTCGTAGAGACGCCGGATGTCCGCAAGCGCGCCGACCAGCCGTTCGATATCCTGAATCCGGTCGCCGATGGAGATATAGGCCAGTATATTGCTGATATCGCCGAACTCGATCTGGATGTCGTATTCGTCGCGCAGCAGGTCGTATACTTCGATGCCGGCGAGGCCGATGTCCCGCGTATAGACGGAGAGTTTGGTCACGTCGTAATCGTAAATACTGTTGCCGTTGACCAACTCGCGTCCATAGGCGTAATACCCGCCGACTTCGTTGATCTCCTCGCGGGCGTACTGCGCCATTTCGCTCACCCTCTGAAACGACGCTTCGCCGCGAAGCGCAAGGTTTCGCCGCGAGATGTCCAGGCTGGACATCAGCAAATACGACGCGCTGGTCGTCTGGGTCAGGTTGACGATCTTGTCCACATACCGTGCGTTCACGTTCGGCCCAAGCAGCAGCAGCGAGCTCTGCGTCAGGCTTCCGCCGGATTTATGCATGGACACCGCCGCCATGTCCGCGCCGGCTTCCATCGCGCTCACCGGCAGTTGATCGCCAAAGTAGAGGTGCGTCCCGTGCGCCTCGTCCACGAGGGCTTTCATCCCGTGCGCGTGCGCGAGACCGACGATCGCCTTCAGGTTGGAACACACGCCGTAATACGTCGGGTTGTTGACCAGCACCGCGACCGCGTCCGGGTTTTCCTCGATCGCGGCCGTTACGTCGTCCATCTCCATGCCGAGTGGGATGCCGAGCTTCGGGTCCACGCGCGGGTCGACGTATACCGGCACCGCGCCGCAGAGCACGAGCGCGTTGATCGCGCTTTTATGCACGTTTCGAGGAAGGATGATCTTGTCGCCTTTTTTACAGACGGACAGGATCATGCTCTGCACGCTGGAGGTCGTCCCGCTGACCATGAAGAAGCAATGCGCCGCGCCGAACGCGTCCGCGGCCAGCTCCTCCGCCGCCTTGATGACGGACACCGGGTGGCAGAGGTTGTCCAGCGGCTTCATGGAGTTGACGTCGATTCCGACGCATTTTTCACCGAGCAGAGCGACCAGCTCCGGATTGCCGCGCCCGCGCTTATGACCGGGCACGTCGAACGGCACCACGCGCTGTTTGCGAAAGCTGTCCAGCGCTTCATAGATCGGCGCCCGTTTCTGCTGTTCCAGATCCATTGCCAAATCGAATCCCTTTCTATCGCTTTATAACCCCGCCGCGCTCCAAAAGAAAAACAGGCGGCATCTTTCTACCACCTGTTGTCGTCCGGCTTTGCCTGTGCGCGTGCTGGAACATATTGTTCCCCTTTTGCGCCGTAAAATCATATGACCATAGCCGTTTCGTCAGAGCTTCGTGAGCAGGTATGCCGTTGCAACTCTTATTGACCGTTTCACAAGTGGTGTGCTGTTCGCACTGGTTATAAAGTAACCAACTTATAAAATTTGAGTCTTCAAACTCAATCAATAATGTGACGCCAAACGCCACGTGCGGCAACGGCCAGCCCTGTCCGATGGGCATTTTTACTCGGCCTGAAACATGAAGCGACGATCAACCGCATCATGTTTTTTCATTTTAACATATCGGCCCGTTTTGTCAAATGCTTTAGGTTTTAATCAATATGCCTCCGGTTTGGTTTCACCGTAATTTCACTTAATTTTTCTGGCGATATTGCAATACCGACAAATATGTGATAATTAAATATTGGCAGTAATGAAATCGGTCAAGACGGTTTTTCTTTTTATTGAATGCGCTGCTCGCGGTCTTTTATAATTTCCTTAAGGGCAGAAGTTCCTGCATATCTCTCATTTCTACAATTCAATATTAGGAGGTAATTACATGTCCAAGGGAAACACGAAAGCAACCGTACAACGCATTGGCCGCAGTTTAAGCGGAATGGTTATGCCCAATATAGGCGCGTTTGTCGCATGGGGCCTTATTACCGCGTTGTTCATCTCGACCGGCTGGTTGCCCAATGAAAAACTGGCTACGTTAGTCAGCCCGATGCTCACCTACCTGCTCCCGCTGCTCGTTGCTTACACTGCGGGCAAAAACATCGCCGGCCTGCGCGGCGCGGTCATCGCGTGCGTTGCAAGTATCGGCGTCATCGTCGGGACGGATATCCCGATGTTCCTCGGCGTCATGATCTTCGCTCCGCTGTCGGCCTGGCTCATCAAGCAGTTCGACAAGCTGATCGACGGCAAGGTCAAGGCGGGCTTTGAAATGCTCGTCGACAACTTCTCGCTCGGCATCATCGGCACGGTCCTCGCGATCATCGGCTACTATCTGGTCGGGCCGTTCGTCGCGGCGATCACGGCGTTTTTGACCGCAGGCGCAACCTGGATCTACAATGCCAAACTCCTTCCGCTGATCTCCATCTTCGTCGAACCCGCTAAGATCCTGTTCCTCAACAACGCGATCAACCATGGCATCATGGGGCCGATCGGCATCCAGCAGGCCGCCGAAACCGGAAAGTCCATCATGTTCCTGATCGAAACCAACCCCGGCCCCGGCATGGGCATCATCCTTGCTTACTGGCTGTTCGGCAAAGGCCAGGCCAAGAGCACGGCGCCCGGCGCTGCGATCATCCACTTCCTCGGCGGCATTCACGAGATCTATTTCCCGTATGTGCTGATGAACCCCGCCCTCCTGCTTGCCGTCATCGGCGGCGGCATGGTCGGCGTCCTGACAAACGTCATCACCGGCGCGGGCCTCGTCGCGACGCCTTCACCGGGCAGCATCTTCGCGCTGATGGCAATGGCGCCCAAGGGCGACACGTTCTGGGTATTGCTGAGCGTCCTGACCTCCTGCGCGGTTTCGTTTGGAATCGGCTCGATCTTCGTCAAGCGTAATGCGAAGCGCATGCCCGACGATTCGCTGGCTTATGCGCAACAGCAGATGAAGTCCATGAAGGCCACGAGCAAAGGTAAGCTGAAACCGCTGGCCGCCAAGATCGTGTTCGCCTGCGACGCGGGCATGGGTTCCTCCGCAATGGGCGCAACGACGCTCCGCAAGCAGATCAACAACGCCGGCTACGACACGAAAGTCCTGCATACCTCCATCGAGGACATCCCGGACGACGCGGAGTACGTCCTTACGCAAAGCTCGCTTGCCGACCGTGCGCGTGCAAAGGCGCCGAACGCGAAGATATTCACCATCGACAACTTTATGAACGCACAGGAGTACAACGCCTTTATCGAAGAGCTCCTGAAATAGATTCCATGGGTTGCCTCATCCAAATGGGGAAAGGGCGCCGGAAACGGTTTCCCTTTCCCCGCATCCATCCGTAAAGGAAGCGATCGATCTATGCTGACCACGCGTCAATATGAGATTCTGGCATTCGTGCTGCAAACGGACGATTTCGTCACCATGTCCGGCATTGCGGAGCGGTTCCGTCTCAGCGCGCGCACGGTGCAGCGGGAAATGGACGCGATCGACGGATATCTCGGCGGCGACAATGCGCTGATTGAAAAAAAGACCGGCTACGGCGTCCGCTTCCGCGGAAACGAGGCGGACCGCCGGCGCATCCTCGGATGCATCAACAGCCTCCCGAATCTCAGGCCGGTGTACTCGCAGCAGGAGCGCGTCGCCGCTATCCTGCTCTCCCTGCTGATGGAAGGCGAGCCGAGAAAGATCTACGCCTTCACCCGCAGCCTCGGCGTTTCGGAAACAACGATCGGTTCGGACCTGAACCTCTGCGAAAAATGGCTCGAAGAAAACGGCCTTTCGCTGGTGCGGCGGCCCGGCGTCGGCGTCTATCTGGATGCGGACGAATGGCAGCGCAGGCAGTCGCTCGTCCGGCTGTATTACGACCATACCGGCGGCGGGCGCAGGCAGAAAAAGAGCGCCGGCACTCAATATGGCAACCTGCCGAAAACCCTGAATACCCGGCTGCTGTTCGATTTGGAAAAAGTGGAACAGATCGACCGCATGCTCGACGAAATCGGCCCGCTCAAGGGCCTGATTCAAAACGACCGGAGCCGCAGGGCGCTGGTCGTGCACCTCTATCTGATCCTTTTGCGCGTCGGTCAGGGCGCCGGCCTCTATGAAGAGACGGAGAAGCTCTCGGACAACGACCCTTCCCTGAAGCTTGCGGACGCGCTGATCGGCGGGCTGGAAAACCGCTTCGGCGTACGCATTCCAAAAGGCGAACGCACCTATCTGGCCATGCTTTTGCGCACGACCAAGGGCCTCGGCGGCGTCTCCAGCGAGGAGGCGGAGCAGCAGGCGAAGCGAATCGCAAGCCGGATGATCCACATGGCCGAAGCGCGCACGGGCGTGATGATCGACCCCAACGGCGGATTTTCGGAGGCGCTGAAAAAGCACCTGATTCCGACGATCACGCGGCTTTGCATGGGGATGGACATCCGCAACCCGATCCTCGACGACATCAAGCAGCATTACGGGACGCTGTACCAGCTTGCGCGCGAGTGCGCCTGCGTCATCGAGGATGA
>Ga0116164_10001953_pt1 | contig 15068 bp, 12 predicted proteins | sample AD_UKC109_MetaG_FD_89888 | JGI IMG/M metagenome (GOLD analysis project Ga0116164, IMG submission 89888) | Active sludge microbial communities of municipal wastewater-treating anaerobic digesters from Hong Kong - AD_UKC109_MetaG | ecosystem: Engineered > Bioreactor > Anaerobic > Digestate... | reverse complement strand
CGGCGGAGAGAGAGCGGATGCCGTATTCTTCACACTGCAGCGGGTTTCCGGAAGCGGTCATCAGCGTAAGGCAGATGCCCGCGATGCCGGTATAAACGCCCTTGATGAGGAACGCCTTCATCTGCGTTCCGACCGGGCTGATGCCGGCCGCAAACGCGTTTCTCGGATTGGAACCGACGGCGTAGATGTGCTTGCCGAACCGCGTGCGGACGATCAGCCGCCAGCTGACGAGGACGATGACAAGCACGAATACGGAAACCGGAATATAATTCAGTATGCCGAGCAGCTTCTGAGCGAACGCGCTCAGCTGGGCGACGGCGTCCTTGTCGAAGAGCTTATAGATCGTGGACTGATACGGCTTCCAGAACGCCTTGGGAATGGAGCCCTGCGCGGTCGGCATGATCAGAACGTTGATGCCCTTGATCGCATAGGTCAGCGCGTAGCTGGCAAGCAGGGCAGGAAGCCGCAGCACGCTGCAGGCGAAACCGGCAACGAGCGAAATGGCGATCGCCGCGCCGATGCCTGCGAGAAAGCCGACCCAAACGGACGTGCCGAGTTCCTGCGGGACCATGATGCACACGACGTTTACAAGCGCGATCTGGATGCCGATCGAGATGTCCATCTGCCCGACGATCAGAAGAATCGCCTGGCCGATGGTGACGAGGATGAACGGCAGGTTCGTCATGATGATCGTATTCAGGCTCGTGGGCGAAAAGAACGCGAAGAAATTGCCGAACGTATAGCCGCCCGTCGTGCAGGTCGAAACGCCCTGGATGACGATGTTAAGGATCACAACACTCAAAAACAGCATGAGCCCCGTAAAAGACGGCTGCCCGCGGTACCTGCGCAGGGCTTCGGAAAATTTATTCATTCGGCGTTCACCTCCTTTTGGGTATGCATGCCCATCATGGCGGCGACGAGCCGCTCGGGCGTTTTGGTTTTGCCGACCAGCATATCGGAGATCCTGCCTTCGTAGAAAACGTAGATCCGGTCGGAAATGTCGAGCAGTTCTTCGGAGTCGCTGGCGGAGATGATGACCGTCATGCCGTTTTCGGTGCATTTATGGAGTATTTCGTGGATTTCGCGGCGCGAGGAGATATCCACGCCTTTGGTCGGATCGTCAAGGAGGAGAAGGTTCGGGTTCATCGCGATCCAGCGGGCAATGACCAGCTTTTGCTGGTTGCCGCCGGAAAGCGAGCTGGCCGGGTCCTTGAGCTTGCCGATCTTGATATTATACGTTTCAACGGCGTTTTTGGAGAACTTTCGAACCGTCGACGCCCGAAGGTAGGTAAACATCTTATTTTTAGCGGCGTTTCCCGCGAAGATATTCTCGCTGATGGAGCGGACGGGGAACATGGCCTCCACGTTGCGCTCGCCGGAGATGAAGCCGATGCCGGCCTTTACGCCGTCCGCGGGATCGCGGAAATGCACTTCTTTTCCCAGATAGTTGATCGTGCCGCTCTCCGGGTGAATCTCACCTAAAATCGCGCGGATCACTTCCGGTTGTCCCTGGCCTTCCAGTCCGCCGATGCCGACGATTTCGCCGCGATAGGCCTTCATGGATACATCCATGACCTTCGGGTCGATCGCAAGGTCGCGCACGTCGACGATCAGCTCGCGTTCGTCGTAATGCTCGGCAACCTCATGCGCATGCTCGTCTTTTTCGGGGCGTTTCCCGGTCATGTAATAGACGATGTCGTCTAGGGTAAAGTCCGTTACCTTGCCGGAGATGACGGTTTCGCCGCTGCGCATGACGGTCGCCGTGTCGCAGATGCGGAAGATCTCGTTCATGCGATGGGTAACGTAAACCATCGCCACGCCTTCCTCTTTGAGCTCGCGGATGATAGCAAACAGCGTTTCGATCTCGTCGTGATGGAGCGCGGCCGTGACTTCATCCAAAAGAAGCAGGCGGGGCTTCAGGAAAACCGCCTTTGCAACCTCGAGCATGCTCTGCGTGGAGGGCATGAGCGTCTGCACGTAATCGTCCGGGTCGCAGTCGATATGGAATCGGTTCAACAGTTCCAGAACGATTTTTCGCGACGTCTTCTGATCGACAAGCCCGCCCTTTGTGACGGGTTCGCAGCCGAGCAGGATGTTATCCATAACGGACATTGTCGGAATGAGACTCAGATCCTGAAAAGCCGTTGCAACGCCTTCTTTTCGCGAATCGATACCGGAACGGATCGTCACCGGACAATCGTTAAAAATAACTTCGCCGCCGTTGGGTGCGACAAGACCGGCCAGAATTTTGACCATTGTGGATTTGCCGGAGCCGTTAGAGCCCACCAACGCTGCGATCTCGCCGGGACGAACCGTCAGCGAAGCGCCCCTGAGTGCTACGACGGCACCGAATCGCTTTTCGATTCCGCGCATTTCGAACAAAGAATACCACCTCCGCGTGTTTAAATAAGGCTTTCTATTTTTCAAACGCAATATGCGTTTTTTATTTCAAGTTCAGCGCCCATATCCCGGGCGGGCGGCCGTCCCGGCGGTTTCCGGGGAGAGGAACATGCCATGGACGGCTACATTATAATAAAAAAAACAAAAATAATATACTGTTTGTAAATCTATAAATGGCCGGCGGAACTTGGTTCCGCCGGCCAAGTGTCATTTGCTGGTGTTAAGCTTTCGTGTGGAACTTAGTTGAAGTACTGTTCCGCAACTTCGTCGATCGTAAGCCAGAAGGTGATGGAGTCGCCGGATTCATAGCTGTTGGCGAAATCAACATACTCGTCCTGATCCTGATCGGTGTAGCAGACCTGCGAAGGAATCCAGATCTGATGCGTGTCTTCCGCGCCCTCGGCATAGACGCCGTCTTTCAGGGTTTTGCCCGAAATGAGGTTGAGAGCGAAGTTGAGGCCGGTCGCGCCGACTCCCGGAGGATTGGACAGGACCATGTAGTGCGTCACGATCTCGTCGCTGTTGATCTCGAGCATCTTCTGCATGTATGCACCGGTGTCGCCGAAGCCGATGAATTCCGGATAATCGACGCCCGCCGCGTCAAACGCGGCAAGCGCGTTCTCAGCACACTGGGAAATCAATACGCCGTCAAATTCAACGCCGCTGTTCAGGATTTCAGCCATGGCCTGCTGGGCCTTCGTGGTATCCCAGTCATGGTTGGCGGTCGCAACGACTTCGAGGCCATACTCTTCGATGCCTTTTTCAAAGCCGCGCTGACGGTCGGTATTCGCCTGGTTACCGTCCAGAGCCGCGATCATGACGACCTTTGCGCCTTCACCGAGCACTTCGCCGGCATAGCAGGCGGTGGTGTAGCCCAGGTATTCCTGGTCGGTCAGAACGTTCAGAACGTCGACGTCGGTGGACATGTAAGCGCAGTCGCAGTTGATGTAGGTGATGCCCGCTTCCTGAGCGGCTTCGATGATCGGATCCAGACCGGTCGTCGCAACGGGGTTCACCAGGATGATGTCGTAACCTTCGTTGATGGAGTTCTGCAGCTGTTGGGCTTCAGTGGCCGCATCCCAGTTCGATACGAAGGACGAATAGCTGATGTCAAAGCCATAGTCCGCAGCGGCTTCGGCAGCTTCCTGAATGTCCAGTTCGTAACGCACACGATAGGGGTTTCCTTCGACAACCGCGTTGTGAGACGCAAGTTTCAGAGTGGTCGTAGTAGCTTCCTCTTCGACGACGGCCTCTTCTTCAGCGGCCTCCTCTTCAACAGTTGCAGCCTCTTCTGTCGTTTCTTCCGTCGTGGCTTCTTCAGTTGTCGCCGTTTCAGTCGTTGCGCAAGCTACGAGAGCGAACACCATGCTGAGAGCCAGAAGAATCGCCAAAAATTTCTTCATTTGTTTTCCTCCTTTTATTTTCTTATAATCAAAGCAAGCGCTTTAATTATCCTTGGGGACGAACAGGGGATGATACGACGCTCAAAATACTACGTAACGAATTATGATTCTTGGATAAACATTATGTATCAAACTGTTTAGTTAAATACTACAGACAGCATGAAAATCCGATCTGACGAGTCAATTATAATGGAAATCGACTCGGATTTCAACATCTTTTTGTATGGAATTTTTTGATACAAATGAACGATGCTGAAATTTACACATAAAACCGTAAAAAACGCGGATTCAGCGATAATTGCCGGATTATCCCGTGATCTCGATCGCGCGCACTTCGCGATGCTCCGCACAGGAACGATAGAAGGCGTCGATAACGGCGGCGACGTTCAGGGTCTGTTCGGGTTTTACGAACAGTTCGCTGCCGGTCAGGATATGCTTTGCTGCGTTTTCCATGAGATAATAATGCCCCATAAAATCTTTTCCAGCGTGCTTGCCCTCCGAAAAATACCGCGGCTTGATGTCGGCCTGATAGCGGCCCATCGTAGAATAGAGCTCCATCTGCGGGAGCGAAAGCCCGGCTTTCGTGCCGGCGAAGCGCATGCCGTATTCGTTCGGCAGATTGACCGCCCAGCTGGTTTTAAAGTTCAGTATGCCGCCGCCTTCGAGCATGATGCTGCCCGCCGCAAACTCCTCGACTTCGAATTCGGAAGGCGAATACGGGCGCGCGTTATGAACGCCCGAAGGAGCGCCGCTTTCCGCGAGGCTCGTGACGATATTCGTTTCGTGCTTGGAAAGATAGTCCTCGCTCGTGCCGATGATGGAGGAGAACTTCTTGCCGCCCATGACCCAGAGCGCCGCGTCCACGAGGTGTACGCCAAGATCGCAGAACGCGCCGCCGCCGTTGGCCTCCTTTTTATGGAACGTGCCCCATTTCGGGACGCCGCGGCGCCGGATCAGCGAAAATTCGGAATAATACACGTCGCCTAAGATGCCGTTGTCAAACTGCTCGCGTGCGAATTGATACTCGTCGTTATAGCGGAGCGTCTGACACGCGAACAGGACCTTGCCGACCGATTTTGCGTAATCGAACATCTCCTTCGTGTCCGCATAGGTCAGCGCGAGCGGTTTTTCGCAGGCGACGTTGCAGCCATGTTTGAGCGCAAGCATGGTCATGGGCTTGTGCGCCATGTTCGGCGTGCAGACGGAGACGAGGTCCGGTTTTTCCTTTATCAGCATTTCCTCCGCGTCCGTATACCAGTTCGGGATACCGTGCCGCTTGGCCGTGCCTTCGGCGGATACGGGGTTCAGGTCGCAGACGGCGACGAGTTCCACAAGATCGGGAATGCTCTGATAAGCGGGGATATGCGCCGCGTTGCTGATCATGCCGGCACTGATGACGGCGACTTTCAGTTTGCTTTCATTCATAATGGATTTCCTTTCTCAGTTACGGGGTGGCTTCTGGTGGCGATTACCAATTCTCCTCGATGGATTCGCCGGAGAGCGTATGCAGGCAAGCCAGCTCCATCGCATCGACAAACGACGATTTCATGTCGAATTCGATTACGCCGTTGATATCGACGTTGACGCGGCGCGTGCCGCCCGTATAGAGCGTCATGACGTCCGGGGATTTGTCCGGGTCGAGATACGCGTATGTGATGGTCATCAGCGGCTCTCCTTCGGCGACGGCGTCGGTGAGGTACTGCCCGTCGGAAGCGGCGCTGGTGACGAGACGGTAAAAGCTGTAGAACAGGTCAATGTCCATCTCGCTGCCGTTGACGTAAGCATACTGCGTGCCGTCGTCGGTTTTGCCGCTCTGATAAAAGTATGTCTGTCCGTCGAACACGACGGTCAGGCTCTCCAGATCGAGCCGCAGCGGAGACAGGAACCAGCGCAGCATGAGCTTCGTGTAGTCGATATCCACAAACGCAGGCTTTTCAATCAGATAAACGACCTGCGTGCCGTAGACGTTGATCAGGTAGTATTCGTCGTCGACGTTTACAAGCGAGAGGCGATAGTCGCTGACGGTGTCCGTCCCGTTCTTCATGCCGAAATCGACCACCATGTCCGGGTCGTCAAAGCCGAGCTTTGAAAAATCGCTGTCGGTCAGGTTGTAACCGACCACGTCGAGCGCCTCGATGTCGAACAGCGAACCGAGGATTTCGATGCCGTAGGTCTGGTCGAGCTCATACGTGCCTTTCATGCGGACGATGTGCGTCGCGGGACCGAAGCTCATCGCGTCCAGCGTCGCCTGCGCGTTGTCGTCGGTCACGGCCTCGATAGTGATGGATTTTTCAAGAGCGCTTCCGGAGAACGTCGCGTCCGTAACGGCGGACAGCGGGCTGGAGACCGCGAGCTCCGGCGTCACCTGCAATGTGATGTAAGCCTCCTTGCGGCAGACGAAGTAGGTCATGTCCTCTTCGGCGAAGAGATAGACGGCTTTGTCGCCTTCCACCTGTCCGTAATAATTGCCGCTGACGACTTCCTCATCGCCGATCGTCATGGAAAACGTCGTCCCGTCGAAAAACGTGACGTCGATCGTCGCCTGTGGATCGTCGAGCCCGTATTGCGCGAGGTCGCTTGGCGACGCGTCGATAGTTTTAAGTGCGCCGAATGCGCATCCGTGATACATGAGTTCATAAAAGCCCTCGACGTTGATGATGCTCGCCGGGATATCGTCTACGACATACCCGTCGTCCTCGGCATAGACTTCATAGGAGCCGTATGCGTTCGTCACGTCGAGCGTCTGGATGTCGGTCGGATTTTTTTCCAGGAACACGACGACCGAGCTCGTCGTGGAGACGGGGTTTTGTACGAGGATGAGGTACATAGCACCGAGTGCAAGCACGACGGCGAGCGCGACGAGGTTCCAGACCAGGAGCTTGCGTTTCATATCAACGGTACCTCCTGACGAGCCAGATGGTGACGCCCGTGCCGAGAATCAGAAGCGGCAGCACCGCGCAGAGGACGATGCCGAGCGTGCTTGCCGCGCCGGTGGTGATGCCGAGCGTGTCGCCGGCGAGAGATTTCGCCTCAATGGAAACGGTATCTTCCCGATCGGTCAGCGTATTGAAGAGGTTTACGATATACTCCGCGTTGCTCAGCGACGTGTTGGCCATACTGCTTGCGCCGAACATGTAGGCGGACGCGCTGACGACCACGTTGGACTGCAATACGGTTTCGCTTCCGTCGGTCGACTGGATCTGCCAGCTTGTGAGCGTGAGCGCGGGCATCGGGCCCCAGACGGTCGCCATGGAAGCCGTGAAGGTATCGTCCGCGTCGCTCGGGCGCACGCCCGCGGTCTCGTAAAACGAGAGAAGCGTGTCGACCGTGCGGTTGTCCTTATAGGTGAACGCAAGTTCGATCGGTCGGCTCAGCGGGAGCAGGACCGGATTCGAAGCGTCCTTGAGCTTGTCGGAATAGTCCGTATCCGAATATTCCGCAAGCGGATAATAGGGCTGATAGCTGTACGCCCGGTCGGAGCTGGTTTCGAACACCGCGCCGTCGCCGACGACAACGCCCCACTCGCGTAAAAATGCGTCGATATTCGGCGTCTCCGGCTGGGAAACGTCCGCCGCGTATAAAAGTGTCTTTCCGTACGCGCCGTCGTTATAGAGGAAGTCGTCAAACTTGTCGAGGACGTCCGTCGAGAGGTCGACTGCGGGCGCGAGGAGCAGGAGGATGTCGTAATCGTCAAACGCGTCGGTGACCATGTTGACGCTGCCGACTTCGAAGTTGTTGTCCGAAAGGACGCTTAAAAACGTGTCCGTGTCGTCGTATACGTCGTTGCCGGTCAGAAGCGCAATGCGCACCGGGTCGTCCGTCGTGACGCTGACGATGGCGCTCGTGATCGCTTCCTCCGCGCGGGAGGATTCGACCGTGATCGATCCGTCGGACGTATAGGTATAGTTGAACAGGCTGGCGAGCGAAACCTGCTTGAGATTCGTCTCGCTCTGCACGAGAATGTCGCCGTCCGAGAGCGTAAGGTCGGAATAGTTCGACGCAAACGTCGGGTCGGACGTGTAATCGATATACTGCAGGTCGATATTGGCGCTGTATTTCGAATACTCTTCGATGATGCGCTGCGCCTGCACGAGATACGAACTGCCGGAAAAACTCCCTTCCGAAGCGAGGACGTACAGTTCGATCGGCTGGGTGAGCCCGTCGAGCACGGCTTTGGTATCGTCGCCGATCTTATAGGCGGCGTTTGCGGTCAGGTCCGCACTGAGGTTGTAGCGGTCGCCCAGCGTGACAAGCACCATATTGAGCAGGAATACCGCCGCGATGATGAAGACGATCAAAAGCGCGAACAGCGCGTTGAGCTTGAAGGTTTCGGTGAATTTCTTATTATGCTTCATATCTGATTCCCTCCTTCAGCTCCAGCGCCGCCGCTCAAGCGTGACGACGGAAAACGCAATGAACAGCGCGGCAACGCTGACGAAGAACACCGCGCTTGGCAGATCGACGATGCCGAGCGTAAACGGCTCGTATCGGGTGTTGAACGAAAGATAAGCGAAGAACGTCTGCCAGAACGCGCTGCTGACCACATAGGAGATCGCGTCGATCAGCACCAGAAACAGGCTGACGGCGAATCCCATGACCGCCGCGATGACCTGACTTTCCGTAATGGACGAGAGGAACAGGCAGATCGCGATGAGCGCAAGCCCGAGCAGGAAGATGCCGAGGAAGTTGCCCAGCACGCTCGGCCAGTCCACAATCGCAACAAACGAGGTGATGACCGCGTCGAGCAGCGTCGCGCTGATGGCGACCAGATACACCACGACGGCCGAACAGTATTTGCCCAGCACGATGGCCGTGCGCGAGACCGGCGCAGTCAAAAGAAGCTGATCGGTCTTCGCGCGCTTCTCCTCGCTCATCAGCCGCATGGTCAGCACCGGGACGAGGAAGAGCACCACCGAAAACATCATGGAATACAGCGTCGTAAAATCGGTCGTATTGCCATAGAGATTGTAGGAAAAATAATAGTAATTCGTAAAGAAGTACGCCACGGCGATGATCACATAGCCGAGCGGCGAATGGAAATAGGCGCGCAGTTCGCGCTTGAAAATGGCCTTCATCTTGCTTCCTCCCGCGCGTTTTGCTTGTCGCCCGTTAGATGCAGGAACACGTCCTCGAGCGACAGCTCGCCGCCGTAGGTATGCAAAAGCGGCAGGTTAGCCTTCGCCAGCGCATAGAACACGTCCGCGCGGATGTCGCTGCCGATCTTGCCTTCGACAAGGAAGTCCTGCGTGCCGAGCTCCCGCTGCGGCAGGGCCTTGACGCTGCGCACCTTCGGCAAATTGCTCAGGACGGCTTCGATCTCCTTTTGCGCGCCCTGCACGCGGATGGCCAGGCGATGGTTCGTCTGGATATCCTGCATGAGCCGGTCCGGCGCGCCGTCCGCAATGATGCGGCCCTCGTGGATGACGATGACGCGCGAACAGATGGCCTGGATCTCCGAAAGGATATGCGAGGAGACGATGACCGTGCTGCTTTTCCCGCTGTCCTTGATCAGCTGGCGGATCTCGATGATCTGCGACGGATCGAGACCGACCGTCGGTTCGTCGAGGATCAGCACCTTGGGATTGCCGACGAGCGCCTGCGCGAAGCCGACGCGCTGGCGGTAACCCTTGCTGAGGTTACGGATCATGCGGCCCGTCATCTTGGAAATGCCGACGCGCGAACAGATGCCGTCCAGATGCTTTTTCCGCTTTTCAGGATCGGGCGGGAAACCCTTGAGGTCGCAGACGAAGTTGAGATATTCGCTGACGCGCATGTCGGGGTAAAACGAAAACTGCTCGGGCATATACCCGATCACGCGCTTGCACGCCGTCGGGTCCTTCACGATGTCGTGTCCGTCGATGGAGACGGTACCCGAAGTCGAGCTGATGTATCCGGTGAGGATGTTCATCGTCGTGCTCTTGCCCGCGCTGTTTAGGCCGAGCAGCCCGACGATTTCACCCGGGTCGACCGAAAACGAGATGCCTTTGAGCGCTTCCTTTTCCCCGTAGCGCTTGACGAGGTTGGTGACCTGTATCAAATTGCGTTTGCTCCTTTGCGTTTCGGGCTCCGCGGGTATCGCGTACCGGCGGAGCCGTTGCCATTTTACATGATGATACCCGATGATGTCTGCTTTGCGGCCGCTACATGCAGTCCAGGCATGCCGCGCCGATGGTGCCGGCTGCGTTGCCGAGCGTCGCGCGGATCGCCGGCGGACAGCCGATGATATCGGATGCAAAGACGTATTTCGGGAGTTTTGCGTTCAGCGGGTTCATGAGGTAGTCGCCCGCGTCGCAGATGCCGCCGCCGATAAGGATGACCTCCGGGCGGAAGAGGTTGACGAGCGAGCCGATGCCGTTCGCAACGTATTCAAGGAACTGGTCGACGACCTGCTGCGCGGTTTTGTCGCCCGCGATCGCGCAGTCGAAGATTATCTTGCCGTTGAGCTTTCCGCCGTTGTCCGCCATGTCCTTGTGCAGGCAGGATTCCGGGTGCTTTTCCATCGCCTCGTGCGCCTGCCGGATCAGCGCGATGACCGAGCCGTAGGATTCGAGACAGCCTTTCAAGCCGCAGGTGCACTCGATTCCGTCGTGCACGAGCACGGTGTGGCCCGGCTCCATGCCCATGCCGTCCGCGCCGAGATAGAGCTTGCCGTTCATGAGCAGCCCGCCGCCGAGGCCGGTGCCGAGCGTGATCATGAGCACGTCCTTTTTGCCGCGCGCCGCGCCCGCCATCGCCTCGCCGACGACGGCGCAGTTCGCGTCGTTGCCGATATAGACGGGGATGGGAATGTGCTTTCTCAGCTCCTCGCGCAGCGGCGCGTTGCGCCAGTTTGTGTTGTTGGCGAACACGAGCAAGCCGGAATGCGGGTTGATGCAGCTTGGGACGCCCACGCCGACGCAGGGGAAGTCCTTAAAGGTGAGATTGCACATGGCGGCGACGTCCTTTGCCGCCTGCGCCATGTCGGCGACGACCACCTCGAAGGGGCGGTCCGGCCCCGTCGGGATCACATGCCGTCTGATGATGCGGAACTGTTCGTCCACGACGCCGGTCTTGATGTCCGTGCCGCCCATGTCGATTGCCAGCCGATACCGGGACATGAATGCCCTCCTTATACGCCGACGCGCTTGAGCGTATCGTCGATGAAGCCTTTGGCGCGCGGGATATCGTCCATATCGAGATGCTCGATGATGAGCGGGATGTTCGGATGGTCCTTGCTCAGGAGCTTTGCGTACAGGTCGTAGTTGAGGATGCCGAGGCCCGCCGCGGGCAGTTCGACCGCGCCGGAGCCGCGGAAGGTATGCGATTCGTCCGCGTCGATGTCCGCGTGCTTTTCAGCCGTGTCCTTTGCAAGCGCGATGTCCTTTGCGTGTGCAATCTTCATAAACGGCGAGAGCCGGTCGAAGACGTGCGTAAGCGTGCCGTCGACGTCTTTGATCGTCCGTTCGTCGTAATAGTTCGTCGGGTCGCAGAGCAGGCCGAGGGCCGGGCTGTGCACCTCTTTGAACATGGTCTCGATCTGCTCGACGGAACCGATGATGTTGTTGACGTAGTTTTCCACGATAAAGGTGGAACCCCAGTCTTCGGCGTATTTGGCGAGGTCCTTGATGATGCCGACGGTCTCTTCAAATACGGCGGGCTTTACGTTGTCCTCGTGCCAGACCCAGTCGCTCTCCGGGTTACAGGTGCCGGTCTCGCTCGCCACATAGGGACAGCCGAGGTCGCGGGCGTATTTCAGCATCATCTTGAGATAGCCGATGTTCGCCTTGCGTTTGGCCGGGTCGGGGTGGATGATGTTCGTGTAGCCGGAAACGGCGATGATCGGCAGGTTCGCGTCGCGGAACGCGTCGCGGATCCAGTGCGCCTTCTCCTTTGTCAGCGGCTCCTTGGTCGCGTCGAAATCTTTAAATGAAATGTCGAGCTGGACGCAATTGAAATCGCTCGCTTTGATGCGGCGGATGACTTCGTCCAATTTATAGGGATAATATCCGGTGAAAATACCTACGCTGATCATATCTCTTCCTCCTTAAACTGATCTAAAAGTATGTATCATAAATGTTTGCTTTATAAAACGTGTTTACTTCAGCATTTCGTCCAGAGAAACGGAGCGGCGCTCCCGGATGGAGCGGTAGCAGGCCTCCACACAGGCGATGGTGAAGACGTTGTCGCGCGCGGAGATGGCGGGTTCCTCGTCCCGCTCCACCGCGGTCAAAAGGCTCGCCATGGTGCCTTCGAACGCGTCCGGGAACCAGACCGTGTCCCACTTCGGCTCGATCCACTGGTGCGGATAGCGTTTGCTGGTGAAGCGCAGCGTGCTCGGCGCGCGTTCCGGGTATTTCGGCCAGCCGATCGTGCCTTCCGCCATGCCCTCCGTGCCTTCGACACGCCATTTGATGTAGATATCCTTCTCACACGGTTCCTCCGGCCAGGCCCAGACGTCGTCGAGCGAGGTGGCCATCATGCCGTCGCCGTATTGGAAGGTATACTGCGTGATGCCGTCGACGTGCGGGAATTTGCTCCGCGGGTCGGTGCGGCAGACGCAGGTGATCCACTCCGGATTGCCGAACAGGAAGCGGAACGCATCCACGTGGTGGATGCCCATGCCGAAGATTTCCAGCTTGTCGTACTCGCGCAAAAACGTCTGCCAGTGCGGGATGGCGCGCATCTCAATGGTCGCGAGCACCGGCTCGCCGAGTTCCTTCGTGTCAAGCAGGTATTTCAGCGCGCGCATGGACTGGTCGCAGCGCATGTTGGAATTGACCGCGATCTTTATGCCCGTTTCTTCGCCGAGCCGGACGATCTCCCGCGCGTTTTCAAGCGACATCTCGATCGGCTTCTGGCAGAGGATTCCGCGGACGTTCGGCTTTTGGCAGGCCTCGCGGACGATTTCCAGCTGCTGGTCCGGCGGATAGGCGATGTCGATGATCTCAAGCGAGTCGTCGCTTAACAGTTCCCGCCAGGTGCCGTATACGGCGCCGATGTTGTGGCGGTCGGCGACGGCCTGCGCGTGCGCGGGCGTGCGGGATGCGATGGCGACCGGGTTGAATCCCGCGTTCCGATACGAAACGAGGTGGCAGTCCGCCATGATGAACCCGGAGCCGATGCAGCCGATTCGCCAGTCCTTGCGGGCGGGTTGCTCGAATTTAGTCGCATCGATGAGCGATTGAGTGATTTGTTGCATGTGACCGGTCTCCTTAAAATATATGATGCTGTTTTCGCCCGCCATGACTGCGGCGCGCGGATTGGACCAAGTTACGCGGATTCATAATTGGAAGTCATAATGTATTCGGCGCGGGACTACCCCAAATAGACGTTTAACGGGATAAGGAAGTGCACCGCGGTTTGTTTCATACATATTGTACCGACATGAAACGAAAATTGCAACCAATTGACGGAATCGCGCAACGTTGATACAATGTATTATTCTGTAAATATGTATCATACAATAAAAGGGCGATGTTCTTGGAAAACCGACATTGTTCTGCCGCGCAGAGGTCAAAAACGAGCCTGTTTTCAGACGATTTCCGCCGAACTGTTGAAAAATAACGGATTGCCGGGACTGCCAAACTCTGCTATCATGTATTTGTATGGATCAATTAGAACGCATTTCTGCCGGGCGAACGATATCCACCGATTCAAACAGATTCCGATTTTCCCGATTTTAACTGACATGAAGGAGGTTCGTTTTATGGAACGCACAAAAGTCGCTATTTTAGGCTGCGGTTTTATCGCGGAAATCCACGCGTCTTCCTATGCGCGCTTTGTGAACGACGCGGAGGTCGTCGCCGTTTATTCGCATCATCTCGACAAGGCGGAACGATTCGCAAAGGAGCAGGGGATTCCCGTTTGCTACGACGATGTCGGCAAGTTGCTTTCCGAGGTCGACTGCGACGTGGTCGACGTATGCCTGCCGAACTACCTGCATCACGGCGCGTGCGTCAAGGCGGCGAACGCGGGCAAGCACGTCATCGTCGAAAAACCGCTCTGCCTCTCCATTGCGGAAGCCGACGAGATGATCGCCGCCTGCAAAAAGAACGGAAAGCTGCTCCTGTACGCCGAAGAGCTCTGCTTTGCGCCGAAATACGAGCGGGTGCGCCACATCGTGGAAAGCGGCGCGGTCGGCAACGTCTATATGCTCAAGCAGGCGGAAAAGCACAGCGGCCCGCACAGCCGCTGGTTCTACGAGTCCGAAAAGGCGGGCGGCGGCGTGATGATGGACATGGGCTGTCATGCGATCGCGTGGTTTTTGTGGATGCTCAAGGGCGCGGCGGCCAAAAACGTCTACGGGAATTTCATGCGCGTCATGCACGACACGGACGCGGAAGACCACGCCGTTACGCAGATCGAATTCGAACGCGACGGGCGGACGGTGCTCTGCATCGGCGAGGACAGCTGGGCAAAGCACGGCGGCATGCAGGACTGCATCGAGGTTTACGGCGACAAGGGCGTTTGCTATTCCGACCTGTTTCAGGGGAACTCTTCACAGATGTACAGCCTCGACGGTTACGATTACGCGAGCGAGAAGGCCGGCGCGACGACCGGCTGGACGTTCCCGGTGTTTGAGGAAGCGTTCAATCAGGGGTATCCACAGGAGCTTTCCCACTTCATCGATTGCGTACGCAGCGGCAAGACGCCGCTGGTCGACGGCGAATACGGCAAGCGCGTGCTGGAGATCATCCATGCGGCGTATACGTCCGCAAGGGACGGCAGAAAGGTTGCGCTGCCGTTTGCTTCGGGCGCGAAAAGGCCCGTCGACAACTGGAAATAACAAAGATGGATATGATTCGGTTTTCGGACGATCGTGCCGTCGGCGAATATATCGCCGACGGCATCTGCGGAATTGTGGAGCAAAAGCCCGACGCGCTGATCTGCATCGCCGCCGGGACGACCTCGTTTCCCGTGTTCGACGCGATCTGCGCGCGCGTTGCGGATGGACGCGTTTCTTTAAAACAGGCCGCGTTTATCGGCATGGATGAATGGGTCGGACTGCCGATGGGCGCGGACGGCGCGATGGCGGACTTCCTTAAGCGGCATTTTCTCGACCGCGCTGGATTTAAAGATGCGTTCCTCTTTGACGGCATGGCAGACCCGGAGAGTGAATGTGTCCGCGCCGAGACGTTTATTGCAGAACATGGAAATTTCGATGTGATCGTGTTCGGCGTCGGCGTCAACGGGCATGTCGCGCTCAACGAGCCGGGCGTGGACCCGACGCTGCGCACGCATGTTGCGGACGTTGCGGGCGTGACCGCGGAGGTTGCGCAAAAGTAT
>Ga0116164_10001952_pt1 | contig 15074 bp, 12 predicted proteins | sample AD_UKC109_MetaG_FD_89888 | JGI IMG/M metagenome (GOLD analysis project Ga0116164, IMG submission 89888) | Active sludge microbial communities of municipal wastewater-treating anaerobic digesters from Hong Kong - AD_UKC109_MetaG | ecosystem: Engineered > Bioreactor > Anaerobic > Digestate... | reverse complement strand
TTATGTTATAATTTTACAGGCGTTACTTAAATCATTTAGGAGGTAGGCAAAATGAAAAGATTTGTTTTTCTGTTGATCGTTTTATGTCTGATGGTGACCCTTTTGGGCGCCAAAGATATTACGTTGCGAGTCATTCAGGTTTTTACCAGTCCTGAGCGAACCAAGATCTTGGAAACCATCGCCGAGCAATTCGAGGAACTGAACCCCGGAGTGGACGTGGAAATAATCTCTCCACCTTATGAAACGGCCTACAACAAGATTTATCTCATGGTCAGCACCGAACAGCCTTTAGATGTGGTTGAGGTTGGAGACTGGTCATTGGCCGGTATGGCAAGCATGGGAAAACTGGAATCACTGGAACCTTACATCGCCGATTCCGAAATGACACCCCATCTGATTGAAGGTGTTGTCAAATCCGCCAGGATTTACGAAGACACGGCATACGTTATGCCCAATGCGATATATGTGAAGACGCTTTTCTACAGACCCGAAATACTGGAAAAATACAATCTCCTCACGCCTCCTCATTCCATGGGTGAATTGATGGCCTACAGCAAATACATGACCGATGCGGAAAAGACCCAATACGGATTTGACTGGCGTGGCATCGATCCGGTCAACTTCATGGACCTGGTCTTGACTTCCTTCTTCGATGACATCGATCCGCAATGCATGTACAAAACCACCGACGGCAAGATCATTTTCGAAGATCCCAGAGCCCTGGACGGTTTAAATTTCTACCTGGATCTGTACTACAAAACCGCACCCAAAGATTCCATCAACTGGGGATTTGACGATCAGATCAATTCCTTCGTTTCCGGCATCACCCCCTTGTTGTTCCAGGATCCGGACACCACGGGATTGTTGAACAGCCTGCTGGGCGAAGACCATTATCAAACGGCACCACTACCCGTTGGACCAAGCGGAAAGGTTTATCCCACCTTCGGTTTCGGCGGATGGGGAATCCCCAATTACTCCGAAAACAAAGAAATGGCATGGAAATTTATCGAATTCTTCAACTCGCCTGAAATATCCGCCTATTTCTGTAAAAATTACGGTGCCCTTCCCATCGACCAGAGAGTTTATGACAGTGATCCTTACTTCAGCAGTGACATCTTTGCCGGATGGCAGCAAATGTTTGCCGATCCTCAAACATACCGCTTTACGGATTATCCGCTGGACAACCCCGCCTGGTTTGAATGGTATCAACTGCAGGGAGAGACCCAGCAGAAGATCCTTTTAGGAAGAATGACACCGGAAGCCGCTTTGAAAGAATGGGCTGAATTCTGGAAGGAAGCCGGGCTATAAGCGTATCGTATTGTTCTACGATGGCGGGAAAGCAATTTCCCGCCGTTTTTTGCCTGATCGTCTTACAAATCCACTCTAAAACGGGAAGTTGAGATTGATGAAAAACAGGAAAAGATTTTGGTTCATATTTTGGATGCTTGTGCCCGTATTTTCGGTTGTCGGATTCCTCTCCCTATATCCCACCATCAAAGGCTTTATTTTAGCCTTTCAAAATTATACCGTTTTCACCATCAACCGGATCCGGTTTATCGGTTGGGACAATTTCGAGGAAATCATCACCGATATGGATTTTCTCATGATTCTCTGGAACACCGTTGTATGGATTGCCGTTTCCGTTTTCTTCCAGTTGCTGTTGGGATTGGGGCTGGCACTTCTGTTGAGAAAACCCTTCAAAGGCCGTGGACTCTATTCCGGACTGGTTTTTTATCCCTGGGCTTTGTCGGGGTTTGCCATCGGCCTGCTTTGGTCCTGGCTACTTAACGGACAATTTGGCATTATCAACGATGTGCTGATGAAGCTCAACTTCATTGAAGAAGGCATCCAATTCCTTTCCAATCCCGATACGGCCATGCTGTCCGTTTTAATCGTCAACATTTGGTATGGCATACCCTTTTTTGCCATCATGTGCCTGGCGGCTTTACAGTCCATTCCGGACAGTGTTTACGAAGCGGCGGATATTGACGGGGCAAATGGTTGGGCAAAACTGGTGAAAATCACCCTGCCGTATATACGCCCCACCATCATCAGTACCGTTTTGGTTCGCTCCATTTGGATTATGAACTTTCCCGATGTCATTTACGGTATGACTCGGGGCGGGCCTGCCAAAAGCACGGAAATCCTTTCCACCTACATGATCAACATCGTGTATTACGAAAACGATTATTCAAAGGCCTCCGCCGTTGGTGTTTTGGTCATTTTGCTGCTGCTGGTTTACACGATTTTGTATTTGAGCTTTTCCAAAGGAGGCGAGGTGGAGATATGAGACGATCCAAACGAACCGTTCTGAATGTTTTCAGGGGAGCGGGACTGGCATTTTACCTATTTTTAGCCGTGTTTCCCCTGCTGTGGATCTTCATCACGTCCATCAAACCGCCCGAAGAGGTGTACACCTTTCCCATCAAATACTGGCCTTCAAGGTCAGCTTTGAATCCTATCGCTACCTGTTTGAATTTGCCGATTTTGGCAAGTATTTTCTCAACAGTCTGTTCGTTTCCATCAGCGCTTCGTTTGTTTCAACCATCATCGCCCTTTTCAGCGGCTATGTTCTCGCCAGGATGCACTTTCGGGGAAAAACCTTCCTGGTTATCTTTTTGTTTTTTGTCCAAATGATCCCGGCCTATCTGCTGATGATCCCCCAGTATTCCATGTTTTCCAGCTTCGATCTGATCAACCGGCTTACGGGAATCATCCTGGTCTATATTGGATTGGGAGCCGCCTTCAGCACCATCATGGCCCGTGGATTTTTCGTCAGGATTCCGGTTTCTTTGGAAGAATCGGCTTTAATGGATGGATGCACCCGATTAAAAGCCTTGTTTAAAGTCACATTGCCTCTGATGCTGCCGGGGGTTGCCGCCATTTTCAGTTTTTCATTCGTTCAGAATTGGAACGAGATCTTTACCGCTGCGCTTTTTTTAAACAGCGATTCCAAGATGACGGTGCCTGTTGCTTTGTATTCGTTTATTTCAAAGGCCGGCATTCAATGGAATGTATTGGCAGCCGGGATTGTGGTTTCACTGATCCCCACCATCTTCGTTTTTGCCTTTGCCCAGAAATATATCGTTGCCGGGTTAACCAAAGGTTCTGTCAAAGAATAATTTTACTCAAAGGAGTGTTTTTTTTATCATGAAAAAGATTATCGGACTACTTTCCCTTCTATCGCTTCTATTTTTAATGACCGCTTGTGATATTTTCGGACCCGAACCCGGTCCCGGACCTGGTCCGGTGATTCACAAAATCGACGGCACTTGGGCACTCACCACCCCGGTGGGTACACTGATGCTCGAAGATATGTCCACTGCCTTCCCGGATGTGGCCGTTCAGATTCCCTCGCAGGGATGGGATTTTGACAGCGGGAGCTTTAACTACGTGTCGTGCCAAATCAACAACAACACCTTTTCGTTTCACGCTACAAAAACTTATACCAATCCCCAGCAAACCATCGATTTAACGGGATTTAGTGTCGGTGCGCAAACCATAACGGGAACCATTCGCTACAACGGCGCTTCCATCGCCGTTCAGGGGACACGGCAGTAAACAAATTGGCTTATTCCTGCCGGCTATGCGGCTCGACTGATACCGATCGTCTGGATCTGGACCGGGTTTATCATCATTGCCGGCAATGCGATTTCATCTTTACCGATGAAACCCATCTGATAAGCAAAGAAGAAGAGAAAAAACGTTATCTTCAACACAACAACACCCTGGCCAACACCGGATACGTGGCCATGTTTGAAGCTTTTATCACCCATGCCCTGGAACCGGCATTCAGCAGGGTACAAACCGTTCTGGATTTTGGCTGCGGGCCTAATCCGGTATTCGCTCAAATCATGAAAAATCACGGCAAATCAGTGGATGTGTATGATCCGTTTTTTTTCCCATCCGATGAATACCTGTCCAGGCGTTACGATCTCATCACCCTTACCGAAGTGATCGAGCACATTCGATATCCCCTGGATGCTTTAAAAATGTTGATCAGTCGCTTGAGCGATTCGGGCATGCTGGCCGTTATGACCAAGTTCCATTCGGGCGTGACTGATTTTGACGCCTGGTGGTATCGCAAGGACAACACCCATATTTCCTTTTTTTCTCAAAAAACCGTCCAACGCTTGGCAAAAGAACTGGATCGAGTGGTTGTTCAAACCGACAACAGCAGCTTTTTTTGCCTTCAGGCGTCAAAATAAAAGCAAAGGCCGTTTCACATGAACCTATCCTCAATGAACGGAGGCAGTATGATGCATACATTGGAGTACTATCAAGACTTTCTCAGCCGGCTGAAAGACCGGTTTGACTTACTGAAATTCCTGGACGGGCTGGATATCGGCGCTTATATCGTGGATAAAGCACGTGTCATCGTTTATTGGAACGCAAAGGCTCAGGAGTTGACCGGGTATGCGCCCGATGAGGTGGTGGGAAAAAGCTGTCGGGACAATATTTTAATGCACACGGATAGCATGGGAGTTCCGATATGCCAAACGGAGCTGTGCCCGCTGGTTCGAGCTTTGAAAACGGAAAAGAGTGCTTTTGTCCCCTTTGCGGTGTATGCAAAGGTGAAAAACTCCCCCAAACGAATCCCCTTAAACGTCTTTACCTTTCCGATTTCAATCGAAGGGCTTGAGTATTCGGGGATCGAGTTTTTTTCGATTTCCGAGCAGGCCCAGGATTTGGTCCGTGCCATGGCGATTCAGAAAAGCCTTTTACCCGTGAATCTTCCCCCTCATATTCAGGTCTTTTACCACCCCTCCAATTTTCTCAGCGGAGACATGATCTTTTGGGAAGACCCCTTCTTCGGTCTTGTGGATGTCAGCGGCCACGGTACTGCTTCTTCGTTGATCTCCACCGCACTGCGCCTGATTATCAAAGACCTGATCAGCGACGGGATCCCTTTAGAGGCATTTGGAACCGAGATCGAAAAACGGTATGCACTCTTTCAGATCACGGAAAAGTATTTCACCGGCATCTTTGGCCAAATGCATGGGAATAACCGGATTTCACTGGTGTCCTTTGGCCATCCCGTTCCCCTAAAATGCCGAAGTGATGGCTCCGTCGAAGAACTGGCACTGGAACAGGATCCCCCCATCGGGTTTGACTTTCCCCACACCGTTGTTCCTGCAGAAATAACACTTGAAACAGGGCAAGCCCTGCTGATGTACAGCGACGGCATTGTGGAAATCAAAACAAAAGGGGGATTGTTAGATACTTCCGGGTTAATTGAAATACTCAAGACTCAAAAGGAACTGGAGGGCATTTACACCAAATGCATGGAAAAAAATGTCGAACAGTTCCAGAAAGACGATATCTCCCTGATGCGTATTCAACATACTTAAACCCCTCTTATCCGGGCGATATCAACAACAAAGAATTCACCGGCCTCGCCATGCCCGTTGTGGTGTATTGGGTGCATGAAGGCAGCGAGCACTCGAAAAACTCGCCTTTGTAGATGAGACCCAAACAGGCTGACGCCCCCCCGTCCAGGTTGATTGCGTCTTTAACCGTTGGAATGCAGTCTTTCAGGATGGCGGTTGCTTCATCAAAACGGGCGCCCGCACTTTCCTTTGTCCGGCCTGAAAAGACGCCGACAAACGGCCGGTCTTGTTTGTCCACGCCAACCACTGCCCGTGGGCCTCTTACCCATTGCTGAACTTGCGTTTCCTGTGTCTGCATGGACAACGGATCATACCAGCCTTCAGCCGTTAACTGCTCGTTGGCAGTTGATTCAATGGCCATCAGGTCCATGCCGTCTTGAAACAACCGGTTGGCCCCGTTGTATTTCCACCGATACGGCCTGTTTTCAGGCAAGTCCAAATGAAACCGCACGGTGGAAGGCAGTTGGAAATACCCCTCTTGGCCTTTTTTCAAACCGATTTCCTTTATCAGCTGGTTCTCAAAGGCCGTGCTGAACGAGCAGATCACCCCGAAAGGGGAGAGATTCATGGCGCCGTTTCTAACGGCGATCAGGCGGTCATTGACCAGCAAGAGGTTGATTCGTCCTCTCCCGACTTCTTTTTGATACCCGTGAACATCGCCGTGATAATGGTTGATGTCTTGGCCTGAAAGATGCGGGGTGTAGACGATGAAATCCCTTTCTTCCAAGCTGTTCACAGCCTGTTCGTCCCAGGCATACTCAAAATCGTTCAATCTGAGCGTACCGCTTGTCAGGCTTTGGTTTCCAAACGCCAGGCGCCCTTGATGGGTCAGGGCTATATAGGCCTTGTTGTACAAAGGGAATGTGGCTTTGTTTGTAGGCTCATCGTAAAGGGCATCGATCCAGAAATTGCCCGTATGAATCCTTTCCTGCCTTGGGCGATGGCGATCGTGCAACCCCAGCAGCTTTTGCGTGGCAAAGTAGAGAAAATTCACGAGAAAAGCCGGTTTTTCCGATGGAATCGATTTGACCCATTCGTGGATGTTGATCAGTTCCCGGCCAAGGGTTTGTGCCAATACCGGTTCTATCTGATCAAATGAACCCGCCGGTTCTGTGGAAGAATTGAAAATCACCCCATCGAAGCGGATGGGCGCTCCATCGGCTTGAGGGACTATTTTGCGTATGCACCGCACCTGTTCCCCATAGTGCCGGCGAATGAGATTGAAAAGGTTTTGCTCTCGCTCTGTCACAATGTCATCCCATTGATGGGAGCGTATTTGAAATTCGCCAAATGCCTCCGGGTTATAGGTGGGCGAGTAGAGGTTCATGTAAGCGGCACGATCGTGTTCCACGTTGCTGATCAACGTAAAAGTGGATCGCTCCACCCCGGTGAAACCCTTTTCAAATGGATGTTTCCAAACCGGGTTGATCTTTTTAATCAGCATTCTCGCCGTATTGGGTTGAAAGGAGGGCAGAAGGCCGGCGTATTTACAAGACTGATCCGTCAACAGGGGCAAAAAGACCCCATACTCAAATGCCGCCCCTTCAAAGGTTAAAACCGCACCCTCGCCCGCCACCAATATCGGGGTGTCGGCCGATAGATACGGGGTTAATTTTTCTTGCAAAGAGGGATCCCTCAGGTCAAAACCGGCATTGGCGGCCGAACACATTTCAATACGCACCCTCGCCTCGTAAGGCCAAACCCCTTTCAGGTTAAAATCAGTCCATGAAAGTTCGCCGATCAGGGGATTGTTTTTGACAAAAAGAACGATTTCCTTTCCTTGGTTCAACGGACCCAACAGGTGCAAGCAAACCCTTAAATCCCGGTGATTATCCGCAAAGACCACCCATCTCTCATGAGGCTCCACCACCCGGCGAATCGCTTGCAAAGAGTCGTCATGAAAGACAACCGTTTGCCCCCCGGCTTCAAGCTTGCGGTCAAAGTAGGCATCATCCGTGTTACCAAGCGAATCGGTAAAACGCATTGGCCTCAAATAGCGCTTAGCCCGCCATTGCATCGCCTTCTCATAAGTCTGATAACTCAAAAACCCTTTTCTCAACTCATCCACCTGATAGAGAATCTGCACATCGGTTTGATCGGCGAGGCGCTCGAAATCGAAGAACGCCTCAAAGGCCTTCCGATAGGATGCGTCAGTTTCCCGATCCCAAATCCCCTTTTCAAGCCATTCATCGGCTATGGAATCACAAAACAGCCTGGCGCCCCGAGTCCGGTCGGCGGAAAGCGTCAGGTCTTTAGTCGTGGTGTAAAATCCCCACTGATGGAATTGTAAATAGCCCTTTAATGCACTTCTCGTATAAGTTCCGGGTAAGTAATGCGCTTTGTGTATAGGTATGGCTGCACCTCGCTTGATCCGCTATCAAAACAGGCCGGTTATCTTTTGCCAGTTCTTCAAATGATTATAATACAAAAAAGCCGCATTTTCACGTTTTTGATAGACGAAAGGAATTTTGCAATTTTCCATACATTCATAAAATCCTTTTTCGTCATTTTCAACCAGGTATTTCATTCCCAACTGTTTGTTATGCTCAAATATCCTCTCTTCCAAATCTTCACCAAGAAAGATTCCCGGATATGGTTGTAATTCTTCATAAGCTACCTTTTGAAAATGATCAAAGTTTTGATGGCTGCGGTACTTATCCCGCATGTAAAGAAATCTGTAAATATCCTCTCTAGCCTTTTTCCAGACAGGCGTTTTCTTTTCTGGAGGCAAATGTTTGATTCGCAGCTGATTGTCAAAATAAAACCTGTACCCACGAAAACGGGCGTTTAAAACATAATCCATATCCTCTCCTCTGTTCACAAGAGGATCAAAACAGATCTCTTTCATCACTTCTCTGGTCATAACCATATTGCCGCCCAGTGCGACCATAGACGGTTTAAAGCGGTTTTTCTTATCCATAAGTTTTTCAAAAGCCCGATTGAAAGAGATATCTTTAGGCCACCACTTCAATTCCCAAAAATTTCTGTAACTGGGTCTTTCTTGCTCGTAATAGCCTGCTTTGGCCATGATAACACCGTTATCATCGCTCCGCTTATATAGGCCGTCCGTTGCCAACGTAAAAAAATCTTGATCCAAAAGAATTTCATCATCATCAAGAAAGATGCCTGCATCAGCACCACTTTCAAGAGCGGCATACAGACAAATGTTTCTGATTTGAGAATAACTCTCCGGTTCAATCAGTGAAGAATCAATACCATTGTGAACAAATTCTTTTTTTATCATCCCTAGTTTTTTATAAGAATACAGCCTAATGTCCATTTTATCTGAATAGGCTTTTAAAGCGTTTTCCAACCCCTTTTCACATCGTTCTCTTAGAGATTTTGTGTTTGATATCCCTACAATCACCACGGGTATTTCCTTTGTGTTAATCTCTTTGTATTCCAGGAGGTTTTCAAGCAACCTGGTCAGCGTTCCCTGGGTTCCCAATGGCGTGGGATGGTCAAATACGATCTCCTCCCCTTCATCAATCGGTCCCCAATAGGTTGGTATAACACAACTTATTTTCATCATAATCCCCCCTTTAGCCTTTTACGGCACCGCTTGTAAATCCTGATACCAGGTATTTTTGAAGAAAAGTAAAGAACACCATAACGGGAGCCGCAATAACAACCCCCGCAGCCATAACCAGATTCCAGGAGGTCTTAAATTCCTGTTGAAATTCGTAAATTCCAAGTGCTAATGTTCTTGTATTGCCATCTGTCAGAACGGTTGCAAAAAGGACTTCATTCCAGGATTTCATAAAAGACAACATGGCAATAGTAATAATTCCCGGTATGGCGGTGGGTAAGATGATCTTTATAAAGGCCTGAAAAAAAGTACACCCATCTATCAGCGCTGCCTCTTCCAATTCCATGGGAATGGTATCAAAATAACCCCGCATCACCCAGATCGTGAAGGGTGTCACAAAGGCAGTATAAGTAACGATCAGACCGGGGTAAGTACCCACCAACGTAATCCCCAAACTATTTCGGATAAGAATAAAGATGAGATAATAAGGCAACAGAAAAAGGATCCCTGGAAACATCTGAGTGACAAGAAAAGTCATACCTATCGTTTTTCTTCCCTTAAATCGAAATTTTGAAAGGGCGTATCCGGCAAACACTGCAACTAATGTGGCAAAAAACATGGAACTGAATGAAATGATGAGACTGTTTTTAAAGTATTTTCCAAGAGGCACCGTTTTCCATATGTCGATATAATTCTCCAATCTGAGCCTATCCGGAATCAATTTTGGATTGGGGCTGTGGACATCGGCGGGAAATTTAAGGGAGGTGATTAGCAGCCAATAAACCGGAAAAAGTACAATTAAGAGTAAAATGCTGATCCCTAATATACGTAATAAGATGTAAAAATGCTTTTTTCTCATGATTATTGTTCCTCCAATTTGGTAACCTTTATATATAGCATGATCAACAGCAACATGCAAGCCATCATCACTACACTCATGGCTGCGCCTGTTCCAAAGTCCCAATTTTTAAAGGAACGGGTCCAGATATTAATCGAAAGAATGTTTGCTTGTTTTGAAGGGGAACCCCCGGTGAGGATAAAGGGAACATTGAAGTTGTTAAAGGACCAAAGTGCTGTTAATACGGATAAAATAACGATAATGGGTTTCAAGGAAGGCATGGTGATTTTCACAAAGCATTGCCATGGGTTTGCCCCGTCCACTCTGGCTGCTTCGTAAACATCCCCGGATATCCCCTGTAATCCGGCCAGCAGGGTGATAAACCAGAAAGGCCACCGTATCCAAATATTGGCGATGATAATGGACACTAAGGCCATCGGGCCTGTGAGCCAGGAGATGTTTTCCTTTATCAGCCCAAGTTTCATAAGAACCGAATTGACAATGCCCCAATCTTGAAGAAGCATGAAACGTAAATTGGTCAAAGCTACCACACCTGGAAGAATATAGGGGATTAAAAAGATCCCTCGGATTAAATTTCTCCCTTTGAAGTCTTTGTTTAATAAAACAGCTCCCATGATTCCTAATAAAAAACACCCAAGCACCGAAAAGACAACAAACAGCATGGTATAAAAAAGAGATTCCCAGAAGATACCCGAAAGGCTATTCATGGTTCTCTCATAGTTTTCAAGGCCAACAAAAGGGGCCTTAGTCCAATCTCGGATGTAATAAATATTCAGTTTTCTGAAACTGATATAGACTCCCCAAAGTGTAGGGATAATATGGACGAACATGGACAATAGGATTGCGGGAAGGATCATTTTTATTGCAAAACGGCTTCTTTTCTGTTCGATATTGAGCATATAAATACCCTCTTTAATCAACCGGGGAGAATTTCATTCTCCCCGGTGTATAATATCATTGCGTGTTTTCATTTGAACTCCGTCAAGCTTTTTTTCTGACGGAGTTCATTTTCTATTGTTGATACTGGTCCAAAACATTTTGTAATTCCTCGTCATACTTTAAGAGAAGCTTTTTAAGATTTTCGTCGTTCATTTGTTCATTTGCGCTCATGGAGAAAATATCTACAATAACACCGGGCACAAAGGATTCCATAGCACCCCAAGCCGGATTGATAGGGTAATGACTACCTGCATCTCCCACCATTTCGAAATCTTTCCACATCTGTTCAAAAGGCTCTTCTTTGAAGAAATCAAACGCATAAGCCTTTTTAACGGTAGGTGCAACAAACATGTGTTTTGCTATTTTTTCTTGAATCTCAGGTCTTACAAGGAACTCGACCCATCTTTGTGCCGCTTCTTTTTTAGAAGACTCTTTAAATATCATCAAATTACTACCACCGGTGAACCCCGTTCTAAGATCTTCATTTTTTCCTGGTTGTAAGGCAACAGCCGCTTTACCTTCTTCAACCCATGCAGAGGTCTTGTCGATGTCGTCTTTTAACACAAACCAAGGTCCTGGATACATAAAAGCGACGTTGCCATTGAAGAAATTGATGCATATTTCATCATGCCCCATATCTGCAAGACCGGGCGACATCAATTCATACCGATTCAGCATATCCGACCAGAATTTAAAAGACTCAAATGACTTCTCGCTGTCTAGAAGGACTTCTTTTCCATTTTCAGAAATAACATCTGTACCATTTTGCCAGAGGAAACTTCCAACGTAATGACCGCTTCCTTTTCCCCTCAAACCTACCGGGAAATCCATTTCGCCATTATCTTTCAAAACAAGCGCACAATACAGCAGTTCACCCCAAGTTTTTGGAGGAGAAGGCAAATCATATTTTTCAAGCAAATCTTTTCGGTAGACCAAAGCCCTTATGTCGGCAAACCATGGAATAGCATAGACTTGATGGTTATATCCGGAAGTAGACCAAGGACCGCCAAGATAGCTTTCTTGCCCCCCAAAGTATTGTGTTTTTTGCGTTAAGCCTTCAAATGCACCGGAAGCCTGTAGAGCGCCTACCCAAGTTGTTCCAACCTGGGTGACATCGGGACCAACACCGGAAGCCACTGCAGCCATAATCTTTGTCCAGCCCTCCCCCCAACTGGAAAAATCAACATTTACCTTGATACCTGTTTCAGCCTCAAACAGGGGTACTACTTCTTCAATAAATTCCCTTGCCCCTGATCCGGTCATCATTAAAAAATCAATTTCTTCAGCAAAAGTAAAATTAACCAGTACGGCTAACATTAGAACAAACAAAAGCCCTTTTTTCATATGATTTCCTCCTTTTTTTATCCCTACTCATGAGGGAGTTACGATGATTTTGTTGATTTTCTTATGACAAGTTCAGTGTCAAATCGCCGATGGCGTGTATCAAGTTTTTTTCCGGAAATAATCTGAATGAGCATGCCTGCTGCACAGTGTGACATTTCCTGCATATTTTGTGAAACCGTAGACAGTTCTGGCGTAGTATACTGTGAAAGAGGGATATTGTCGAAGCCCATCACACTCACTTCTTCAGGTATTCTTATCCCTCTTTCATGACACTCCTTTAGCACACCCCAAGCAACCAAATCCGAAAAACAAAAAACACCATCAAAGGAAACAAGCCCCTTTATAAGCTCCCTTACGCCTTCAACACCACCTTCAAAAGTGTTTTCAGTCTTGACTATTTTCTGAGAAAAGCCATATTTTCTCAGTACATCCTGATACCCTTTCATTCTCAGTTGATAAGAAGGCTTTTGGCCATGTCCTGTAATATGAACGATGTTTTTACAACCGCATTTACAAAGATGTTCAACAGCTTGAACACTCCCCGAATAATTATCAGAACAGACTGTTGGTATATCATAGACCCCTACATTTTCTTCTCCTACTGAAACAGCCGGAATTTGGTTATTTTTTAACGTTTTCAAAAGAGCTTCATCATAACTGCCCTCAAACACGACTGCGCCGTCAATGAGGCCTGAATTAACATAATCCAACAACAACACTTTGCTTTTTTCCTCGGTAGCATTGAAAATTAATGTGGAATAATCCAAAGATTTTAGCCAATGAGTGGCGCCCTTCACACATTCCCCATAAAAAGGCGGGATGATAAAATCTTTGTTAGGCTTAACAAAAAAACCGATAGTTTTAGAATCACTCCCGGCTAAAACACGGGCGATAAATTTGGGTTTATAATCAACGCCTTTCAACGCTTTGTTTATCTTTTGAAGTGTTTTTTCGCCAACTCTCTCAGGATGATTTATTGCTCTGGAAACAGTCATTTTAGAAATACCCAACCTTTTTGCTATTTCTTCTAAAGTCATTTTATTCTGATTCATATCACCCTCCAAAGTGTTACCGGTAACATTATCTCATATTTATATTGATTTATCAATAACAAGTATAAAGAATTATCAAGTTCATTAGCTTAATAAAGCGGATTAAACTTCTGTTTCTTCAAATTGCTTAAAGAATCAACCTTTTTTTGATCTTTTGTCATTGTTTGTTAGCGGTAACTTATCGGGTGTTTTTTTATATCTCTACAAAATCTGACATCTTATAGAACTTTCTTGACAAAGAAATAGGAATAAACTATAATTAAACGGTTAACAACGGTTTTCATTTGAAATTAACAAAAAAGGAAACAAAAAGAGTGATAGCGATGTCGGACAAAAAGCACATACAATCCAAACGCTCGATCATCATAAAAACCATGCTCCCCGTTGGTATCAGTGTTTTGTTGACGGCATTGGCCTTTTACGGGTTTATTCTGCCGCACATTGCGCAGGTGCTCATGGCGGAAAAGCAAGCACAACTGCAAAACCTGACCCAAAACGTGGTGGAATTAGCCCGGCATTATCATGCAAGGGTGGAATCAGGGGAATTATCGGTGGAAGAATCCCAAAAAAGGCTCTTGGAAAGGATTCGGGTCCTGCGGTACGGGGTGGACAAAAAGGAGTATTTTTGGGTTCATGACATGAATTATCATATGCTGATGCACCCCTATATGACTGAGCTCGAGGGGACCGACATGAAGGAATATGAGGATCCCGAAGGCAACCGGATGATTTACGAGATGGTAGAACTGATGAAGACATCGGAAAGCGGTTTTGTCGAATACATGTGGCCGCTGCGTGATGAGCTGGCACAAATCGAAGCGAAACTGTCCTATGTCCAACGGTTTGACCCTTGGGGTTGGGTCATTGGAACGGGTATTTATTACAACGACATCGAGCAAAGCATCGGGTTCATTACCCGGCGAACCAACAAAGTCCTGACTGCTATTTTTATCGCCATTGTGGCACTTTCGGTTTATCTGCTCATCCGTGATATACGCAATGAGGAAAAAAGGGCGCAAATCGAAGGGGAAAGACTGTCTTTGATCAAAAATCTCAGAGAGTCCAATCTGAAATTGGAGACCCTCACCAATCAATTGGAATTGGCAAGCAAGGCCAAAGATTTGTTTCTGGCCAATGTCAGCCACGACCTTCGAACGCCGTTAAACGGTATTCTGGGGTTCAGCAAATTGATCGAGGAAGCGGATCCTTCACAAAGGCAGCAACTGTTCGATGAGTATGTGATCTACATCAACAAAAGCGGACGGTATCTTTTGAACATGATCAACGATATACTGGATATGTCAAAAATCGAAGCGGGAAAGGCCGAACGCCATCCAAGTGTCTTCAGTTTATACAGCCTGATGGCGGATGTGACCCAATCATTGAAATATTTTGCCATGGAAAAAGACATGGCGTTGTCTTTGGATTGTGAACAAGCGGACCCGGAAAATTGGTTTGTCGAGGCCGATCAGACATTGCTGAACAAAGCCCTCTACAATTTACTGTCAAATGCCATCAAATACACCCCTGAAGGTAAAAAGGTCGGGATGAGGCTGGATGAAACCGATGATACGATCCTGATTCAAGTTTGGGACCAGGGAATGGGCATTCCCAAAGCATTCCAAAAAAGGGTATTTGAGCCCTTTTTTCAACTGAATCCCCACAAGGGTTCCGGGACCGGGCTGGGCTTGTCCATTGCCCGTGACATTGTTCAACTTCATTCCGGCTCCATCACCCTTCTCAGCAATGAAACAGAAGGAACCACTTTCACCATCCGTTTACCCTCGTCCATCAAACGTGACCCGATCCCGGCAAAACCGCCGATTCAATCGGATACCGTTGATTTTACAGGCAAAACCGCCTTGGTGGTGGAAGATGATCCGATCAGCCGGAAATTCATGACCCTCTATTTAAACAAATACGGGTTTCAAACCCAAGGCGCCGAATCGGGTAAAGATGCC
>Ga0116164_10001950_pt1 | contig 15092 bp, 10 predicted proteins | sample AD_UKC109_MetaG_FD_89888 | JGI IMG/M metagenome (GOLD analysis project Ga0116164, IMG submission 89888) | Active sludge microbial communities of municipal wastewater-treating anaerobic digesters from Hong Kong - AD_UKC109_MetaG | ecosystem: Engineered > Bioreactor > Anaerobic > Digestate... | reverse complement strand
TCCGGATCGAATCGTCCGCTGGATAGCTCCCACAGTCGAATCCGCGCTCGGATGGACCCCTGAGGAGATCATCGGTACCACCTTCCACGATCTGCTCCACCCCGACGACGCCGAGGCCATCTCCGAGGCTAGAAGGCGCATCTTCGAGGACGACGACTTCGTGGGCTCGGGACGCTCACTCGAGATGCGACTGCGTAACAAGTGCGGCGAATACCGGTGGTTCTCGGGCAACGCGACTCGACTCACAGATGCGGAGGGCCGAGTCGCGGGCATTGTTGCGGGGATGCGGGACGTGCACGACCTCGTCATCCATCGTGAACGCGCGGAGCGTGGAGAGAATCGACTGGCCGCGGTACTTGAGACTCTTTTCGACCCGCACCTGACGCTGGATGCGGTCTCGGACTCCAGTGGCATCATCATGGACTTCGTCTTCCTGGAAGCTAATGCAGCGGCATGCGAATACCTCACGATTCCCCACCAGAATCTGATCGGGATGCGTCTTCTCGACGTCTTCCCAGAGCACACCGACAGCGATCTGTTCCACCGCTATGTGCGCGTGATCGAGACTGGCGAGCCGCTGATCCTCGACAACTACGCGTTCACCGAATCCGGCGAACGGAGCGATGCGAATTCGCGCGAAGTTCTGTTCCTGGATATTCGTGCGTCTCGGGTGGGCAACAGCCTCAACTTCACATTTCGCGATGTCACCGAGCGGCATCTCGCCCAAAGACAACTAGCGGACTCCGAGAAGAAGTACCGACGACTGGCTGAAAACGCGGCCGACGTCGTTTATGAATGGGGTCTTGACGGCCGCCTAGCATGGGTTTCCCCGTCGGTGACGCAGTCGCTGGGCTGGAAGCCCGACGTGATCATAGGACGGCATATCACTGATTTCGTGCATCCCGAGGATCTCACTCGCGAGACCTTGTTGGCGTCGGCGGACACACGCGAAGCCCGCTTGCGAACTGCTGACGGTGAATGGAAATGGATGCGCATCTCCGGGCGCGCCATACGCGACAGCAGAGATCGAGCGACCGGTTTCATCGAGACTGCGCATGACATCCAGGCGGAGATGAGTGCGCGGATGAGTCTTGCGTACCAAGCCGGACACGACCCGCTGACAGGACTTCCGAATCGCAGGACACTTCTCGCCGAACTCGATGAGTCAATTGCAGCCAAAGCAGAGCATGCGGGTTCCTTGCTGTCCGTCGGCATCGACGATCTGGGATCGATAATCGACGGTTTCACACACGCTGCCGCAGACAGAGTGGTGTCGCACGTGGCCGACCACCTGCAAAGACTTGACGTGACCAGAGTTGCGAGGATCACCGAGGACGAGTTCGCTGTACTGCTCTCCGTTCAGGATGCGGATTCAATCGCGGATTTGGCAGATGCCATCCAGTCCATCGTGAACTCGCCAACGTCCGTCGGCGGGCACAGCATCGATGTCACTGTCAGCATCGGAATCGCAACCCGAACAGACACGTCCAGCGGTGAGGAGTGGCTGCGGAACGCTACGACGGCTCTGCATCACGCCAAGTCGTTAGGAGGAAACCGGTGGCAGTTCCAAGATGCCGGCATGGCCAAGGCAGCCACCGAACGTGTGATCATTCGTAGCTCGATTCGAGACGGACTTGCTGCAGGTCACTTCCGCGCGTGGTTCCAGCCGGTCGTGTGCCTGTCCACTCGGTCCGTCGTGGGATATGAAGCACTCGCCCGATGGATCACCTCCGACTCGAAGGTGGTGCCACCCGATGTCTTCATCCCTGCGGCAGCGCATGCCGATCTCATCCTCGAACTCGACCGGGCGATACTTGGTCAGGCCTTGGAACGGGCTGCGCGACAGCCTGCGAAGACCTGGGTTTCAGTGAATGTGTCTTCCTCCTCCTTGTGCGACCCGGGACTGGTTGAGGGTGTCCTTGCCGAGTTTGCCCGGACCGGCGCTCTGCCATCGCAGTTGCAGTTGGAGGTGACGGAGACGTCGCTGCTCACAGATACTGAGCGCATCCAGGAGAACATGATTGCGCTGGCCGAGATCGGCGTCTCGTGGTGGGTCGACGACTTCGGTACAGGCTTTTCGTCGATCACACACCTGCGCGATCTTCCGGTCCAGGGCCTCAAACTGGATCGCTCCTTCACCCGCGGAATCACCAACGACCCCACCAGAAGCAGACTTGCGCAGGGATTGCAGGGCCTGGCCCAGGGGCTGGCCCTGTCCACCGTGGCCGAAGGAATCGAGACCGAGCAGCAAGCTGCCCTCTTGCAAGATCAGGGCTGGCAGATGGGCCAGGGCTGGCTCTTCGGACGGCCGGTCGCGGACACTGAAGACTGAGACAAGTCAAAAGCACTTTTGCAGGCGCCCTGGGCAATAGGCGTATGTCTGGGCAAGATGAAGTCATTGGGCAATGTCGGATGCCACTTCACAGACAACTACTTAATCAGATCGAAAATCTTGAAGATGGGCATATACAAGGCGATGATCATGGCACCCACCATCGCACCGACGACAGCAATCATCAGCGGTTCGATGAGCGAGGTCAATGCTTCGGTCGTCGCCTGCACCTCGGCATCGTAGAAGTCCGATATTTTGTGCAGCATCTGATCCAGTGCACCGGTGTCTTCACCGACGGCCATCATCTGCACGACCATCGCGGGGAAGACCGGGTGATTCACCAGGGGTCCGGCCAGCGACTCGCCCCGCCGCACAGACACCTCCACATCTTTGACTGCCCTAGCAATCACGACGTTGCCGGTTGTATCGGCCACGATGTCTAGTGCCTGCAAGATAGGGACTCCTGCATGAATCATGGTGCCGAGGTTGCGGGTGAATCGTGAGAGCGCGATTTTCTGGAATAGGCTGCCGAACACCGGAGCTTTGAGCTTTATTGGATCCAGCACATTCCGCACGCGTGCATGGTTCTTGTATTTGCCCCATAGGACCGCGAGGCCGATCATGGCCAGAATGATCAACGGTAGAGAATTCTTGAGTAACTCCGACAGCATCACAAGGATCTGCGTGGGCAACGGCAGCGTGCCTCCGAGGCTATCGAACAGACCCGCAAAAACCGGGACGATGAACAAGAGCATCCCTACCAGCGAAAGCAAGGCGAAAGCAAATACGACGAGCGGATAAGTCATCGCCGACTTGATGGTCGAACGCAGTTTGACCTCTGCCTCGAAGTTATCTGCCAACTGCCCCAGTACCTGGTCCAGAAAGCCTCCGGTCTCCCCGGCTTTGGTCATATTGATCATGATCGGCGGAAAGACCTTGGGGTGCTGGGCGAATGCCTGCGACAGCGAGGACCCTTGTTCTATCGACAGTCGTACCGAGGAGAAAACCTCCCCCAGCGCCTTGTTCTCCGTCTGATCACTGAGAATCGACAAGGCGCGCAACAGCGACAGACCAGAGTTGATCATCGTTGCGAACTGGCGTGCCGAGATCGCCAGATCCTTGAGTTTGACTCGTTGACCCATCCCCGGGATCTTGATCTCGGTCTTCAGTCCGGAGTTCGCCTTGGTGATCGCGATCGGCGCATAACCCATGCCTTTGAGTTTCGTCGCGACGACTGACGGCGATTCAGCTTCGATTCGCCCACGGATCACCTTGCCGGAGCGGTCGCGAACTTGATAGTCGAATGTGGCCTGACTCATCGAGACCTCCCGGTCAATCGCAGGAAGTCCTCCATCTGGTGGCAGTTCTCAACGCCCTCCTCGAATGTGATGCGTCGCGCCCTGACCAACTCAGCAAGATTCTGGTCGAGGGTTTGCATCCCGAACTGCGCGCCTGCCTGCATCGACGAGTAGATCTGGTGGGTCTTCCCCTCGCGGATAAGGTTGCGAATCGCCGGGGTGGCGATGAGAACTTCGGTTGCCGCCACCCGCGACTTGCCGTCCGCGGTCTTACACAACGTCTGGCACATGATCCCTTGGAGAGTTCCAGCCAATTGCTGGCGAATCTGCTGCTGCTGGTGCGGCGGGAAGACATCGATGATCCGGTCGATGGTCTGCGCAGCGTCCTGCGTGTGCAGAGTGGCGAACACGAGGTGACCGGTTTCCGCGGCGGTCAGCGCCACCTGGATGGTCTCCAGATCGCGCATCTCGCCGACCAGGATGATGTCCGGGTCCTGCCGCAAGACGTGCTTGAGAGCCTCTCCGAAAGAGTGCGTGTCCGTGCCAACCTCACGCTGGTTCACCAGACAACTGCGGTGGCGGTGCAGGAATTCGATCGGATCCTCAACGGTCATGATGTGGTCGTGCCGCTGGGTGTTGGCGATGTCGATCAATGAGGCCAAGGTTGTGCTCTTGCCGGATCCAGTCGGGCCGGTGACCAGGACAAACCCGCGCGGCAAGGAGGCGAAGGTCCCAACCACCGGAGGGATGCCGAGAGACTCCAGGCTCTTGATGTCGAAAGGGATCACACGGAAGGCCGCGCCTACCGATTCCCGTTGCTTGTACATGTTGACCCGGAATCGGGCACGGCCCGGCAGTGCGTAGGAGAAGTCGAGCTCGAGCCGTTCCTCGAAGAACTCCCGTTGCTGCTGAGTGAGCATTGCGTACAGCACCCGTTGCAGCGCGGGACTGTCCATCCTGGGCGCGCCAGCGAGCGGTTTCAGATCACCTGCGATTCGCACCGTCGGCGGTGCGCCGGCTGTCAGGTGCAGGTCACTGGCGCCAGCAGCAAGCATCGCCTCAAGCGCCTGGACCAGACTGATGTCGGTTGCCCGGACCTGCTGCTCCGTGCTGGGGCGCGCGGGTGCGCTGGGCGGGGCGGCGTTCTGGACCGACATCGGGCTTCCTTCCGTCATGGTCGATGTCGGCAGTCGGGGATGATTTCTTGAGGGCCCTGCTCCGTCCCCCTCGCGCTGCTGGCTCTTGCGCCGGTGTTTGACAACGGAGAAGCCACGACCGTGCAACATTCGAGGTGTGGATCCCGTTCTTACACAACCACCCGCAGCACTTCGTCCAAACTCGTCACGCCCGCCAGCACCTTTGCCAGACCATCGGAACGCAGCGTCTGCATGCCTTCCTCACGCGCGGCGGTCGCGATCGTCGCAGACGAGGCGCGCTCCACGGCAAGGCGTTCAATGCGCTCGGTGATCGGCAGGACCTCGTGCAGGGCCACCCTGCCCTTGTAGCCGGTCCGTGAGCACACCGAGCAGCCAACCGCTCGGTAGATCTTCGGGACCTCCTGACCCTGCTCCAGGTTGATCCCAGCTGACTTGAGCACCGCCTCGGAAGGCTGATATACCTCCTTGCACTTCGGACACAGCCTGCGACACAAGCGTTGGGCCAGCACACAATCCAGCGCCGATCCGACGAGGAAAGGTTCGATGCCCATCTCGATCAATCGGGTGATGGCGCTGGGGGCGTCGTTGGTGTGCAACGTGGTCAGCACCAGGTGCCCGGTAAGGGCCGACTCCACCGCGATCTGGGCGGTCTCATGGTCCCGGACCTCACCGATCAGCACGATGTCCGGGTCGGAGCGCAGGATCGACCGCAGCGCCGCAGCGAAGGTCAATCCGGCTTTCGCGTGCGTCTGAACCTGGTTGACCCCGGGCAATCGATACTCGACCGGATCCTCGACCGTGATGATGTTCACCTCTGGTCGGTTCAGGATGTTAACCGTCGCATACAGAGTGGTGGACTTCCCCGATCCGGTGGGTCCGACGACCAGGATCATCCCGTAGGGCTTGCCGAAACTGGCCGAGTACCGTTCATAATTCACATCCCGGAATCCCAGATCAGCCAGGTCCAGCATGGCCGTGGAGTTGTCCAGGATCCGCAAGACCATCTTCTCGCCCCACACGGTCGGCAACGTCGCCACCCGCAGGTCCACTTTCTGGCCGTTGGCGGCGACGCTCAGCCGGCCGTCCTGCGGTATGCGGCGTTCCGCGATGTTGATGTCGGCCATGATCTTCAACCGGCTGATCACACCGGACTGGATCGACTTGGGCGAGCGCATCACCTCGTGCAGAACACCGTCGATCCGGAAGCGGACGCGGACGTCGTGCTCGGTGGGTTCCAGGTGGATGTCGGAGGCGCGGTCCTGGATACCCTGCGTGATCAGCAGGTTCACGAACTTGACGATCGGGGCGTCCTCGACGACCTCCTTGATGGATGCGAGGTCTTCGTCCTCCTCGTCGGCATCCAAGGCCGTGGTGAGTTCGTCGAGTTCACCGTCCGCCCGATAGTGCCGGTCCAGGGCTGCTTGCACGTCCGTGCGGGTGGCGACCACCGCCTGCACAGTCATCCCGCTGGCCGACCGGATGTCGTCGATCGCGAACACGTTCGCCGGGTCGCTCATGGCCACCACCAGACGGCCGTTCTCGAACCCGACGGGGATGGCACTGTGGCGTCGGCACACAGATCCCGGGACTTTGGTCAGAGCGGCCCCGTCCATCGTGATCTCGGTGAGGTCGACGAAACGCATTCCGATCTGGGTCGCCAGCGCCTGCACGACCTGTGACTCCGTGAGCATGCCCAGATCGATCAGTACCCGGCCCAGCGAATGACCGACGTTGCGCTGCTCGAGCAGCGCCTTCTCCAGCTGATCGGTGCTGATCAGGCCCTGCGTCACGAGGATGTCGCCGAGTTGTTTCATACTCCGCGCACCCCTTTCAGAATGGTCGCCAGCAGGTCGTCCTCTTCCACCGGCTCGGCCTGCGCGGCACCGCCGGGAATGACCGACAGGTTCGGCTGAGACGGCCGGCTGCGCTCGGGCTCACTGGGATGTTCCAGCGCGGCCAGCATCGCCAGTCGCTGCTCCACCGCACCCATCGGACCGCTGATCGGCACGGCACACCGCGCTTCGATGAGATCGGCCAGGTCGACCACTGTGCCGATCTCCCCGTGGCCGGACGCTTCGGTGAGTTCGGCAACGGTGCGGTGCCCGTCGATCAGGGAGTGCAGCCCACGTAACCGGCCCGGGACCGCACCCGGGTAGACACCAATGACCGTTGTGGGCCCTCCCAGAAGATCGGCGGCCGGGCGCCACCGCTGGAGCAATTGCATGACGTCGGCGCTGAGTTCTGCCAGGGGGAACGCGACCTCGACGTCGTCGGGCAGGACATCCACCGCGTCCACGGAGAACGTGCCCGTGCGCCAATGTGTCAGCGATGCCAGCGAGCTCACCACGTGAGCGCGCACGGTGGCGGGGATGACGGCGGGGTCCACGGTGTCGCTATCGACCAAAGACCGCACCAACCCAAGCCTGTTCTCACTGGCATGTCGCAGAGCCTGCGCCAGACCGGTGGTTCCGACAGCCCCTTCGATCACGAGTCGCCGCGCCAGGTCCTGATGGGAGGAATCAGCGGAGATGCTCACCACCTGCCGGTCGCGCAACCCGATGAACGCGCTGTGACCGCGGGGACCCCCGTCCAGGGTGATCTTCCATTGCCCCGGCTTGCGGCCCACCAGACCCAGGACGTCCTGGACCCGGAAGGCCTCGAGCGCACCGGACAGTTGCATGTCGGCCTACTCGGGAGGCGGCAGTTCGAAAGCGGGACCCATGGGCGGCGGCAGGTCGATCGGGTCCCCCGTCGGTGCTGCCAGATCGGACAAGTCGTCCAGGGCACTGACCACTGCGTCGTCGACCGGCTCAGGCATCTCGAAGGACACCGGAACATCGGGCGCGGGCGGCGGCAGGTCGAACATGGAATCGCCGGACACGTCAGCCATGCCCGGAGAGGTCCAGTCCGAGAAGTCGTTCGGCGCCGGTTGCTCCTCGACCGCGATGTCCGGTGTAGCGAATGCGGCAGCCGGATCCGCTGTGAGGAAGTCATCACCGAAACCGGCCTCGGGAATAGTCGGCTCGTCGGCCCAGCGGATCTCGGGGGTGCCGTCCGGGTCGGTCACGAAATCGTCCGCGGCAGACAGATCGGCGGACTGTTCCTCCACGAACTCGTCGGCCAGGAATGTCCCGGTGTTGACCACAGCCCAATCGGCCTGCGACGCGGATTCAGGTTCGTCGTCCTCGGTGGACTCCGGCGATGCGGTCAGTGCCGGACGCTGACCCATGGGAAAGGCCTCTGCGATCTCGCGGGCCTCGTAGCGCAATAGCCCGATGGGCACTCCCGGGGCTCCAACGACAACCAGCACCCAGGGGTCCTTGTCGATGACACAGATCCCGCTGTCGCTGCCCTCCAGGAACATCTGCGAGGCACCGGACTGACCGAGCGCCTTGGACATGGCGCGGACCTGAATCATCATCCGGACCGCCCCGGCCGCCACCGCATCGTCGTCGACCGACACCTCGCCCTCGGACGCGATCGCGAAGCCGTCCTCGGAAACCAGTCCTAGCCACTGCACATCAGGGTGCTCGCTCAGCGCGTCACTGAGCAGGCGCCCGACGATATCGGAGGCACCTGGATGGGGAACCTCAATATCAGCCATCAACGGGATCCTTTCACCTCGGCTCATACCGAGTATGGCCGATCGGCGCACCTACACGTGCGTTGTGGGCAGCGCCGCCCGCATGGCGGCTGTCGGGGCGGGCAGACCCGTCATGAGTTCAACCTGCCGCTCGGCTTGCGCGAGCAGCATTTCGAGGCCCGAGACGATCCTGCCCCCGCTGGCCTGCCATGCACCGGCCAGCGCGGTGGGCCACGGAGAGTACACAACGTCCAGAAGCCAGCCGGGCTCACTCGCAACGGAAGGTACCAGCGTGTCCGCCGCCCCCGCCGGCACGGTCGAAACCACCAACGGTGCCCGTAGGTACCGCAGGTCATCCCATCGGTGAACGTGCAGTTCGATCCCGATGGACTCCGCGGCCCTGCTTACGTCGACGGCCCGTTCGGGTCGCCGGGCGAGAACGTCCACGCGAGCGGCACCCAACTGCTGGACGGCGGCCACCGCGGACCGGGCGGTGGCACCGGCGCCTACCACGGTGGCGGGGAATCCCTCCCGATGCGCGAAACCGGCCCTCCGCAGGGCCGTCACAACACCGTCAACATCGGTGTTGAAGGCCTGTCGCTGCGCCAAGAGCAGGGTGTTGGCCGAGTTCGTCACCTCTGCAGTCCAACTGATCTCTTGCGCCAGTTGCAGCACTGCCTCTTTCAACGGCATCGTCAGCGAGAGACCTACCCAGGATTTATCGAGTCCATCGACGAAAGCGGGGAGCTCCGCGGCGGCCACCTCGTGGCGTTCGTAGGTCCAATCCAGCTTCAGCGCCTCATATGCCGCGCTGTGCAACGCCGGCGACAGGCTGTGCGCGATCGGCGACCCGATCACCGCAGCCCGTCGGATCACGGGTTCTCCGCCACGTATCTCTCGAACTCGGCCTTGAATTTCAAGAACTCGTCGTAGTCGGCGGTGAACTTGGTTTCGCCGGTGTCCGGATTCACGGAGACGAAGTACAACCAGTCCCCTTCGTCCGGGGTCAGCGCCGCTTGCATGGCCGCTTCACCGGGCTGGTTGATCGGCGTGGGCGGCAGACCCGTGTTCTCGTAGGTGTTGTACGGCGACGAAGTCGCGATCTGGTCGGGTGAGAGGTTGATCTCGGACTTCTTCAGGACGTAGTTCACGGTGGCATCCAGTTGCAGGGGCATGCCGGCGGCCAAGCGGTTGTAGATGACGCGCGAAACCATCCCGTAGTCATCTGGATGCCCCTCGGCCTGCACCAGACTCGCGATCACCATGACCTCGTAGGGCGAGTACCCCGTCTTCTTCGACGCTTTCACGAAGTTCAGTGAGTCCGCGGCCTCATTGAACCGGGAGATCATCGCGCCGATGATGTCGCGGGCGCTGAATCCCGGTGGGAACTCATACGTAGCGGGGAACAGGAACCCCTCAGCGTTACCCTTCGCGAATTTTGGCAGACCCAACTGGTCGGCATTCTTGATGGCCCGGTTGAACCTGCTCGCCGAAATATCCGTGGCAGCGGTCAGTCGCTTCACCACCTGGTCCTCACGCAGTCCTTCCGGAATGACCACGCGCGATACGACGCGATTGGCCGGATCCAGCATGGCATTGAGAGCGGCGTCGCCACTCATCTGTTCGGCGAGCCGGTAATAGCCCGGACCGATCGACTGTGACTGCTCGTTGGCGCTGGCGGCGGTGATGAAGGACTGGGCGCTGGCCACCACGCCCTCCTCTTTGAGAGTGGCACCGATGTCCGAGAGAGTCTGACCCTCCTGCACCTGCACGATCACCTCATTACCGCCCGACCCCGTGTAATCCTCGGCCGCCGCACCGAGCACCTGGTCCCGGAAGAAGAACGCTCCAACTGCCAGCAGCACGAGGGTGAAGATCACCAATGCCGCGATCAGCGGTCCCCGGCCTCGTTTCTCAGGGTCCGGGCGACGCGGAGGTTCGACCTCCATGTGCAAGCCGAGTTCGCTCATCAGTGTCCGTTCGTAAGTGTCCCCGGGATCCTACCCGTGGCACGTTCCGCGTCCAGCGTATTCTGCAACATGATGACAGCCGCCGCTTGATCAACTACCGACCGACCCTTGCGCTGGGACAGTCCGGCCTCACGCAGCTGCATCTGGGCGGTGGTCGTGGTGAGCCTCTCATCGATCAGGCGTAGTGGTACTTCCGGAACCGCCGCAGCGATGTCGGCGGCCACCTGCCGCACCCGATCTGCGGCGGCATGCTCACGGCCGTCCAGCGAAACGGGCAGGCCGACCAAGACCTCCAAAGCCTCGTACTCCCGCACGATGGCGACCAGTTCGTCCAGCCATTTACCGCGGGCATTCAAGGTCCGTTCCGGAACCGCGAGGGTGCCCGACGCATCGCTGCGGGCGACTCCGATGCGCACCGATCCGACGTCGACGCACACCCGGACTCCTGGGCGCACTAGGCCGGCAATCCCCGCACGAATGCCTCCGCGGAAGCGAACGCCGACGGGATCCCGTCCGGCTTCGCCCCTCCCCCTTGTGCGGCATCCTTCTTCCCACCACCACGGCCCTCGACGCTGGGCAGAGCACTGTTGAGCAGGTCGTTGGCGAAGAGTCCCCGGTCCTGTGCGGCTTGATTGACGGTCGCGATCAAGGACACCCTGGCGTCCACCACCGCGGAAGCCAGAACTGCGGCGGGCACGTCCGTGGGTGCTTTGCGGATGCCGGTCAACGCGATCTCACGCAGTTGCTTGGCGTCGGTGCCCTCCGGGGCCCGCAGGGTCCAGACCCGGAACGACCCGATCTGCTGGCCCTCGCCGATGATCGCATCGATGTTGCTCATCATGGCTTGCTGCTTGAGCCGGGCGAGTTCGCGTTCGGCGTTCTTCAACTTCTCCACCGTGCTGCCCACCCGGTCCACGAGGTCCTCGCGCGGGGTCTTGAGCATGGTGCTCAGCGCAGAGACGAGCAGGTGTTCACGGGCCAGGTACGAGTACGCGTCAGATCCCACGAGCGCCTCGACCCGGCGCACTCCAGAGCCGATCGAGCCCTCCGAGATGAACGAAACGACCCCGAGCTGACCCGACCGGTGAGCGTGGGTGCCGCCACACAACTCATGTGCCCAGTCACCGACGGAGACAACTCGCACTTGGTCGCCGTACTTCTCCCCGAAAAGGGCCATGGCACCCATCTCGAGGGCTTCAGGCTGGGTCATCCAGCGCGCCGAGACGGTCATGTCCTCCAGCAGCAGCGTGTTCACGCGTTCCTCGGCGTCGCGCAGCAAAGAGTCCGGGACCGCTTTCGGGTACGGGAAGTCGAACCGCAATCGGCCCGGTGCGTTCTCCGAGCCCATCTGGGTGGCGGTGTCGCCCAGCATCTCGCGGAACGTCTTGTGGATCATGTGCGTGGCCGTGTGCGCCCGGGAGATCGCCCGGCGACGCTCCACGTCGACGATCCCCACCGCCGGAGCGCCGACCGCTGCCTCACCCTCGAGCACGCGGGCGCGATGCACCCACAGCCCGGGTACCGGCATCTGGACGTCGTCCACGTGCAGCAGGGTTCCGTCATCCAGGCGGATGGTGCCGTGATCACCGAGCTGCCCGCCCGCCTCGGCGTAGAAGGGACTGCGGTCCAGGACGACTTCCACGGTCTGTCCCGCGGCCGCCGACGTGACGGTCTGACCGTCGCGCAGCAGGCCCTTGACCCGGCCCTCGGACTCCCACTGGTCGTACCCGGTGAACTCGGTCTGCCCGGCGGCCTCCATGACTTCGCGGTAGGCCGTCAGCGGGGTGACGCCGGCCTTGCGGGCGACAGCATCGGCCTTGGCGCGTTGACGCTGCTCGGTCATGAGTTCGGCGAAGCCGTCGCGGTCAACCTGCAGTCCCTGTTCGGCGGCCAGTTCGAGCGTCAGGTCGATGGGGAAACCGTAGGTGTCGTGCAAGGCGAAGGCGTCGGTCCCCGACATTGTCGTGGTGCCCCGGGACTTGGTGGCTGCCACTGCGTTGTCGAAGACCGTGGTGCCGCTGCGCAAGGTCTGCCGGAAGGCTTCCTCCTCGGACACGGCGATGGTCGTGATCCGACCGGCATCGGACTGCAGGCTCGGGTACTGCGGTGACATCGAGGTGATGACACTGCCGATCAATTCGCCCATCGTGGGCTCGTGGGCCCCGAGCAGGCGCATGTTGAACACGACCCGGCGCAGCAGACGCCGCAGAACGTAGCCACGCCCCTCGTTGCCGGGCAGGACTCCGTCGGAGATCAGGAACGCGCAGGTCCGGGAGTGATCGGCCACGACCCGCAGCGCGACGTCGTCGGCGTGGTCGCGGCCGTAGGGACGCCCGGTGATCCGCACCGCGGTGTCGATGGTGTGCCGGGTGGTGTCGATCTCGTAGATGTTGTCGACGCCCTGCAGGATCGCGGCCATCCGCTCGAGGCCCAGGCCGGTGTCGATGCTCTTGTTCGGCAGTTCGCCGAGGATGGGGAAACCCTCCTTGCCCGGGCCCTCCCCCCGTTCGAACTGCATGAACACCAGATTCCACACCTCGAGGTAGCGCTCCTCGTCGACCACCGGGCCGCCTTCGCGGCCGTAGTCGGGCCCACGGTCGTAGTAGATCTCGCTACATGGCCCGCACGGTCCGGGCACACCCATCGACCAGAAGTTGTCGAGCATGCCGCGCCGCTGGATCCGTTCGGCGGGCACGATCTGTTCCCACAACTGGGCAGCCTCGTCGTCGTCCTCGTAGACGGTGACCCACAGTCTGTCCTCGGGGAAGCCGTAGCCGCCGTCGCTGACAGGCTTGGTCAGCAACTCCCAGGCCAACGGGATGGCACGTTCCTTGAAGTAGTCGCCGAACGAGAAGTTGCCGCACATCTGGAAGAACGATGCGTGCCGGGTCGTCTTTCCGACCTCTTCGATGTCCAGGGTGCGCACGACCTTCTGAACACTGGCCGCCCGTTCATACGGCGGGACCGCCTCACCGAGGAAATACGGCTTGAACGGCACCATGCCCGCGTTGACGAACAGCAGCGTGGGGTCGTTGAGCAGCAATGAGGCGCTGGGCACCACGGTGTGACCGCGCTCCTCGAAGAACGCGAGAAATCGACGTCGGATTTCGGCTGACTCCATGGGGGCCAGCCTAGTTGCCATCCGGACGTGCTACTCGCGGGCGGTTCCGGGGGCTCGCCGGTCGTGCAGGGTCCCCAGGGTCGCTGGCCGGATGTCCGGAGCAGCAGGCGCCTTGGGCCGATCGGACCGGGCCACCTTGCGGATGTCCACCACGTTGCCGTCGGGTTCATCGGACACGACGTTGGCGAGGTAGCGCGCGGAGGCGGCAACGCTGGAGGCGCCCTGGGCAACCCTGCTCAGGTTCTCCCGAAAGGTTCGCTCGCGGACCCCATTGACGGCATTTGTCCCTTTTCGGTAGACAACGATGCCGCCGGCAGCGCCAACACCCATCCAGAACAGTCGACTCACCCGCACAGTGTAAGCAGGGTTCGGGCGATCAGCCCGAAGCTTGAATGAAACCGACCACCAAGTGGTCGATCTCATTCAACCTTCTGCAGGGGCCTTCGGATTGCGCCTCTAACCGTCTGCATCACGCACCGCCTCCCGCAGCCGCTCGACGGCAGCGGCCGCCCGGGCTTCGGCCCCGTTCTGGGTGGGCCGGTAGTACGTGCGCTGCACAATCGGGGGTTCCACATAACGAACCGGCACGAAGCCGCCCTCGTCATGCGGATAGCGATATCCACGGCCGGCGCCCGTGGCCCGCGAGGACTTCAGGCTCGCATCACGCAGCATCGCCGGCACCGGCGAAACCCGGCCCGAGCGCACGTCCTCCAACGCCTCGTTGATGGCCACGTAGGCAGCGTTACTCTTCGGACTCAGTGACAAGTGGACCACCACATGACCCAACGTGATCCGCGCCTCGGGCCAACCGATGAGCTGCACAGCCTGCAGTCCGGCAATCGCCAGCGGAAGCGCCGAAGGGTCGGCCAGCCCGATGTCCTCGCTGGCCAGGATCACCAGGCGGCGGGCGATGAACCGCGGGTCCTCACCACCGTCGACGAGCCGGGCCAAGTAGTGCAGGGCCGCATCGACATCACTTCCCCGCACACTCTTGATCAGCGCGCTGGTGATGTCGTAATGCATGTCACCGTCACGGTCGTAGCGATTGGCCACCTGCGGGATGATCGCGCGCACGACCTCGCCGGTGATCTGCGGCCCCGGTCCCGCAGCTGCTTCCAAAGCGGTCAGCGCCCGGCGAGCATCGCCGCCGGCGAACCGCACGATCAGTTCCGTGGCCTCGTCGTCGATGGTGACACCGGGCAACCCCTCGGGATGGGTCAATGCACGCGAAATCACTGCTCGCACTTCGTCGTCGGTGAGCGCGGAGAGCACGAGCAACATCGACCGCGACAGCAGCGGACTCACCAGGCTCATGCTCGGGTTCTCCGTGGTGGCTGCGATCAGCGTGATCCAGCCGTGCTCCACCGCCGGCAGCAGGACATCCTGCTGGGTCTTGGAGAACCGGTGGACCTCGTCGATGAACAGGATAGTGCGCTCACTGCGCATGCGCCCGATCTCGCGTGCCTGCTCGATGGCCGCCCGGACGTCCTTCACCCCGGCGCTGACCGCCGCCAATGCGACGAACCGGCGCCCGGACACCTCCGCGGCGAGTCTGGCCAGTGTCGTCTTCCCGGTCCCCGGTGGGCCCCAGAGGATCACACTGGTGGACGCGTCCGGATCACTGAGCAAGG
>Ga0116164_10001948_pt1 | contig 15098 bp, 11 predicted proteins | sample AD_UKC109_MetaG_FD_89888 | JGI IMG/M metagenome (GOLD analysis project Ga0116164, IMG submission 89888) | Active sludge microbial communities of municipal wastewater-treating anaerobic digesters from Hong Kong - AD_UKC109_MetaG | ecosystem: Engineered > Bioreactor > Anaerobic > Digestate... | reverse complement strand
GTGGAGGCCTCATCGACAGGTCTCACGACCAACAGCCACACACCGACATCCGACCTATCCGACGCGCTGCACTACTGGCACGTCAGGGCCAAGGACGCGGCCGGGAACTACAGCGACTGGTCCACGATATTCTCGTTCACGGTCGACACATCCCTGCCGGAGGTGCCTACTCTTACCTCCCCTGCCAACGGCGCGACGCTGGACGACAGCACGCCTACCTTTAATTGGAGCGAGGTCACGGGAGCAACCACTTACTATCTCAAGATATCCACAACCCAGACATTTTCATCGATAACGTTCGAGGAAACCATATCCAGTGGAACATCATACACATTATCGTCATCCGACGCCCTTGCAAATGGCACTTACTATTGGAAGGTCTCATCAAATCTGGATGATGATTCGTACTCGGATGTCAGATCCTTCACAGTGGATGTCGATGAGGATGAGCAACCTGTGAACTTTCAGGTGATAGTTAGGTCCGGCGCGACCGGAGCCGTTCTGGAGAACGCCACTGTAAAGTTGACATCAGGCACCTCTACAATAGACACTGCCCAGACCAACGCCAGTGGCATAGCCTACGTTTCGGCTCCCCCAGGTACATACACCATGAGTGTCACGAAAAATTCATGGGATTCCGGCAGCGGGGAGGCATACAGCAAACAGATAACGGTTTCATCAAGTGCAAATGTGTTCTATGTCAATCTCTATCAGTCAGGTTTCGACCTCCTTGTGGCGTCTATCACCTACAATGACAAGAACAGCACAGAGCCAAGCTCTATCGTAATATACAAGGATGGAGTGGTGTATCTGACCTTGGCGTTGGATCATCTGCCTCCGAGCAGCATGATGACAACCAACCTGACGTTGGCCAACACCAATCTTATCGTTGAGGTTCCATCCGGCAGCACGTATCAGATAGCCGATCCTTCCTATACCGATGGAAAGGTTTCTATAACGAATCTATCAACGACGCTCTCATCCGCCTATGTCAATAGCGTCACCCTGCAGGTGACCGCTTCGGTAACCGGCATGGTGGTCGACGGGTCGGGCAACACCATCACAGGGGCAAGCGTGATGCTGCTGAGACAGTCGGACAGTGCCATCATAGGCGCCGCCGAATCCTCCAGCTTTGGATTCGTGTTCAGCCTGGTACTTCCCGAGACATATTACCTGCGCATCCAGAAGACGGGCTACGACACCGTGGTGTCAAGCAGTTTCACCGTTTCGCCGAATGTTGCGCACAATGCTGGGATGATAACGATGACCCAGTTGAAGGGCATGCTTAACGTCACGGTCCAGAGCGATACAGGTTCCGTGCTGGACAACGTTACAATAGAGATCTCGGACACCGACGGCACTCTGGTCTTCAGTGAGATCGCGGCACAGGGAATAATAATCGGCATCGAGCTTCCGGGAGGCACATACACGATATCTGCGACAAAATCGGGTTATGAACTTTCCGATACCGTTACCGCGGTGGTCACTGCCGAAGAGACTACGTCCAAAACAGTGATCATGACCGAAGAGACCGAACCTGAGCCCGAGACGGGAAGCATACAGATATCCGTCACCGACTCAGACGAGAATCCATTGCAACTTGTGAACGTGTATCTCGGGAACGAAAAGGTGGGAGTGACAAATCAGGATGGAGTTCTCCTTATAGAGGACCTGACCCCACAGACATACCAAGTGACGCTCAAGAAGGACGGATATGATGACATATCTTTCTCCCTTGTGGTTACAGCGGGAGAGACATCCACCAACACAAAGAGCATGAGCGTGGCAGAGGAGGTGGAAGGTTCTTCAAGGATGAAGTGGATCCTGATCGCCGCAGCAGTTGTGATAGTCTTTGCAATAGTGTTGGTCGCCTTGACAAAAAGGAAGCCTGGGGAGGAGGGACCGGAGGAGAAACCCGCAACGGCACGTCCAAGCCCAGAGAGAAAGGCGATGGCAGCACCCCCCGATAGGAGAGGAAGGGAACAACCACCTACTGGCAGGCCAATTGTCTCGGGAGGTGGCATTCCGAGTTCTTCGAAGAGAGATACTGGGAGTGGCAAGGACGACGAGAGAAAGGGCGGTGGAATACCCACCCACTCTATGAAATGAGTCCTTTTCTCCTTTTTTATCTTTTCATCTTTGTCCATCTTTTCTTATTCTCAATTATAGTATCCGTCTGGCAAGGCCAGGGATGCTTGCTGATCGTGAAAGATTCTCCATTGAATAAAATTAACTATGTAAGTATATCCTCGAGAGGGATTCCTTGCTACAGAGGACATCTGTATGCCCTGTCTATTAGTATTAGTTCCCCTTGGAGGGCTCGTCCTTCGCGAGGTATATCGTCCTGGTCGGGAACGCGAAGTCTATGCCCTGCATTGTGAGCTCCTCATAGATGCATTCAACTGCCTTTCTTTCCAGGTCCCATCGCTCCCCGTATGTGTTGGCCCAGAACAGGGCCCGGAAGTTCAGGCTGGAATCACCCATGTCCAGAAACTCTATTTGCGGTGCCGGGTCCTCCATTATGCCCTCGACGTTTTTCAAAGCCTCAAGGGCCGCCTTCTTGGTCTTCTCCACACTGCTGCCATAGACCACGCCAAATGGTATCTCTCCCCTCTCCCTCGCTCTTGGCTGCGCATAGTTTATGATCTTGGAGGCCGCCATGATGTGATTGGGAATGATTATCACATTATTGTCATATGTCCTGATCCTCGTAGACCTGATGGAGATGGCATATATGTCCCCAACCTCCCCGGTGTCCAGCTTGACCTTCTCACCGACCTTGTAGGTGTTGTCAAGTATCAGGTTCACTCCTCCTATGAAGTCCTTGAGGCTGTCCTGGACGGCAAGGCCGATGGCGATACCGGCGATACCCAGGCCTGCCAGGAACGGTGCGACCTCGACACCCCATATGTCAAGCACTATTATGATGCCGGAAAATATGAAGAACAGGTATATTATCTTCTCGATCAACGGCACTATTGTGTCGCTGTACTTGGACTTGGTCTTTCGTTTGAGGGTGTTTTCCCATTCGCTAATGAAGATCTTGAAGACTATCACCATGATATACGTGAGGATTATGACAAGGCATGAGTTCAGGGCCATCATCAGGTTGTCTATGAAGCCGCCATTCATCTCAAGCGCCGCGATTATCGTCTTTAGTCCCACGATCATCACGAACAGGTAGATCGGCCTGTTGGCGCTCTTTACTATCATGTCGTCTATCTTCGTCGAGGTCCTATTGCTGATGATAACGAACACGAACTTGTAGATCAGCGTGATCAGGAAGGCTACCACGAGGAACATGAAGAATATGAAAAGTGCATATATGTAGTCGTTTGAGAAATAGCTTCTGAAGATATCCAAAAAGTCATATATAGGTTTGTCAAGGTCGATGCTCATGCGATTCCCCTATTTACCATTCTAGAGTGCAGAATATAAAAGTATTGAAAATACAGCGCCTGCAATAGTGCATAGGAAGTTTGTCATGTTGTTTCCGAACCAGTTCTGCGTGGTCTCCAATGTGGCACCCAAGAACGAGTCCACCGTTGCGCCCATGAACCCTCCGAATACCGTCACGGCCACCATCTCCATCCCCGCGAACGTCTCCGTTGGCATTCCGGCAAACCATGCGATCAATCCAAGTAACGCACCTATCGCGATCTCTGCGCCCTTTCCCAGCGAAGAGACGGCCCCCTCCGTCCCCGCCGGCACCTTCTTGAGATTGGTGATGAGCCTCGGGTCGGACCTTGACAGCCTGCCGATCTCACCACCCGCGGTGTCGCACGTTGCAGCGGCCGCGGAGCCCAGATATGCAGCGATGAGCCATTCGCAACCAAAATAGTGGAAAAGGATTATCATGGCCAGGGACACGATGCCGTTGCCGAAGACGTTCTTGTAACCCCTGGCTCCGCCCTTCTTCTCGGCGAGGCCCCTCTTTTTCTTTTGATCGTAATGGTATTTCGTCGTTATTCCTGAAAGCAGGAAGAACATCAGTATGATGACGAAGGCAGCCCAACCTCCAAAGAAGATGATTCCTATGCCCATCACATAACCGGCGAGCAGGCCTGAGAGGCTCACGACCCTTATGCGGTAGGATGGAAGCCCTATTGCAGAGCACACGACGAAAGCGACCGCAATCCTTATCAACATATCCGTTATCGCCATAGGAAACGGAATTACCTTAATGAATATTTTTTAAAAATATATCTATCGTCGAATAACTTTAAGAATATAGGATGAGATTATCATATATTATGAAAAACAGGGATATAATATTGATTTATATCTCATTTAAAGACATAATTTTATATTAGTCAATTGTCTACATTTTAGTCAAACAACGTAACACGATTCGTATTAAACAGAAAATATTTAAATACTTACATAAAGACAAACCCTGTGGTTACCATGGAAGATCATATCAATTTCTCAGCCAAGTACAAATCTTGGGTAGCTGTAAAGAAGATGAAGATAGAGAACGAAGTGGAAGACGTGGATGTCGCAAGGATATTGATCTCGATCCGCGAGACCTTGGACAACAAGATCTTCGAGTACCTGAGCAAAGAGTTCGACATAAAGGGCCTTGAGAAGGAGGCCGATGGGATGGTGCCCTCCGGAAGGCTCAACGAGGAACAGATCGCCAACGTGCTCAAGGCGCTCAGGTCCCCAAAGACCACAAAGATGCTCAAGGGATTCACTGAGGAGAAGCTCAAGCTGGAGGTATACAAACAGCTCTTCTCCGAGATCGTCCTACAGAAGCTCAATATAAGTTCGCTCAACACAAAGGCGTTGGACAAGTACTTGGATGAGAAACATAGGCGGTTGTGATGGACACGATCCCAGAGGAGAGGGGGGACTCCGGGTTCTCATTGAGGGCCCTCATAATAGCCGTAGGTCTGACCCTGTTCCTGCTTTCAACGTCCATATACATCGCTTTGAGGCTTAGCGCGCTGCCATGGCCGATCATATTCTCGGTGATAGTGTCGGCCGGGATACTGAAGATTCTCTCGTACTTCAGGGCGACCGATGCCAACGAGATAAACATCGCCCAAGCGGGCGGGACCATAGGCGGGCTCGTGGCCTCCGGGGTCGCCTTCACGATACCCGGGATACTGTTCCTCAGGAATCAGATGGGTGTCGACATAGAGATGGTCGACCCTTATCTCCTTGCCCTGGTGTGCGTGAGCGGCGGCGTACTTGGCGTGCTCCTGTCGATCCCCTTGAGAAGGACGTTCGTTGACGAGGAGGAGCTCCCATATCCCTCCGGGGCCGCAGGCGCGGAACTTTTGAAGGCCCAGCTCAAGGGGGGCCGCAGCGCCGTTTTCGTGACATTTTTCATAATACTGGCAGGACTCTTCGCCATAACGAGGGACGTGTACTTCCCCGTACTTTTCACGATCTCATCCGTGGCCGCATATGGCATGTACATAACCATCGTGGCCATGCCAATGGCCGTCGGCATCGGTTATATCCTTGGACCAAAGATATCATTGAACTCCTGGTTTGGGGGTTCCGTGGTCGGATGGCTCATCCTGATACCTATACTTGTCTCAAGACAAGGATGGGACGGCGGCGATGCAACGGCATTGGCCCAGAACCTCGGCATGGGCATCGTTCTTGGAAGCGGCGTGGGATTCTTTGTATCATACGTCGTGCCGAAGATAAAGAGGATATTCGCGCCGCTGTTCACGTTCGATGGCCCCTGGTACTTCAAGGCATCGCCCGTGTTCTCGATAATTGCGGTGATTGCGATGTTGTCTGTAGGTGTCCCTATACTGGCTGCGGTGCTGAGCGTTGCGGGCGTCTGGATCATGGCCACGATAGCATCGAGGATGACCGGCGAGACCGACATCAACCCCCTCGAACAGTTCGGGATCATCATAGGGCTTCTCTGCCTGGGGGTGTACTCTGTGCTCAAGATGGACCTCGGCTACGACAGCGCGTTCCTGATCGTCTGCTTCGTGGCAGTCGCCACTGCCGTCGCAGGGGACATCGGTCACGATTATAAGTCTGCCAAGATCATCGGCACCAGGCCCAGCGACATCATAAAGGTCGACTTCATATGTGTGGTGGTGGCGGGAATAGCTGCCCCCTTCATACTTGACATCGTCCTGACCGGATATGCGGACGTGCTCTTCGACCCGCAGCTCATGCCGGCGGTACAATCGCAGCTGGTAGCCGGAAGCATCTTTGGCTTTGCCTACCCTAACGCCTTCTATCTTGGATTTGCCCTTGCCTTCATATACGAACTGGCAACGAAATTCACGAAAAGGAATCTGCCTTTCTCTGCAATGGCGTTCGGGATAGGGATGTTCCTGGGAATGACGCTCGGCGTGTTGCTGGCGATTGGCGGCGCCATCAGCTACGTTGTCAACAAGAGGTTCCCCTCCAAAGTCCATAGCGGGATACTGGTATCCGCAGGATTGATGGGCGGGGAAGGCATTGCAGGGTTCCTGGCCGCCGCGCTCTTCGTTGCGGGGGTGGGGAAGAGCACTGCCAACTATGGCGTCATGGTGTTCTTTGGCATAGCATTGTTATTGTTGGTGATATATACTATATGGTCGAGGATAGAATGATAATAGTGGGAATAGACATTGGTGGCACAACGACCGATGCGGTGGCCATGAGGGACGGGACGATAATGTCCATCGTCTCCGTAACGGCAGGGGATTCCGTCACGGCGGCGGCTGGCGCTCTTGGCAGGCTTGTGGAGGAGCTCAAGATGTCGCTTTCCGATGTTAACGAGATAGCGGTCACTGGCGTCGGTTCGAACGGCCTAGGCAACAAGCTCTTGGGTGTGCCAGTGGTGAAGGTGGATGAGTTCACATCGATCGGCACCGGAGGAAGCTTCCTGACGGGCATCAGAAGGGCAATAGTCATCAGCATGGGTACGGGAACCGCATTTGTCAAGGTCGACGGTGAGGAGATATCCCATTGGGGCGGCACCGGCATGGGGGGCGGGACGCTCTTGGGCCTCTCAAAATCGATGATCAACATATCCAACATAAAAACACTTACCAAGAAGGCGGAGGAGGGTGACCTCAACAAGGTGGACCTTACAGTGGGTGAGATCGTTGGCGGTCCAATCAACGGCCTGCCGGAACATGTCACGGCATCGAACTTTGGCAACATATCAGATGAGGCGAACGATGCCGACAAGGCCCTCGCCCTTATCAACCTTGTCCTCCAGTCCATTGGCGTTATGGCAGTCTTCTCTGCCAGGGCAAACTCCATACCGGACGTGGTCCTTACAGGCAAGCTAACGAGGATACCCCAGGCATATGATATAATAAATGGTGTCGGCAAACTGTTTGGCGCCAATTTTTATATACCTGAAAATGCAGATTACTCCACTGCGATAGGGGCTGCAATTCACGTGTATAAGAAGGGATTATGATATGTCTTTGGAAAAAGCCTGTAGGAACGTGCTCTCTTCGAGCATGGCGATCAAGGAAGACGAGACCTGTCTCGTGGTGACCGATTGGAGACTTTATGATATAGGACGCATATTTGCCGATGTTGCCTTGGAGATGTGCACCGAACCTCATCTGCTCATGATGAGAGAGAGGAATTCACATGGAGAGGAACCGCCAAGGTTGGTGGCAGACGCCATGCTGGATGCCGATGTCGTGCTGATCCCTACCTATAGGTCGCTTTCCCATACCCGGGCAAGGAAGGAGGCATGCAATCATGGGGCGAGGGTCGCATCAATGCCCCAAATCACAGAGGACATCCTATCAAGGGTCTCCAAGGCCGACTTCTCCGTCTTGGAAAGGGACTGCGCCGCATGGGCGGACATCCTCACCAGGACCAGCAATGTAAGGGTGATCACGGACAGGGGCACCGATATCACGTTTAGCATAGAGGGCAGGGATGGAACCCCGGACAACGGCATTTACACAGACAAGGGCGCCTTTGGCAACATACCGGCGGGTGAGTCCTTCATAGCGCCTGTGGAAGGCTCTGCCGAAGGCACCATCGTTGTGGACGGTTCCATGGCGGGCCCCGGCATGCTAGATGAACCTATCACAATAAGGATGGAGGGCGGATATGCCACAGACATAACTGGCGGCGCGGGGGCGAGGACGCTCATTGACAAGATGGCCCCCCACGGAAAGAACGCAAGGAATCTCGCCGAGTTCGCCATAGGCACAAATGCCGCGGCAAGGCTCACAGGCAATGTGCTCGAGGATGAGAAGATCAAGGGCACCATACATCTGGCCCTGGGCGACAATTCCACATTTGGGGGAAAAGTCAGCTCATCTTCCCATCTTGATGGGATAATATTGGAGCCGACTGTGTCCTTTGACGGCAAAATTCTTATCAAGAATGGAAAATGGAATATTTAGAAACAAATAGGAATATCCAATACCATAATTTTTATAAAAGGAAATGTTGTCTGGAACTTATGAAAGATTATATATTTACCTCTGAATCGGTCTGTGAAGGTCACCCCGACAAGGTCGCCGACCAGATATCAGATGGGGTCCTGGATGAGCTCCTGTCAAGGGATCCGGACTCACGTGTAGCTTGCGAGGTATTGGTCACGACAGGTATGGCGTTTGTAAGTGGTGAGATAACCACCAAGGCCTATGTCGACATTCCCAAGGTTGTAAGAAGGACCATCAAGGACATCGGGTACACGGATGCAAGGATGGGTTTCGATTATCAGACATGCGCCGTCGTCACTTCCATCGACGAACAGTCGCCCGACATTGCGATGGGTGTTGACCAGACATCCGATCACGAACAGGGGGCCGGTGACCAGGGCATCATGTTCGGTTATGCCTGCAGTGAGACGGAAACACTCATGCCGCTCCCGATATCGATGGCACAGAGGCTCGCGATGAGGCTTTCGCAGGTAAGGAAAGATGACACGTTGGATTACCTTCGCCCGGATGGGAAGACCCAGGTCAGTGTTGTTTACAAGAACGACAGACCAAAGTACATATCAACGATCGTACTGGCCGCCCAGCACTCGCCGGAGACTGGGACTCAGAAGATCAAGGACGACATAATCGAGGAGGTCATAAAACCGACGATCCCCAAGGAGCTTATCAGGGACGATACCAAGTTCCTCATAAACACCACGGGCAGATTCGTGGTCGGCGGACCCCAGGGAGACTGTGGGCTCACAGGAAGGAAGATCATAGTCGACACATACGGCGGCGTCGGCAGCCATGGTGGCGGCTGTTTCTCTGGCAAGGACCCTTCCAAGGTTGACAGGTCAGCTTCTTACATGGCCAGGCACATAGCCAAGAACGTGGTCGCTGCCGAACTTGCAAAGAACTGTGAAGTTCAGTTGGCATACGCCATCGGCGTTGCAGAACCGGTCTCAGTATATCTTGATTGCAAGGGCACAAACTCCATAAAGGCGGAGAAGATATGCGAATGCGTGAAGGAGGTCTTCGATCTTAGGCCCAGGGCCATAATAGACTATCTCGACCTGAAGAGACCGATATACAAGAAGACCGCGGCCTATGGCCACTTTGGAAGAGAGGAACCGGAGTTCACGTGGGAGAAGACCAATAAGGTTGATGAGCTCAGGGACATGGCCGGTCTTTGATATTTGTTCATATCTATCATTCTTTACAATTATTTTTTATTTATGGATTGCTAATCATATATGGTGATATATTGGAGATAAAAAAGCGTCATGACCTTTCCAAGAGCGAGGTCAGGAAGCTTTTCAGAAACATTAAGGAATTTGAAGAAGTGTCCCTTGACCAAAAGAAGGGCAGATACGAGATATGCGAAACGGACAAGGATGTGGCACTGATCCTTTTCAATGGCGAACCTTACTTCCTCCAGAAGGGGGAACTGTTAATGCCGTCACTCAAGCTCTTTCTCAAGAACGACGTGAGGGAGATCAATAACAGGGTCATAGTTGACATGGGTGCCATAAGATATGTCACAAACGGCGCTGATATCATGAGGCCGGGGATTGTTGACATCGATGAGGATATAAGGCCGGAATCCTTTGTCGTCATAGGCGATGAGATGCACGGAAAGCCATTGGCCATAGGGATTTCCATCTACTCCGGCAGGGAGATACTGGAAAAGAAATCAGGCAAGGTCATAAGGAACATCCATTTCGTGGGGGATAACATTTGGAATCTGGAGATATAGGACGGGACGGGAAGATAACCCAAAGGAAGGACGACCATATCAGGCACGCCATGGAGAATGACGTCCAGTGCAATGTCCCTGCCGGTTTTGATGACGTGATGCTCATACACAACTCACTCCCGGAGGTCGACTTCGATGAGATAGACACGCGTACGCGCATGTTTGGCAAGGTCATGGACCATCCATTCCTCATATCTGCCATAACCGGGGGCTCCAAGCTGGCTGGAAAGATAAACAGGGAGCTCGCTCTCAAGGCGGATAAGTACAACATAGGCATCTCTGTCGGAAGCCAAAGGGCAATGTTTGTGGACAGGTCGCTGAAGGACACCTATGAGATACGCAAGTATGCCCCCGATGTGCCGTTGTTCTCGAACCTGGGATTGGCCCAGGTCATAGGCATGAAAAACGACGAGGTGTCGGAGCAGATGGATTCAATAGGGGCCGATGTGCTCGCCGTCCACCTCAATCCCCTGCAAGAGATTCTTCAGCCAGAAGGGGACACATCTTTCAAGGGCGGACTGGAAAGATTGAGGGAATTGAAGAAGGACCTGGGAAAGCCCGTCATAGTGAAAGAGACTGGCGCGGGCATATCCAAGGAGGTCGCGAGAACCCTTTCCTTCCTTGACGGGGCCGAGGTATCGGGAGTTGGTGGGACGTCCTTTGCGGCGGTGGAGTACTATAGGGCAGAGAGCGACCATCACAGGGACAATGCCAGGCTATTCTGGGATTGGGGCATACCCACCGTGTGTTCCCTGGTGGAGTCTGGGCCGTTCTTTGACAATGTGATCGCGTCGGGAGGAGTGCGCAACGGCATGCATGTGGTGAAAAGCCTGGTATTGGGCGCGACATGCGCAGGGCTTGCACAACCATTTTTGGAGGCGGTCTACAACAGGCCCTCAAAAGAGTCCGACCCGATATTTGAGAAACTGATACACGAGATCAGGACCACGATGTTCCTGGTCGGTGCCCGGGATGTGGGGGAACTGAAGGAGAGACCCGTTGTTTTCTTGGGCAGCACCAAGGAATATCTTGAGCAGAGGGGCGTGGACCTCTCTGGATTTGCACAAAGAGGATTTTGACATGAAGGTTTATTCATTAGGCGGTTATGAGGAAGTAGGAAGGAACATGACCGCGCTCGAGGTAAAGAACAAGGTCCTGATACTGGACCTTGGCATACGATTGGACAGGGTCATGATAGGTGAGGACACCAACATACAGAACATGTCCACAAAGGAGCTTGACAGATTGGGGGCGGTCCCTGACATCACGCCATTGAAGGGCAAGGAGATCGTGGGAATAGTTATATCCCATGGCCATCTGGACCACATAGGCGCGATCTCGAGATTTGTCGGCAAGTTCAAGTGCCCCGTGGTGGGCAGGCCGTACCCGTTGAGGTTGCTGTCGTCGATGCTCAAAGAGGAGACGACACCGGTCAAATGCCCCATGTTCGAGATGCATGATTCGTCCATCGTGATAGGGGATTTTGAGATCAGCATGATACCTGTGACACATTCGATACCCCAGTCGTCTTTCGTCATCATCAATACATGTGAGGGAAATGTTGTCTTCACGGGCGACTACAAGCTTGACAATCATCAGGAGCTGCAGAGACCGATATCGTTCTCCAAGCTCAAGAAGCTTGACCCGAAGTTGTTGATAATCGATAGCACGAATGTTATACAGGAGGGCATAACACCATCCGAGAAGGTTGCCAAGACGTTGCTCACGGACTACCTTAAGATGATAGAGGACAGCAGGAACGGCATAGTCGCGACGACGTTCTCATCCCAGATAGAGAGGGTCTTCACCATAATAAATCAGGCGGAGAAGATGGGAAGGAAACCCGTCCTGCTCGGAAAGTCTCTCTGCAAGTACTACGGGCTTGCCCTGGAGATGGGCCTTGTCAAGAAGAACGTGCAGATGATCAGGAAGAGGGAAGCGATAAACGCGTACCTAAAGGACGTTAACAACAACAAGAAGGACTACCTTGTGCTCACGACAGGTTCCCAGGGGGAGAAGGAGGCAGTGCTCTCCAGAATGGTGGATGACAAGACGCCCTACAAGTTCGAGAACCGCGACTCCGTCATCTTCTCGGCAAGCGTCATACCGAATCCGCTGAACAAGGCTTCGAGGTACACGTTGGAGACGAAGCTGAAGATGAAGAACACGAGCGTCGTCAGGGACCTTCACGTCTCGGGACACGCCAGCAAGGAGGAGCACAGGAAGATAATCAGGACGCTCTCTCCCGAGATCGTCATGCCCTGCCACGGATACCCGGACATGCTAATCTCCATGGCGGACCTTTGTTATGAGGAAGGTTATGACCTGAACGACCAGGTCATCGTCCAAAGGAACGGACAGTCGTTCCAGATAGGGTGACGGTCAGGCGACAATGGGGATGTGGACAGCGACGGGCTCCGGCTGGAGATCATGGACTTCGTAAGGTCGGTTTCAAAAGGCGCCCACATCAACATCCTCAAGCGGCCACTTTGTTGGGTGGATATTGTGTGACACATAGATTTACGTCATCTATGTCCCTATAGGTCATCCGGGGGCTCGATATCCGGAGGTCAGGTGTTTGCCCAGCCTCTTTGCCAGGGCAACGATCGTGATGATGGTCGGAAGACCCGGAACAGCGGGGAAAACGCTGGCGTCGCACACATAGAGCCCTTCGATCTTGGTCATCAGGTCCTTGTCCACCACGGTCCCTATCGCGGCAGTTCCCGCAGGATGGGCGCCATTTATATGCGACTCGAATATATGACCGGGGTCCGCCCCGGCCCCTATGAACATATCCTTGACCACTTCAAAGGCATCGTTGAACTTCATGAGATCGCATGTGTCGACATCCTTCGATACGGTGCCGTCTGCGAATACGCGCCCGTTCGGACAGTCCTTTATTTTCACCATGATACCTAGGGCGTTCTCCACCCTGTAGGGAAAATCACCGCCTTGGGATTCGATGTACTTCTCCACGACAGAGATGTTGATGTTGGATGCCAGTATGTACCCCTTCTCATCATAGAACTCGGTGCTCACTATCGACATGGGCGGTTCTATGCAGAACCTGGCTTCCGGAACGAAACAGTATATGTGCCTGAGCAGGTCGACAGACAGATTGGTCCCGGCGTTCTCTATCCCCGACCTGATAAGTATCCTTGGCGTCTCCAGGGCTCCGGCGCAAACGATCACCTTTCTCCCCATGAAGAATTTGTCCACGCCATCAACGGTCGCATGGACTTCCAATAGCCCGTTTTTCCTTTTCTCAACGTATTTGGCATCAGCCCCGTAACACACGACCGCTCCGTTGCTCTGGGCGCACTTCAGGTCATCGATGGCCGTCCACTTGCAGTTTCTCCCGCATCCGGTCATGCAGAGGCCGCATCCGTCACATTCCTCGGTGTAACACTTCGGCATCAGCTCCATCCTGCGGCCGACGCTCCTGGCGGCCTCCAGTATCGCCTTTGATCTGTTTGACAGCAATCTCTTTGGGATCGGGCGATTGCCTATGTCCCTTTCCGCGGCCCTGAACTCTTCTGACAGGTCTATGCCGAGGTCCACCAACTCATCCTCAAGGCATCTCATGGAGCATCCTGCGGAGATCGTGGTGGTCCCGCCTGCCATGATGGCCCTCATTATGTTTATGCCCTCAAGGGACTTGACGATGTCTGCGTACCTTGAGAAGTTCTTCTTCCCGCCTATCTCGGTCTCCATTATTCCCTTTTCCATGATGAGGATGCTCTGGGACACTTTTGAAAGTTCCCTGGCGAGTGGAGCGCCCCCAGCCCCACTGCCTATGATTATATAATCAAACTCATTCTCCATGGTGTTCTATATTATGATGCCTGGTCAATATAAAAAAACATTTACTTGGAAATTGGATATATCCTGATGATAACATTTATTAATGGAAATTATATATACATTTAGAAGAAGACGTCGGAGTTGTCTTAATGAGAAAATATATCATATCAATGCTGTTAATTACAGGTTTACTGTTTTCATTCTTGCTGCCAATGCAGTTGAGTGCAGAGGAAGTAGGGAATGAGGTTTTCCTAAAAGGAGATAACATTGAGTTGGGAATACACGAGGCGGGCTCGTTTGGATCTGCCAATGAAGCTCCAGTTGGTTACAATCCCTCTTGTCCAGAATATCTTGGACAGATTGGATTCGCAACAAATGGTATGGATTATTTCCTGCCTGGAACGCCATTCGAAGGTTGGACGTTGGAGTGGACATTTGACACAGTTGAATATTCCTTTATGAACTATGGCCTATGCACGGACTATGGTTATGAAGGGTATCCCCTTACTTATGGCGTCCCAATGACCAGCAATACGGATACTAGTGTAGGGGATGTAATGTCCTCCGAGTGGGTTGGAACCGCCACAAGTGGGGACATGGCCGTCACGGTCACCCAGGTAGCCACAATGAACAAGGACGATCGCTTCTTTACCATTGAGATAACACTTGAGAATACGGGGACCGTTCCACTTTCTTCTGTCGAATATCTCAGGACGGTCGATCCTGACAACGAACAGGTGGTCACAGGTAACTTTTACACAGGGAACTATGTGATCTCCAGTCCGTATTCGGTACATGCCGTGGGATTGAGATATGGCGCCGAGCTGACATTGACACCCATCACGCCTGGCGGAAAGGTGGATGTAAGCCCAGATTGGAGCCTGGATCCAGATGATTATTTGGATTACACTTATGCCAATGTTGGTGACTATATCGTGGGAGACTATGCCATCGGGGCGGCATACAGGTTTGACACGCTGGGTGTTGGGGAGGACGTTACCTTCTCCTTCAGTTATTCATTGCCTTATATCTCTATCTCGGAAAATAATTCACCAAGCCCCTTCGTCACGATGAAGCCATTGGTACTGACACTAATGGACAGGGCGGTAGACCAGTGGGAATGCATATCGAGCGCATTGCCAGAAGAGCTCACAGATGAGGCTGCC
>Ga0116164_10001946_pt1 | contig 15104 bp, 17 predicted proteins | sample AD_UKC109_MetaG_FD_89888 | JGI IMG/M metagenome (GOLD analysis project Ga0116164, IMG submission 89888) | Active sludge microbial communities of municipal wastewater-treating anaerobic digesters from Hong Kong - AD_UKC109_MetaG | ecosystem: Engineered > Bioreactor > Anaerobic > Digestate... | reverse complement strand
TCTTCGTTCTTCCATCTTAGCAGATTGTCTTATATTTTAGCAGGTTCCCATATGTATAAGGTCAAGTCCACTCGAAGGTAGTTTATATGGCAAGTCTATAGTAGACCATATTGCCGAAATAACAGATGGCGGAAAATCATCAATAAAAAAACGTGTAAAAAAATATAACCTAAAGAGTTTTCGGGAGGAAGCATAATGAAATTGCATTTTACCAAAGATCAAGATACTAATCAAGTCTTCATAATAAGCAAAGGCATTGACATGGAATTCAGTTATGTTGAGATGATAAGAAGACTTTACAAAGAACGGAACATTGAGGAATCTGTGTTCACTGGTAATTTTTCTGATGAGGAAAAATCCTGTATAACAGATTTGGTTCAGGAAATCAATTTAAAAATCAATGAAGTTACTGAACCTGCTGGTACCGATGGTTTCATGGCTATTCCATTCTAACCATATACCCCTTTTCTCCTCAATACCCCAAACTCTCTCCCACCAGCACAACCTCCGTCTCCTGAATCCCACCCATCGGGCGCAGGAGCGTGACGACGCCGTGGCAGACGCGGTCCGGGCTGTCGCAGTCATAGCACTTCATTTCCTTGCCGAGCGCGCAGGGCGTTTTGCGGTGCAGCCGCTTTGCGTTGAGCGGCGCGGCGACGTTGCGCGCGCGATACAGCGCGCGCCCGTAATCCTCCGCGATCTTGTTCACGCCCGCAACGATGATCAGCTTCTCATGCCCGTACAGCGTCGAGGCGATGCGGTTGCCGCTGCCGTCGATGTTGACGATCTCGCCGGTTTCGGCGATGGCGTTGGCAGAGCAAATATAAACCTGCGCGTGCGCGGCGCTGACGCGCGTCTCCTGCCCCTTCTCCTTCCAGTGCCAGTAAACGGTGCTCTTCTTCGTCAGCAGGTCGTACAGGCCGATCTGCTCGACCGTCATGCTGCCGCCGATGCCGACGGTCCTGCCCTCGAGCTCCGCGGCGATATGCTCCGCCGCCTGTGCGCCGGTCTCAAAATACGAAACGACAAAGCCTTCGCGCTTCAGGTTTTCAATTGTGCGGCTGATATCCATAGCGATTACTCCTTGCGATAAAAATATGAATTAATATCATTGTATCACATTCCGCTACTTGACATTGCATAGTAGCGGACGTATAATCGAATCGTAGCTACTATGCTTTACATAATAGTATGCTTCGGAGGTGATTGCGTGACCAACGACACCCAGCTGCTCAAGGGGCTTCTCGAGGGCTGTATCCTCAAAATTCTTTCCCGGCAGGAAAGTTACGGCTATCAGATCGTCGAACTGCTGCTTTCCGCCGGAATCGAAACGAACGAGGCGACGGTGTATCCCATCCTCGCGCGGCTGCAAAAGCAAAACGCGCTAAGGGTCGTAAAACGCCCCTCCTCGCTCGGCCCCGATCGGAAATACTACTTTTTAACCGAAGCAGGCGAAGCGGCCCTGACGGATTTTTACGCAACCTGGACCCAGATCAGCGCCGCCGTCGGCGGCATCCTGGAGGATTGATTATTATGACAAAACGCGACAAACTCCTTCTCGGCAGCGCGGCCTTTCTGGCGGTACTCGTCATCGCAACCGCCGTTTTGGTGGGGCTGAGCGCGCAGAGCCGACCGAAGTCCGCCGCCGAACTGCTGCTTTCCGGTGGGATCATCCTGCTTTGCGTGCTTTCGGTCGTCTTCGTTTTTCTGACGAAAATCCGCAGAAACAAGTACGAAAAAAAGCTGAATCCGGAGTATTACGAGGTCTATGAAACCATTCGGGACGCCGTCGGCCGGTTTCAGCTGCCCGCGCACAGCAAAAAAGAAATCCTGAGCGATGTGCTCGACCTTCTGCTCTCCGCCCAGTCGGACGGAAAGCCCGTCTCCGCCGCCGTTCCCGATGCCGCGGCGTTTGCCGAAAATATCCTCGCCGTTTATTCGAGCAGGCGGAGCCGCGTTTTGCAGTCGCTGCTTGACGGCGCGATCGCGTTCCTCCTCTTTATCGTCTGTATCAGCGCGGTGCTCTGGCTTGAGGACGTGAGCGCCGGTTTGTTCCGTCAGCGCATCGACTACGGCATGCTGATCTTCCTCGCGGTCGTTTCGTTCGTGCTCGTCCCCGTCCTCCGGTATCTGATGCTGAGGCGGTCCGCATGGCTGTATATCCTGCCGATCCTCACGGGGATCGTGTTTGTCGCCGCCGCCGAACTCGCGCGCCGGTTCTTCTACCAGTTCGAATTCACCAGGACCCTGCTGGACGGTTCCGTCGTGATGATACCGGGTGCGGCGGCGCTCGCTTTCTATCTGCTGGTCGTCGCCGTGCTGATGCTGGCGAAAGCCTTTATCCGAAAGCAGGCGCTCCGCGCCTGACCGATGCCGTAAAAAAGCCCGAAACATTTGTTTCGGGCTTTTGAAATGCCATTGCTTTTAGATCAGTTCCAGCTTGCCAAAGTCGATCTTGCCGTCGTCATCGACGAGCTCTTCGTCGGCGTGAACACACTCCACCTTGCCAATGAACATCTCGTGGGAGCCGGTCATAATGGAATCCACGACCGTGCATTCGATCGCCACCGGGCATTCCTCCAGGATCGCGGCGTTGACCTTTTCGCCGTCCTTCATCTTTGCGCCGATCTCTTTGAGTTTATCGCCGTCCCTGCCGCTCTTTTTTCCGCAGCACTCGTAGAGCGCGGTCTGGTCTTTTTTGACCAGATGCACAACAAACGCGCCGTTTTCCTTGATCATGTGGTAGGAAAAGCGGCTCGGCACGATGCCGACCATCACCATCGGCGGGGCGTAGCTGCAGTTTCCGCAGTATGCGACGACGAGCGCGTTGTCCCTGCCCGCCTTGTCGCGTACGGTGACGATCACCTTGGGTACCGGTTGCAATGCGCCCTTGAGCGCGGCGTTCTTTTTCATAAATTTCGTACCTCCATTGGGTTTATCACGAGTAGTATACCACTAAATTACTCGGGATTGGCGCAATCATACGAATTTCCCGAATAAAACCGCGAAAAAAGCACGCCCGTGCGGGAGCGTGCTCTGCTAAACGCCGAAAAAGACGCGGCTTCAGTCCATATCGAGTCTGTCCAGCGCCCATGCCGTCAGCTCGTTGAGCGACGGATGGATGACCATCGAATTGGCGATCGGCTCGTAGGTTCCGGTCGACGGGCACATCATGCGCAGGCCTTTGATCTCCGCCTGTTTGTCCTTTTGCACGGCGCTCTGCCGGCACTTGAACCCGGCGTTCATGAGGTATACGAACGGCTGCACCAAAATCGCCGCATGCGGCCCGACGATATGCACGCCGAGCAGCTTCTTTTCGTCGTCCGCGACGATCTTGACGAACCCGTCGTCCGCATCCCCGTCCGAAAAACCCATCTTTCTGCCGCCGACAACGTCCGAATAATGGTTGACGCCGGTATGGTAGTTCAGCCCGGCGGCCTTCGCCTCGCGCTCGGTCATGCCGACGTGCGCAACCTGCGGGTTCGTAAAGATCGCCCACGGCACCGTCTGATAGCAGACCTTTCTCCGTTCGCCTGGCTGGAAGAGGTTGTGCGCAAGGACCTCCGCTTCAAAATTCGCCTTATGCCGGAACTGGAACTTTCCGTTGATATCGCCCAGCGCCCAGACGTCCTTGCGGGACGTTTCGAGATATTCGTTCGTCACGATCCAGCCCTTCGCGTCCGTTTCGACGTTCGCTTTGCCGAGCCCGAGGGAGTCGCCGTTCGAGCGGACGCCGGACGCGAGGAAGATCTCCTCGCCCTCGACGGTGAATTCCTCCTTTGTGACCGTGTCCCGGACGGTGACGACCTTCACGCCGTCCTTTTGTTCCGCGGATACGGCCATGGCGCTCGTATGGACGCGGATGCCGTTGCGCTCGAACTGCTGCTTTACAAACTCGCTGACTGTTTCTTCCTCCGGCATCAGCAGCCTGTCCGTCAGCTGAACGAGCGTGACCTTCGTGCCAAGCGCGGAAAAAATATGCGCAAACTCGACGCCGATCGGCCCGCCGCCGATGAGGATCAAACTCTTCCAGAGCGTTTTCGGGAATTTCTCGCCGAAAAACGTCTCGGAGACGACATATCCGGCCTCTTCGATGCCGCGGATCGGCGGCACGAACGAACGCGCGCCCGCAGCGATCACGAAACGGTCCGCCTCGAATTCCTCCGTCGTTCCGCCGGAGTTCGTGACCGCCATGGTCCGCGGTCCGGTAAACGTTCCCTTCCCCCTGAATACGGTCACGTTTTCGGCTTCCTCAAGCTCCTGTTCGACGAAACGGTTCATCCCGATCTGCTTCCACATCCGCCCGGAAAGCGTTTCCCAGTCCACGCTCGCCGACGATACGGATACGCCCGTCTTTTTTGCGTGCTCGATTTCGCGGAGCAGGTCGGCGGGGTATGCGAGCATTTTGGTCGGGATGCATCCTTTGTTGAGGCAGGTCCCGCCAAACTTCGCCTGTTCGACGATTGCGCAGCTCACGCCGGCTTCCATCGCCGCCTCCAGGACCACAAGCCCCGCGCCGCTTCCGACGACGGCTAGATCAAATTTTTTCATGCTGCTCCCTCCGGAATGGTTTTGTGCAAAACGGTCTGCTGCACTTTCTTTCATTGTAATATTGCCCGTTTCTTCCGTCAATGTGAGCAAGTCACCAAAGGAGCGTATGCGTTCGATTATTGCAGGAGCGCTGCAAGTGCGCGCCGGACGTTTTCAAATACAGCGCCGACGGCGAGCGCTTCAACGGCGGAGACGCCGTCGCAAACGGTAAACGCACGCGGCGGCAGCGAGCACGCGCCCTGTATGCAGGCGCGCTCCAGTATCTGCATGCAATAGAAATCCACGCCTGTCCGCGGGGACGCGACGACGCACGAGAGCGCGCACGCGTCCAGTCCGTCGATCGTGCGGAGCGTCGCCTCATCGGGGATGTTGCGCGCGTTCTCGCAAAGCAGCAGCGTCGCGTCGGCGGTTTCGCCGTCCCCGGCAAGCGCGCCGCCGAGTGCGGAGACCTCCCGCCCGAGCGCGGTTTCCCAGTCGTGCCCGGCGCCTTCGCTTTCCAGCGCGGAGATAAACCGGAGCCGCTTTTGATCGCTTTTAGCGGGCGCGAATCCTGTCAGCCGTTCCACGAGTGATTGCGCCTGTCTGGCGTAAAGCTCAAACGGCGGCGTGCCCGCGTCGCCGGTTTCATAGGAAAGGTTCTTTAGGTCGCGGGTCGCTTCCACACAGGGACGGCCGACGATCGCGCATCCCGCGCCGTTGAGCGCGAGCAGCAGCTTTAAAACGTCCGCATGCAGCGCGCCGCCCTGCGCCGCGTCGGCGACTACGGCGCAGACCGCGCCTTCCAAGTGGCATTTTCCGCCAAGCACGCCGCGCGTCAGAATTTGCAGCGCCTCGTTTTGGCCGAAACCGTCTCCGGACACCGCAAACAGCAGCTTTTGCTTCTCCCAGTCCTGTTTTGCAAAATCCTCCGACCGCACGGTTTCGAACGCGACGCTCTCGAGAGCGCGTTCCAGAATATCGCCCAGCCGCGTGTGTTGCCCGACCGATACGAGTTTGATCGACTGCCGCATGTAATTTGTCCCTCCAAAGTCCGCCGGTGTGTATGCTTTCATGATACGTATTTTTATAAAAATAGCAAGGCTATCATGCCTTGCTGAGGCTGTCAAAAAACATGTTTTTTGACGGGATAACCACGTTTTGCCTCTCGCCATAAGCGGTCGAATGGCCCTCCCGGGCGGCAAAGCGCACAGAGGTGAGGTCTGGTGCCGCAGGCATTCGAAGATCCTGTGGATCTTTGAAAAGCCCGAACGCCCGAAGCGGGCGAGAATGTTGCGGCGGTTAAACCGCCGCAGCCGGAAGATACGGGTTAAGGGTTGCGACCTTTAACAATCCCTTGGGCTTTTTTGACAAGCTGAGCAAGGCGGTTGTGCCTTACTGAATTTCAATTTCAAATCGTTGACGCCTTACTTGCCCGCCGCGGTCGGCAAACTTTCTTCTTTTGACGATCGAACTTTGACCGTCCGGAAGATCCGGCCCCACGGCATCTGGGAACCGACAACGGCAAGGAAAACCAGGCTGCAGCCAAACAGTTCGCGCCCGGTCAGCACCTGCCCAAGGATCACCCATCCCGCCAGCGCGGAAAAAACCGACTCCGGACTGAGCAGCAGCGAGGCCGTCGTCGGCTCCACGCGCTTCTGCGCGATCATCTGCAAAGAATACGCGACGCAGCCGGAGATGAGGCCCGCGTACGCGATCGGCAGCCATGCCTGCGAAACGGCCGTCATGGTCGGCTTCTCCCAAAGCAGCATCGGAATCGCGGACAAAACCGCCGTTACCCCAAACTGGATGCAGTTGAGCCGGATCACATCCAGCGCGCCGGCATAGTGGTCGATCACGAGGATGTGCACGGCAAACGCGACCGCGCACCCAAGCGTCAAAAGGTCGCCGGTCCCCATTGAAAAACCGCCGCGAATCGACAAAAAGTAGAGTCCGACAGCCGCAAGAAGGACGCTCGGCCAAAGCATCGGGTGCGGCTTCTTCTTAATGAAGATACCGATGATCGGCACAAAAACGATGTAGAGCGACGTGATGAACCCGGCTTTGCCAACGGACGTATACTGCAGCGCAACCTGCTGGAGATTGCTCGCGGTAAACATGACGACCCCGAGCAGGAGGCCGGCTTTCCAGAGGCGCCTGCGGTCGGTCGTCTTCGGGCTGAGCCCGACGCGGTCGAACGCCAAAAACATGACGGCAAGGCCAAGCGCCGCAAGCGCGCTTCGCGCCGCCGTAAACGTAAACGGCCCGATATACTCCATTCCCGCGCTCTGCGCGACAAACGCAACGCCCCACAACAGCGCGGCAAGCAGCAGCGTCGCGATTCCCAAAAGCTTCGTTTTCAGTTTTCCGTCCGTCATGTCATCCACTCCAGCCCAAGTCGGCCGCCCGGCAGGCTCCTCAATGCTTTTAGTGGAAATCATATCTGCTTTCGAATAAAAAAGCAACCCCAAGGCACACATATTGTATGGTATAAATAAATATGCTATTCTAAATAAATATCGAAGCCATAATCAAAGGAGTATCTTTTCTATGCAACCCTCCAAAGTATATTTTACCGACATGCGTACGGACTATGATCATCCGCTGACGGTCAAGCTCCAGCGGTTGATCAAAAAGGCCGGTATCGAGTCGATCGATTTTAAGGACCGCTTCGCGGCGATCAAGGTGCATTTCGGAGAACCCGGCAACCTCTCGTTTCTCCGCCCGAACTTCGCCTATGCGGTCGCGGAAGTCATCCGCGCGCAGGGTGGAAAGCCATTTTTGACGGACTGCAACACGCTGTATCCGGGATTGCGCAAAAACGCGCTGGACCATCTGGACGCCGCCGCAAGAAACGGGTTTTCGCCCGCCTCGACCGGCTGCCAGAACATCATTGCAGACGGGCTGAAAGGCCTCGACGAGGCGCTGGTCCCAATCAGCGGCGGCAAGCACGTAAAGGTTGCGAAGATCGGCCAGGCGATCATGGATGCGGACGTCTTCATCTCCCTGACGCATTTTAAAGGGCACGAGGAAGTCGGCTTCGGCGGTGCGCTGAAAAACATCGGCATGGGGTGCGGTTCGCGCGCGGGCAAGATGGAGCAGCACTGCGACGGCAAACCGAACGTCATCCGGGATCGCTGCCGCGGCTGCCGCCAGTGCATCAAGCAGTGTGCGCACGGCGCCATCTCGTACGACAAAAACAACATCGCGCATATCGATCACGACCGCTGCGTCGGCTGCGGACGCTGCATCGGCGCCTGTAATTTCGACGCCATTACGACGGGCGACGGCAGCAGCCGGACCATCCTCGGCGAAAAAATCGCGGAATATTCGCTTGCGGTTTTGCAGGGCCGTCCCCATTTTCACATCAGCCTCGTCATGCAGGTTTCGCCGAACTGCGACTGTCACGGGGAAAACGACACGCCGATCATCCCCGACGTCGGCATGTTCGCCTCGTTCGATCCCGTCGCGCTCGATCAGGCCTGTGCGGACGCCTGCAACCGCCAGCCCGTCATGCCGAACAGCCAGCTTTCGGAACACATTGCAAGCGGCGAATGCAGCCACGACCATTTCACCGACTCCGCGCCGGGCACGGACTGGTCGGCCGCGCTGAAGCACGCCGAAGCGCTTGGCATCGGCACGCGGCAATATGAATTGATCACCGTAAAATAACGACGATACGTTAAAAAGCGGACGGCAATTGCCGTCCGCTCAGTCTGTCAAAAAAGCCCAAGGGATCGTTAAGAGTTGCAACCCTTAAACCCGTATATTCCGCTTTAAGCTTTTGTCTCCGTCTCCAGCATAATCTGGAGGATTTCCGATTCGGTGCAGCGCATGCCCTCCTTGGCGAGCCTGCCGACGTTTCGAATGGTGTTGTCGACGCCCTTGACGACGATGCCGTCTCCGCTTAAAAACTCCTGCTTCTGCGTGTACATGCGGTAGCCGAGGATGCCCGCCTCCACGGCGGTCGCAACCTTCGCCGCGCAGGAGGCTTTCGCCCCGTCGCACACCATTCCGCTGATGATCGCCAGCGCGTTGACAAGCGTATGCGCAACCGAATCATAGCTGCCGTCCTCAAGATAGGCGATCCCGGCGCCGGCGCCGCAGCCCGCGCAGACGGCCCCGCAGAACGCCGAAAGCCTCCCGATACCCGTCTTTTGGTGGACCGTCACGAGATCGGACACGATCAGCGCGCGGATCGTCTCTTCTTCCGAATATCCCTTTTCGTGCGCCCAGACGACGACCGGCACCGAGGCCGCGATGCCCTGGTTGCCGGAGCCGGAAACGATCACGACCGGCATCTCCAGCCCGCTCATGCGCGCGTCCGATCCGGCCGCCGCATATGCGCGCGCTTTCGTAATAAGATCGTCCGCCCCGCTCATTAGCACGCGCCCGATGTTTGCGCCGCAGCTGGTCGTCAGCCCGCGCTCGGCAATCGACATATTCAGCTCGATTTGTCGAAGGATCGCTTCTTCAACTTTTGAAAGATCGACCGTGTCCGCAAACTCCACGATATCGTGAACGTTCAGGATCGCCGGCGCGTTGGTTTCGTCGGCGGCGTCGACGACGGTACGCTCGACGCTTGCGGTTCCGTTTTTTTCCACGTGGACGATGTTCGTATGCGCCCCGGCGATGCGGACGCTCGCGCTGTCCGGTCCGCGTTCCCCGGTGACCGTGATGTCGAGCGTCAGTCCGCCTTCCCTGCAGGCGACCGTGATCGGCGTTTCGGATAAGTAGGCGGCGAGCTGTTTAAGCTGTTCGTCCGTCACCGTTGCTATGACCTCAAGCGCGCGCCCCGCGTCGCCCGCGACGATGCCCGCCGCCGCGGCCGCCGCAATGCCCTTGCGCCCGCCGGTGCCCGGGACCACGACGCTCTTCGCGTTTTTCAGGATGTTGCCGCTGACCTCGACGCGTACGCGCTCCGGCATGCCGCCCAGCGCATCGCGCATCGTCGCAGCCGCATACGCGATCGCGATCGGTTCGGTGCATCCCGTGGCCGGGATGAGTTCGTCCTTCAGGATCGTACAGTAGGATTCCATCGTCTCCTGTGAAAGCATTTCTTATCCTAGCTCCTTTATTTATACACACTGTATTTTCGGTCGGCTTTGGCGCAAAAGCGCATCGATTTGTTTTTCCGTGAAAACACCGCGGAGCATCTCCGCCGCTTCGCCAAAGCCGGGCTGCGGTCCGTTTCCCGGTCGCTTTTGCTCCCATCGTTCGCTTGTTCCATAGAAAAAGGAGCACCATGTCTCGTTCATTGTTTGATCGCGCCCGGTCGCCGTAACCAGCAGTTCAAAAATCAGTTCGTCCATCGCGGCGGCATACGCCTTCTTTTCCAGCATGCACGCCGCCTGAATGGTTTCGGCATTCGCCTCGCCGAAGCCGCCGAGAAACGCAAGCACGTTACGCGCCGTTGCCGAAAGGCGCTCCGTGCGTCCGCGGTGCGGCTTCAGCGCAAAATAAAACGCACGCGAAAGGTAGGTTACGCGTTTCTTATAAAACTTGCTGTAAAATACGTCGCCCTGTTCCATCAGCCGCACGATTGCGTTCCAGTCGCCGCCGACCATCCCGAGGTACGGCAAAACGGCGTTTTCGTTGCACAGCAGCAAGGCGTTATTCTGAAAGTACGCCTGCAGGGCGGCCACGGCGTTTTTCTCTTGTCCGGTCGGCACCGTTTTCATTCGCTTTACTTCAGGTACAGTCCGACAAGACATAAATCCGCATCGAACGAAAGCGTATAGAGGACGTTTCCGTCCTCGTGCACGCAGAGCACCTGTGCGACGGCATATTCCTCGCCGGTCGAAGAGTCCGTCGTCCCGGAAAGAACGACCTTCTTCACGCTCTCAAACGCGCCGACCCGCTCGTAAGTCGAATCCCAGCTCTCGGCGAGCTGGTCCGCCGTTACGGCGTCCTTCAGGTCGTCGCGCAGGTTGTCGATGATCGTTGCGTACTCGCCGTTGCTGGCGTAGCCCACGATCTCTTCCGCGCGTGCGGTCACTTCGTCCGCGTCAAAATTGTCCGGCAGCGGCGTGGCGGCGCATCCGGCAACAGACAGGCACGTTATCGCTATCAGCAGGCTAACAAGAAATTGTTTGATCGTCTTTTTCATTCCTTAGATCCCCCTCCTATATACTTGCAGTATAACATATAAATATGGTATTCTTGTTGCTGAATTTGAAGCGTTTGCGAGGTGACAGCCATGCGAAAAGACGGAACGCGCGTCAAGGACGCCAACCCTATCTATACCGTCATGCCATACATACTTAAATACAGATATGACGCCATGAACATGATCGAAATCGATATCCCGATTTCACCCATGCAGGCCTATCTCAACGAAAAGCGCAAGCAGGGTTATCGTTTTTCGCACCTCGGGCTCGTCCTTGCGGCGTATGTGCGTACGGCCGCCGAATTTCCGCTGCTCAACCGCTTCATCGCCAACAAGCGGATTTACCAGCGCAACGAATTTTCCGTCGCAATGGTCGTGCTCAAGCCCGGCGAAATGGACGGGACGATGAACAAGATGTATTTCAAAATGGAGGACGATATCTTCACCGTTCACGAAATCATCGACCGCTACGTATCGGAGAACCGCGAGCAGGGCGACACTAACGCAACCGACAATCTTGTCCGCAATCTGCTCAATATCCCCGGCCTGGTCAATTTCGGCGTCGGTTTGTTCAAGGTGCTGGACCGCTACGGCCTGCTCCCGGAAAGCCTGATCAAGGCCAGCCCGTTTCACACGAGCATGACGATCTCCAACCTTGCGAGCATCCGCACGAACCATATCTTCCATCACCTTTATGATTTCGGAACGACGAGCATCCTCATCACGCTCGGCAACATGCGGGAGGTGCCCGTGCGAAAAGGCGGGGAGATCACGTTTGAGCGCAGCCTCCCGATGGGCATCGTCATGGACGAACGCATCTGCTCCGGCAGCTATTTTGCCGCGGTATTCCGCCGGTTTAAGCAGTATCTGACCAACCCGGCCCTCCTTGAGGGACCGCCGAAGGTGGTCAACACCATTCTGGATTAAACGAGGCTTTACACCCGGCGGTTTGTGCGGCACGCATGAACCGCCCGGTTTTACCGAAAGCCCTATGGACGGACAATCGAAACGACACGGCGGCAACGCCACAGAAAAGAGGTTCCTTATGGACAAAAGCATCATAAAATCATCCGCGGCGCCCGCCGCAATCGGCCCGTATTCCCAGGCCGTGTCATCCGGCGGCTTTCTCTACCTTTCCGGCATGCTGGCCATCGATCCCGCCACGGGTGAAATGGTCGGATCGGACGCGCCTGCGCAGGCACGGCAAATCCTGCTCAACATCGCCGCGCTTCTGAAAAGCCGGGGTCTGGATATCGAAAACATCGTGAAGACCACGGTGTTTCTGACCGATCTCAACGCATTCGGCGCCGTAAACGCCGTCTACGGCGAAACGTTTTCCGTCGATCCGCCCGCGCGCTCCTGCGTCGAGGTCAGCCGCCTGCCAAAGGACGCGCTTGTCGAAATCGAGTGCATCGCCGCGCTTTAATCCTTGGTCGCACTCGTGCAGAGTGTAGGAAGCACCCGTATTATTTCATGCGCCGGACCGCCGCAATTCTCATTGCTTCGGATTGCATGCCGTGATCGATCTGTGATATGATCGATCAAATAAGGAGTCATTATGCATTTTTCAGAAACATTCAGTCAGCCGCACCTGTTTTTTGACGGCGCGCTGGGCACCCAGCTGCAGGATGCCGGGCTGCCGGCCGGCACCTCGCCCGACACATGGAACATCACGCATCCGGACGTCGTGCGCGGCATCCACGCCGCTTATCTGGAAGCCGGCGCGCAGGTCGTTACGACCAACACCTTCGGCTCCACCGCGCCGCGCCAGAAGCGCGGGCCCTATCGGCCTGCGGAGCTTGCCGCCGCTGGCGTCCGCCTCGCCAAAGAGGCCGTCGCCGCGTTCGGCCGTCCGCGTTTCATCGCGCTCGATATAGGTCCCCTAGGCGCGTTTATCGAGCCGATGGGCGACCTGAGCGAGGACGACGCCGTCGAGCTCTTTCGCGAACCGATCGAAGCCGGCGTCGCGGGTGGTGCGGACTGCATCCTGATCGAAACCATGATCGATCTGACCGAGGCGCTCTGCGCCGTGCGCGCCGCAAAGCAATACGGCGGCGGACTGCCCGTGATCTGCACGCTTTCCTATGATCCGAACGGACGCCTCATGACCGGCGCTCCGCTGGAATCGGTCGTCGCAAGTCTGGAGGAAGCGGGCGTGGACGCGCTCGGCTGCAACTGCGGCGTCGGCCCGGAGCAGCTCGTTGCGCTTCTTCCGCGCTTTACTGCCTGCGCGCACGTGCCGCTCGTCATGCAGCCAAACGCGGGCCTGCCGGAATACCGCGACGGAAAGACGCTCTATCTCGTCGGGGACGTAGCGTTTGCCGCGCAGATGAAGCTGCTTGCGGACGGCGGAATCTGGGGCCTTGGCGGCTGCTGCGGAACGACGCCGAAGCACATCGCCGCGCTGGTTCAGGCGGTTTCAAAAGCGTAAAACCGCTTTGCCATTCCTTACAAAACAAGTTTTGGAAAGTTGAGCCGACCGGCCGTGCAAGACCTATTGGTAATCCTCAATACGATCCTTCCGCTTCTGGTCTCGCTCGGGATCGGGTTTTTAGCCCGCAAAAAAAACATCCTTTCGCCGGAAGCGATCGACGGCATGAAGACCTTCGCGCTGAAGTTTGCGCTGCCGGCCATGCTGTTCGGTCTCTTTTTTACCGCGGAATATTCCGTCAGCATCCTGCTCTTCGCCGTGACGATGTTCGGCATGGGTTATCTGGGCCTCGGCCTCGGGTTCCTTGTCTCCCGGCCGTTTGCCTCCCGCAGTCCCATGCTCCGGTTCATGACGGCCGGCTGGGAGGTCGGTCTTCTCGGCTACGGGCTTTATGCCCTGCTGTTCGGCACGGAGAACCTGCGCTACATGGCGGTCATGGACTTTGGGCAGGTGCTGTTCGTCTTCTCCGGCTTCATCACGGCGCTCAACGCCCGCAACGGCCAGAGCCTGAAGGAATCGCTGAAAGGCCTGCTCCCAAACCCGATCCCCTGGGCGATGATCGCCGGCGCACTGCTTGCCATAACGGGCGTGTCCAAGGCGCTGGAACCGTCCGGGGTCACCGCGCTGATTACGTCGGTCTGCGATTTTCTCGCCGCGCCGCTCTCCTGCCTGATCTTCGTCGTGGTCGGCTACGGCATCATCTTTACGCGGAAAAACCTCGCAACGGCGGTCATCTCCGCCGTGATCCGGACGATCGTCTGCGGAATCCTCTGCGTCCTGGCGCTTTGGATCATCGGCTCGCTCGTAACACTGTCCATGGAGATGCGCTGGGCGGTCATCCTGATCTTCCTGACGCCCGCGCCGTTTATCCTTACGCTCTATACCGCAAACGAGCAGGAGCGCGCGGACGTTTCCATGTCGCTTTCGGTGCAGACGATGGTGACGATCGTTGCGTTCATCATCATCGCCGTCACGATGGTCTGACGGATCGCTTTCAAACGGCGCCGCGGTTCTTTCGACCGCGGCGCCGCTTTATCGTTTATATGATCAATAAAATTTTTACCCGCCGAGCGCCTTTAGTGCGAACGCGACCCCGATGCCCAGATAATTGCCGACGGCATAGCCGAGGATGCCGCAGATCAGTCCGGGCAGTACGATTTCGCGATTTTTCAGCGCGTCCGCGGTCGGCGCGATAAACGCGGGGCCGTAAATGCCCGCCGTGGACGTGATCAGGGCGGTGTCCGCGTCAATTTTGCAGGCCTTTGCAAGGATCAGGTGCAAAAGGATCGCGCCAAACTGCGCGAGGGCGAACATGCCGAGGAACATCATGGATTCCATCCGGATCGCGCCGAAATCAAACGACAACCCGATTCCAAACGAGAACATCAGGATCAGATACTGTCCCGCCGAATAGGAGCCAGGCGCGTTTCGTACTTTTTTGACGAATGAAAAGCCGATGCCGCAGCTTGTGACCACAAGCATGATGACGACGACGTTGAGTTCGCCCGTGATCAAGAGCGCAAGCCCGGCGGCGATTGCGAGGGAAAGCACGCCGAGCAGGACGATCGGCACGCGCCGCAGGATCGACCGAAGGGAGAACGGTTCTTTTGCCGGAATGAAGTTTTCTTCCAGCCCCTGCATATAGGTTTCGCTGTCGCCGGACGTCACAATATCCCTTGCGTGCGCAAAGGGTTTTAAAAACTTTCTTGCAAGGCGCGGCATCACGGAGATCAACAGCAGGAAGTAGATTCCGCCGACCACGACGTCCGCGGCGTTCGCGAGCACGATGTGGGAATCGCTCACCGACAGCGCGGAACCGATCGCCATCAGGTTCGGCGTCCCGCCCGTGTACAGGCCGATGATCATCCCCGCATACTTATATGCGTCCGGCAGCCGCGTTTTAAAGATCAGGTAAGCCGCGACGGAAACCAGCGTAACGGACGCTATGACCAGAAGGAACGAATTCAGCATGGGCTTTGCAAGGCGTTTCACGCTCGAAAGGTCCGCGGAAAACAGGATCAGCGGTATCGCGATCGG
>Ga0116164_10001945_pt1 | contig 15111 bp, 13 predicted proteins | sample AD_UKC109_MetaG_FD_89888 | JGI IMG/M metagenome (GOLD analysis project Ga0116164, IMG submission 89888) | Active sludge microbial communities of municipal wastewater-treating anaerobic digesters from Hong Kong - AD_UKC109_MetaG | ecosystem: Engineered > Bioreactor > Anaerobic > Digestate... | reverse complement strand
GCAGCGTCGCCGCCAGGTTGGTGCCCGTGTCGCCGTCCGCGACCGGAAAGACGTTGATGACGTTCAAGTGCTTCACATGGGCGTATACTTCTTTGGCGCCGGCGGAAAACCAGCGGAAGAGATCGGTTCCGTTTGCCTGCTGTACCTCTGTGGGTTCCATCGTTCTGTCGCCTCCGATTCCCGTCGCTCCGGCAGTGAATTGTTGTATATGGTAATTCATTATACCATATCCGGCGAACTTTGAAACCGACAGACGGGTTAACGGACTGGACGTACCAGTGGCTATCAGGTTTTCGGGGCAAATTTCCGCAGCGCGTCTTCCAGGCTGTCCGCCCAAAAGACGCGGTCGCCCCGGTTGCATTCGCGGATGAAGGCGCGCAGCGCGCCGCCCGGATATCCGTCGCAATCGCCCACGATCGCAAGGCGCATGCGGTAGTTGGAGAACTTCTGCAAAATCTCGCCCGCCAGCCCGGTTTTCAGGTCGAAGAAGGCTTCGGGCAGGCTTTCCCTGTAAACGATCAGCGTATCGCAGCCGCGGTCGTACTGCGCGGTGACCATCCGGTCCAGCGCGTCCTGCGGGGTGCGGATCGGCTCCGTGCGGTCCGCTACGGCAAACGTAAGGCCGTTGTGTTCGATGTATTGCATGCTATATTCCTCTTTTCAGGAACGGAAGGATCTGCTCCGCCGCGCCGGTGATGATGTGCGCGCCCTCGCGCAGGCGGATCTGCGCGTGCGGAACGAGCCGTTCCAGCCGCCGCGCCGCCTGCCGCGCGTCCATCGTCGCGTCGGCCGTCCCGGCGATATACAGCACGGGCATGGTCAGCTTCCGCATCTGCGTATCGGAGAGGATCGGCAGCGCGCCGGTGAAGGGGATGAAGTGCTCCGCGACCAGCGCCATGAATTCCAGTACCTCCCTGGGCAGGGCCGTATCGCCCGTTACGGCGGCGTTTGCGGCTTGCGCGCTGCCTGGATCGGACGCGAAGTCCTTCGTTTGGCTGAGAAAGGACGCACGGGGCGGCACGATGCCCGACGGCGCCAATAAAACGAGCGCGGCCGTCCGCTCCGGGAAAGCGGCCGCAAAGCGCAGCGCCAGCCATCCGCCCATCGAATTGCCGATGACAACGGCCTTGTCCGCATGCAGCGCGTCCAGTACCTCGCGCAGCCAGCGGGGATATTCGTCCGATTGAAAATCCAATCGGCAGTCCTCGCTGTTGCCGGGCTCGCCCGGAAGATCCACGGCGTACACACGGGCATGCGCCGCCAGTGCGGGAAGATCGCCGAGCCACGCGGCGCTGTTGCTGCAGGAGCCGTGCAGCAAAACGACAGGCGGGTTTACCGCGCTTCCCGCCTCCAGCACAAACGTTTCGCCAAAGGAGGTGTGTACGGTTTGCCGCGCGAGCGGGAACAGGCCGAGAATGCCGTTGTAGTACGCGCGGATCACGTCGCGTCCCCGGGCGGATTTGAATACGCTTTCCCTGCTCACGGTTCTTTCTCCTCCAACGTATCAAGGTACGTGTCCACAAGGCCGATCGCGGCGGACAGAAAGGCGAGATTGCCCCATAAGGTGAGCCGCACCGCGCGCTCCGCCTCGAGATACTGCGAGGTCATGGAGGCCTGGCCGTATTCCGGCGGCCTGCTGTGCATGGCGGCACCCAAATGGCGCATCATCCGTTCGGCGTCCTCCGGATCGTTGACCGTGAGATCGATCACCGCGGACGCCTTTACGCGCTCCCGCACCGCAGGATCGGCCTGCGCCGACGGGTTCTTGCTGTTTTCTTCCGTGAATCGGTGCAAGTCGTGCCCCGTCACGCGCCAGCTTTTCCCGATTTTAGCCGCACGCAGCCGTCCTTCCCGGATGTAGCGCTGAATGGTCTTGGGGTGCATCCCGAGCGCCTGCGCGATCTGGTCCACGGAATAATAGGTCTTGTTCATACGGGTGCTCCTAATAATTACTAATATGGGTATAATAAGGAATAATAGGGGATATGTCAAGAGGGATATTTGGTCATTGCCGAACGGCAGGAATCCGGACAAACATAGGCATGAATGGTTTCAAACAGCCGTTGATCCCGTATACTATAGGTGTGCCCAGCTTCCGGAGTTGTACAACGAAGGAAATGCCGCTTGCGTGTAGAATCCCGAAACAATCCCCGAACCCGCGTTCCGGCGGCGCGTATGCCGCGTCGATATGGAAAGGAGCCTGTTATATATGAATAAAAGCTTTTTCAGGGCAACCTGGTCCTCCGTTCCCGTAGCCTTCCTGACCGCCGCTTTCGGGCTGGTGCTGCTGCTGTGGCCTTCGCTTTCCAGCACGCTGATTTGCTACGGATTAAGCGCCGGCGTACTGCTCTACGGGCTGTTTCGGATTATCACCTATTTCCGTCACAAGCCGCAAAACGCCCTGCAGGGACGGGATTTCGCCTCCGGGCTGATGCTGGTCGCCCTCGCGCTGCTGATCTGGATCAAAACGGATCTGGTCATTTCGCTGCTTCCGCTGCTGCTGGGGTTGCTGCTGGTGCTGGGCGCGGCCCGCGAAACGCAGATCGCGGTGGATCTGTTCCGCCTGCGGGAAGGCCGCTGGGTTCTGCCGCTGATCGCGGCCGTGATTCAGGGCATCCTGGGACTTATAATCCTTCTGAACCCGTTTTCCACGGCGATGCTGCTGATGCAGTTCATCGGCGCATCCGTGCTGGTGGAGAGCATCTCGCAGATCGTTTTCGCCGCGATGCTTGCGCGCAGACAATAGAGGGACTTTGGTTTTACAAAAAAATAACCGTACAGCCAAAGGCGAAGCGCAAATGCGCGTCCGCCTGGCTTGACATCGCTTCAGACCCTTGCTATAGTATCGGCAGATGGTTTGTAACAATTGTAAACGACAGGACGGTATCTGACATACGCAACGACAGCGCACGCGTGAAAACTGCCGGGCATTGCGCGGTGTGGGGAAAGGGAGAAAGCCAATGAAATCTAGGATGGAAATCAAGAGCCGGGCGAAGGACAATTTCATGAACCAATACTGGATCTGTGTGGTCATGGGCATCGTATACTCCGTGATCGTAAGCGTTTTATCCGGGATTTCGGCGGGCATTGCCGCGTTTTTGCTGATGCCGCCGATGACGGTGGGGTACGCGTACTTCAGCCTCCGGATTTACCGGGGTGAAACGGGCGATGTGATAGAGGCGCTGAGCGCCGGGTTCAAGGACTACGGCAAAAGCCTCGTCGGCATCCTGTGGATGTACTTATTCACGTTCTTATGGTCGCTGGCGCTGATCATTCCCGGAATCGTCAAGGCGATTGCCTATTCCATGACGCCGTACATCCTGACCGATATGAAGGATGTTTCGGCCAAAGACGCACTGCGGGTTTCCATGAAGATGACCGACGGATACAAGGGGGAGATCTTCATCATGGCGCTGTCCTTTCTCGGGTGGTGGCTGCTGTCCGCGCTGACGTTCGGCATTCTCGCGATTTTCTTCACGGGCCCCTATACGGCGACCAGCTTCGCGGGGCTGTACGAGGAGCTGAAGAAAAACGCGATCGTAGAGGACGCGGCGGCGTAAGCTCCGATGATCGGATGCTGTTGCAATCCGCATTTAACTGTTTCAAACAAACTGACGGCCTCCTTTTACGGAGGCCGTTTGTATAAAGAGCCCGGGGCGGAGGGATTAGGGGATATCGCGCCGCCCCAGCTTCACGCCGCAGGATTCGCGCACGACCAGGTTGGTGGCCAGTACGTGGTGGAAATTCTGACCTTTTTCCCAGTGCAGCAGGTGGTTCATCGCGCGCCGGCCAAGCTCGCTGATGTGCAGATCGATGGTCGTCAGCGGCGGGTTGGTGTAGGAGGTAAAGAACTGGTTGTCGCATCCGACGACCGCCATATCGACGGGAACGTTGATGCCCATGCTGTTCAGCTGCCGCAGAATGCCCATGGCGACCAGATCGTTGATCGCGATCACGGCGGTGGGCTGCGCCTGCGGCGGGAACTCCGCCAGCAGCTTCTGGATGCCGATGGCGCCGTCCTCCAGCGAGTAGCCGGATTCCAGGCGTACGCAGATATTCTCCTCCAGCCCCAGCGCGGTCATCTCGTCGCGGTAGCCCTGCTCGCGCCGGGTGGAGCCGCGCTTTTGCCTTTTGCCGCCCAGGAACGCGATGCGCTTGTGGCCCAGCGCATGCAAATGGCGAACGGTAATGCTGCTGCTTTCGTACATATCGCCTGAAATGCACACGCATGGAAAGTTCTCCAGCGGATCGCCCACCAGGACGATCGGCATGTAATTGCGCAGGTGGTTGAGCACCGTCAGGCGGTCCTTCTCCTTGTCGTCCTCCACCATGCCGCCGGCCAGGATAACCCCGTCGGGCCGGCGCTCGATCAGCTGGTCCAGAAACGCCTGATATTCGCTGTTACTGTCGGGAATCCGGGAGAGGATCAGCGAATAGCCGTTGGCCCTCGCCTCGTCCGCGGCGGCGGAGAACAGCTCGCTGTAGAAAGGGTGGGAGATTTCGGGAAGGCCGATGGAGATAAGCTTGGAATGGCCCTGGTTCAAGCCCCTTGCCGCGACGCTGGGCTTATAATTGTATTTCTGTACGACTTCCAGCACTCTGCGCTGCTTGGCGGAATTCAGATTGGGGGAATCGCTGAGCGCGCGGGAGACCGTGGCGATGGATACGCCCGCCTCGTTGGCAATATCAAAAATGTTAATTTTGTTGCTGCGCATACTATCCCTCGGTTCTTGCTGATGTTGGGCATGCGTTATTCTCCAACGGGGCGGCGAACGGCCCCGTGAGCTGCGCGGCGGCGGAAAATAAACTGCAATATGTATATTCTACTATTGAATAATGTAAAACGCAATAGAAAATGTAAACGTTATTCAATTTTACCAATTAGCTGGGACATTATATCCAGGCCGCCGTGGAATATTCCAGCAGAATGGAAGCACCACAAAGCAAACATTGAATATGCCATGTATTTAACAAATCATTTATATTCCATAAGTGACAAAAAAGTGTTGACAAACAAAAATGGGTACGATATAGTATAGAAAAGTAAACGTTTTCAACATATGAGGTGGTAGATTTGCAAAAGGCACTCTTCCGGAAGCGGAACAGCGCGGCGGATTCACTGGCGGCGGGCCATGGAAAACACTCCCTGTGGAAAAATACGAGGCAGAATAAGACGCTGCTTTTCATGTGTCTGCCGGCCATCCTGTTTTTTATCGCGTTTTCCTATATCCCCATGCCGTACAGCTACATTGCGTTCACGAAGTTCAACTATATCAAGGGCATTTTCGGAAGCCCTTTCGTCGGGTTTAAGAACTTCGCGTTTTTGTTCCGCTCGGGACAGCTGACGCTTCTTTTGCGAAACACCATTTTATTCAATCTTGCGTTCATTCTGCTGGGCAACTTTTTCCAGATTGCATTTGCGATCCTTCTAAACGAAGTCCAGTCGAAACGCTTCAAGAAAATTGCGCAGTCCATGATGTTCCTGCCGTATTTCATTTCTCCGGTTTTGGTCAGCCTGCTGGTGTATAACCTGATCAACTACGACTACGGCTTCATTTCCTCCCTCGTGCGTTCCTGGGGCGGTGCGATGCCAAAGCTGTATTCGCAGCCATCCGCCTGGCCGTTCATCATCGTGGCGGTCAACCTGTGGCAGACGACCGGCTACGGCACGGTGATTTACTTCGCCGCGATTACCTCGATCGACGAATCGATGATCGAAGCCGCCACGGTGGACGGCGCAAACGGCTTCCAGCGCATCCGCTATATTATGCTTCCAAGCCTCAAGCCGACGGTTGTCATCCTGTTGCTGTTTGCGATGGGCGGCATCATCCGGGGCAATTTCGGATTGTTCTATAACCTTGTCGGCAATAACTCCGTGCTCTTCAGCACGACGGATATTATCGAAACCTATGTGTACCGGGCGCTGATGAACAACTTCAACTTCTCCCAGGGCAGCGCGGTTGGCCTGTTCCAATCCGTGGTCGGGTTTGGCATCGTGATGGTCGCCAATACGGTCGTCCGCCATATCGAACCCGATTACGCGCTGTTTTAGAAAGGAGAAGCAATGATGAAAAAAACGAACGCCGGGAAATACCATCACCTCAAGCTGGACTGGTCGGATCGAACCATCCGCGGATTTACCTATGTGTTTGTCGGTATCTTCGCGATCGTTTGCATTATCCCGTTCTGGCTGATCGTTTCCTCCTCCTTTTCCGATGAAAACGCCATCCGGCGCACGGGCTTTGCCCTTTGGCCGCCGGAAATCTCCCTGCGCTCCTACAACCTGATCCTGCAAAACCCCGACCTGTTGATCGGTTCCTACATCGTCACCATCCTGCTGACGGTCATCGGAACCCTGATCGGCCTGTTTGTGATCTCGATGACCGGCTATGCCCTGCAACGCAAGGATTTCCAACTGCGCAACAAGATCTCGTTCTTCATTTACTTCACCTCGCTGTTTACGGCCGGATTGGTCCCCTTCTACTATGTGATCGTGAAAATCTACGGCTTGAAGGACAGCTATTTCGCCGTGCTTCTTCCGCTGCTGATGAACCCGTGGCTGATCATCCTGATGAAGAACTTCGTCAAGGCCATTCCGCACGAGATTACCGAATCCGGCAAGATCGACGGCGCGGGAGACTTTACGATCTTCTACAAGCTGATTGTCCCGTCCATGACTCCGGCACTGGCGACGATCGGGCTGTTCGTAGCGCTGGGATACTGGAACGAGTGGTACTTCTCCTCGCTGTTTCTGACGACTATCGTGAAATACAGGCCGCTGCAATATCACTTGTACAATATTGTCAATACCGTTGCGTCGTTGAAAAACTCGGTCGCCTCGACCAATGTGGTCATACAGGATTTGCCGGCGGAAACGCTCAAAATGGCAACCGCCGTGCTTGCCACCGGCCCGATTATCTTTGCGTATCCCTTTGTGCAGAAATACTTTGTAGCCGGATTGACGGTCGGCGCCGTCAAGGGATAACGCGTTCCAATGGTATTTTGTGCCAGGATAAAGGCACAGGATCATATATAAAAGGAGGAACTCGCGATGAAGAAACTCGTATCATTACTCATGGTTCTGGCAATGCTGCTGAGCCTGGCTCCGGCGGCGTTCGCCGAAACGGCAACTACGGACTACTCCGACTGGTTCCCGGGCGTGGATACCAGCGAGCACGTCGTGATCACGATGCTGGTCACCGGCAACGTACCCACGAACAAGACCGACGAAGTACTGACGGTGTTCAACGAAAAACTGACCGAAGCCATCAACGCCGAGCTGCAGATCCAATGGATCGAGTGGGCGGACTGGCAGACCAAGTATCAGCTCGCGCTGGCCATGCAGGACGGCTCCATCGATCTGGTCGGCACCGCGACCGACTGGCTGTATGCATGGGACAATGCCCGCAACGGAGGCTTTCTTGCTCTGAGCGACGAAATGCTCCAGACCTACTGCCCCAAGACCTATGCTTCCGTTTCGCAGGAGCACTGGGACATGTGCAAATACGACGGTGAAATCTATTTCGCACCCGAGGACAACTATGCGCAGTGGACCAACCATGGCTTTATGTACCGCGGCGACTGGGCAACTGCCGCCGGTATCGAGAACGGCGATATCAACAGCTGGGAAGAACTGGGCGTGTACTTCCAATATATCAAGGATACCTATCCCGATGTGGTTCCGTGGGATGCGGACGGCAGCGGCTCCTCCTACTCTCCGCAGGTGGCCGGCGGTTATATGACCGATAAGATTGGCCTTGTCGCGGTTGAAGGCCTACCCGTCTCGCTGTTCTACGGCACCAAGGACGATCCCTATACGCTGTCGCGCTGCTTCCTCGAGGGCGATACGTTGGTTAACTTCGCGATCCAGCAGAAAGCATGGGCGGACGCCGGCTACTGGCGTGAGGACGTGCTCAACTACACCGGCGATCAGAAGGATCTGCTGAGGGCCGGCCTGTCTGGCGCATATCAGCATCATACGCAAACATGGCGTACGGAGCGCACGAAGATGGAAGCGAAACAGCCGGGCAGCGATCTGCGCTTCTACTGGTTTGGCGAAGAGTCCGATTCGCTGGTCTCCCTGAACATCACCCACGGCGCGATGGCGGTCGCGGGCCAGAGCAAAAACCCCGAGCGCGCGCTGATGGTTTATGACCTGATCCGCAACGATCCGACCTTCTACGATCTGTTCAACTACGGTATCGAAGGCGAGCAGTACATTGTTGTGGATGGCTTCCTGGCCCGTCCGGATACCTACAAGGACGATTCCACCGACGGCGTAAGCTTCAACTACTGGTGGGGCCGCAACGACGATCTGGAGATCAGAAACTCCGAGGTTGACTGGGACGCGTACGATGCGCTGGTGGCCGAGGAATACGATCCCGTCAAGATCGATTATCCGTACGGCAAGGTCGTCTTCGACACCGATCCGATCTCGATTGAGCTGGATAACGTAACCAACGTGTACAACACCTATATGCCTGTGATCACCTTCGGCAAGTGCGAAGATCCCGAGGCGTATGTCGCGGAATTCCGTCAGGCGCTGCAGGATGCAGGCATCGAAACGGTGATGACGGAAGTGCAGAGCCAGATCGACGCCGTATACGGCGACTAAGCAAACTACCGGAACGAATAACCTGTTCGGGGCTCGCGAAACTGGTTGCGAGCCCCGATTCACACAAAGGAGCTTAGATTCATGAGAACATCGATCCGATTGAATTCCGGCTGGCGGTTTCATTTGGGCGAACAAACCCAGGCGTATTTCAAAGGGTATGATGACAGTGCGTGGAAACAGGTTACCCTGCCGCACGACTGGGCCGTTACGCTGCCCTTCGACGAGAAATGCTCAAGCGGCACAGGGTACCTGCCCGGCGGGATCGGCTGGTACCGCAAGCGGTTTGCGCTTTCGGATATCGGGGAGCAGAGGGTATTGGTTACCTTCGGCGGCGTTTACCGCAACGCCCGTATGTGGATCAACTCCAACTATCTGGGCATGCGGCCGTTCGGCTATGCCACGTTTACCTATGATATTACGGAATTTGTCGTCGATGGGGAGAATGTCATAAGCGTCCGCTGCGAGCATAACGAGCTGGCGGATTCGCGGTGGTTTACCGGCAACGGGATCTACCGCGACGTAACCCTGACAATGTGTTCGCCCGCGCATTTGGTCGCGGACGACGTTTTTGCCTATACGCAGCGCGTGGGGAAAGGCGGCGCGGCGATCCGCGTTCAGGCCGAAACCACGAACGGCGCGCAGGCGCTGTTTGCCCTGGTGGACCGGGCGGGGAAAACGATGGCGGAAGGCATAGACATCCTGGAGGTTCCCGATCCGAAGCTCTGGTCGCCCGATTCGCCCTATCTGTACACCCTGACCGCGACCGCGCATCTGCACGGCGGGGAAACGGACAGGCTGGAAATTCCCTTTGGTATCCGTACGTTCCGGTTCGATGCGAAGGAGGGATTTTTCCTCAACGGAATTTCCATGAAAATCAAGGGTGCTTGCCTGCATCACGATGCGGGCGTGCTGGGCGCGGCCGTTCCCAAAGAGGTATGGAAGCGGCGTCTCCTCAAGCTGAAGGAAGCGGGCGTCAACACCATCCGGTTCAGCCACAACCCGCCGGATACCCATTTGGTCGATTTGTGCGACGAGCTGGGCTTTCTGGCAATCGACGAAGCCTTCGACGAATGGGAAGGCTGTAAAAACAAATGGTGGCAGGGCCACAATGTATATCCGCCGAAGCTTTACGGCTATTCCGACGATTTTCCCGTTTGGCATGCGCGCGATCTGGCCGATCTGGTCAAGCGGGACCGCAACCATCCAAGCGTTATTCTGTGGTCGATCGGCAACGAGATCGATTATCCGAACGATCCTTACGTGCACCCGCTGTTTGAGCACGCGGTGGGCAACAATGACCGGGATAAGCCCCAGCAGGAGCTTTTCTACAATCCCGACAAGCCCTATATCGGGCGATTGACGACCGTCGCCAGGGAGCTGGCCGCCATCGTGAAAGCGAACGATCCATCCCGCCCCGTAACGGCTGCGCTGGCGATGCCGGAGATCAGCAATCTGATCGGATTCGCGCAGGCGCTGGACGTGGTCGGCTATAACTATAAAGAGGAGCTCTACCAGGAGGACCACCGAAACTATCCGGCGTTCGTCCTGCTGGGCACGGAAAACAGGCACGAGCCGGAAAACTGGCTGGTTGTCAAACACAATCCCTACATCTGCGGACAGTGTATCTGGACCGGCGCCGATTTTCTCGGCGAGGCGTTCGGCTGGCCCATCCGGGTGGCGCAGCCCGGGCTGTTGGATACGGCCGGCTTTGAAAAACCGCTGTTCGATCTCCGAAAGGCGCTGTGGACCGACGCGCTCACGGCGAAGCTTGCGGTCTACAGCATGGACGAGTTCTGCAACGCGAGCACGATCTGGGCGGGCCGGGAAGGCGAGACGAAGGATGTGCCCGTGCTGACCAACGGGGAAACCGCGACGCTGTCGCTTAACGGTGTAGTGCTGGATACCAAGGCTGTGGACGAAACCTGCATGACGGTCTTCCACGTTGCGTACAAGCCCGGGGAACTGTCCGTAACCTGCGGCAGGGGTGGGGAGACCGTAACCGATACGCTGGTTACGCCCGGCAAGGCCGCGTCGATTGCGGCAAAGAATGCCTCCGAACCGGGAGACGAAATGCAGCAGATCGAAGTGAGCCTGACGGATAAGAACGGCCGGATCGCGGCCACGGACGACCGGCAGCTCAGCTGCGCGGTTTCCGGCGCGGGAGAATTCATGGGGATCGAGAACGGCTGCGCAAGCGACCTGACAAGCTATGCAAGCGATACCAGGCCGACGTACCGCGGACGCGCGATCGTCTATATCCGCGTGACCGGCAGGGCGAAGGCGCGCCTGAGCGCGCCGGGGCTGCCGCCGGTGACGGTCGAACTGTAATCCGGCCGGTTTACTCAGGGCCGGTAAAGGAGCATTATGAAAATCATACCGGTTTCGCAGGATATTTTATATCATGCGTCGTTTGCGCCGCCGCAGGGGAGCGCCGCCGTGCTGCGCATACCCGGGGAGGGCGGCGGGCTGGATATCACGGAGATCGCCGCACACGCGGAGCGGTACCTGGTGTTCGACATGGAATGTCTGGAGGACCACAGCCTGAGCGTCAACATGAACGTATACGAAAAGGCGGATGACGAAACGGCCGCCTTTTTCATGCGGTTCGGCATCCTGCCGCGGCTGCGCGCGAAAATATGCCTTGATCTGCAATGCATGGACGCGGGCATCCTGTTTCCGGAATCCAATCCGGGGCAGCTGAAGGTGGTTTGCCACGGCCGGCGCGTGGAGCGCGCCCGGATGGAAAAGATCACGCTGGTCGTCCCGCCTTGCTTTCACGACGTCAACATCGCGCTGTCCGATCTTGTGCTGACGAACGAATTCCCGGAAGCGTTCCCGATCCCGGACGGAAAGCGGATCGACGAACTGGGACAGTCCAAACAGAAAAACTGGCCGGGAAAGCTGCACGGTATTGACGACATGCGGGCAAAGCTCCAGTCGGCGCTTTTCCTGCCCGATGCGTTTTCCCTGCGGGGCTGGGACCGGTACGGCGGCTCCGCGGTCAATCCGGCGGGGGAAGGCACGGGCTTTTTTACCAGGGTTCGTGTGGACGGCCGCTGGACGCTGGTCGATCCCCTCGGCAACGCGTTTTTCAGCGTCGGGCCGGATTGCGTGGTGGTGCGTTCCGACTGCCGGGTGGACCGGATGGAACGGAGTATGGATTGGCTGCCGCCGGAGACCGACCCCGTGTACGGGCCGATGTACAGGCACATGCGATGGCCGCGCAGGGACGCGCCGCGCCATCGGGACTGCACGCTGTTTTCGTTTCCGCAGGCAAATTTAGCCCGCGCCTTCGGCGAAGGCTGGCACGCGCGGTGGCAATGCCTGATGAGCCGCCAGCTGAAGCAAAACGGATTGAACACCCTGGGCAACTGGAGCGATCCGGAAAGCCTGGGCGTAATGTCCATACCCTACGTAACGATGCTGGAGGAGTTTCCGGATACGAAAACGCATATCTTCCGCGACTTTCCCGATGTGCTTGCGGACGAGTACACGCGGGACGCCGGGCGCTGCGCGCAGGCCCTGCGCAAGCGGGCGGACGATCCGCTGATGATCGGCTATTTTCTTAGAAACGAGCCGGAATGGGCGTTTGTGGACGGCCTGATCCTTGCCGACGAGGTGCTGTACAATTCTGAACCCAGCGCGTGCAGGCAGGGTTTGATCGCCTGGCTTAAGAATAAATACAAAACGCCGCAGGCGCTCTCCGCGGCATGGAAGCATCCCTTTGCGGACTTTAACGCCCTGCGGCAGCCGATTCGGAAGGCATCTTCGTTCTCCGGGGCGGCGCGGGAGGATCTGCGTGCGTTTTCCCGGCTGCTGCTGGATACCTACGTGGGCGTGATTTCCGACGCGTGCCGCGAGGCGGACCCCAACCATATGAACCTCGGCATGCGGTGGGCATGGATCTCCGATCCCGATCTGGTAACGGGCTGGCGGCATTTCGACGTCTTTTCCATTAATTGCTACGCCGTCGATCCGACGCCGGCGCTGAACAACGTGGTCAAGCTCGGGGTGGACCTGCCCGTGATGATCGGCGAGTACCACTTCGGCGCGCTGGACTGGGGGCAGACCGCCACCGGGCTGAAAGCGGTCGCTTCGCAGGCAGACCGCGGGATCGCCTACCGTTACTATACCGAGCGTGTCGCGGCGCACCCCTGCGGCGTCGGGTGCCACTGGTTCCAGTGCTACGATCAGTTCGCGCTGGGCCGGTTTGACGGTGAGAACTACAATATCGGGCTGTTCGACCTGTGCTCCCTGCCCAACGAAACCATGATGCAAAGCATCCGGGTGTGCAGCGAAGGACTGTATGCCGTCAAGTTCGGCTCTGCGAAGCCCACGGAGCAAAGGCCAAAGAGCATCCCGATGATCGCCTATTAGCGGCATGGGAAACCTTACGGCAAGGACCGGAAGGACAAAACGATGGAAGCGTATCGATACCTGATCAAAATGAAGATCCTGGTGGGATTCACCTATCGCTTCGAGGTCGTGATGGTTATCCTGACGCGCCTCGTGGTGATGGTCGCGTCCGTATACCTGTGGAACAGCGCGTACGCCAATGTTTCCGAGCTGGAAGGGCTGACAAAAAGCCAGATGATCACCTACGCGGTGCTGGCGATCATCCTCAGCAGCCTGTTTCAGACCGACGTGGAAAACGCGATCGGCAGCGGAATCCGCCGCGGCACCATCGCGGTGCAGTTCCTGCGGCCCATGGATGTGCTGTCGCTGCACTTCTGCGAGGATCTCGGGCTGATGTGCACGTCGCTGCTGCTGCGCTGCGTGCCGCTGCTGCTGTGCGGCCTGCTGCTCTTCCATCTCAGCGCACCCGTGTCGGTCAGCGCGCTGCTTCTGTTTTTCATCAGCGTGACCTTTTCCTATCTGATCATCTGGCTGCTCTCGGCCATCACCTCCATGGTGACGTTCTGGGCCATGTTTTTGGGACAGCTGGGCGCGGTGCGAATCGTGGTGGTCAACATCCTGTCGGGCATGCTGATCCCGGTCTGGTTCTTTCCGCAGGTGCTGCAGGATATCCTGCGCTTCCTGCCGTTCCAGTATACGTATCAAACGCCGCTGGGTATCTACATCGGGCGGATCGGGCTGACGGACGGCCTGTTCCAGATGGGCGTGCAGTGCTTCTGGATCGTCTTCCTGTTCTTCGTTCTGAAACTCGTCTGGAAGCGCGCGCAGCGCCACCTGATGGTGCAGGGGGGCTGAGCGGGATGAAGAAAATCAGGCACTATCTGACGGTAGGGTACTGGCAGCTCAAGCTGGACGCGCTTTCGAGCTTTCAGTATTTTTCGTTCACCATCGTGTGGTTCTTCATGATCGGGATCGCGATGTTCTCTACGTTCTTCGTGCTCAAGGCCATTCTGGACCGCGTCGGCCGGATCAACGGCTGGGACTTTCCCCAGATCTCGTTTCTGATCGGGCTCTCGTTTATCTCGCACGGGTTTGAGGATATGTTCTTTCTGCAGAACCGCTACATCGAGCACCGGGTGCTGGAGGGACAGTTCGACCAATACCTGATCCGGCCGCTGAACGTGTTCTTCCTGTTCAATACGTCTAACTTCAACCTCGTGGGCTTCTACGATATTTTTCCCGGGGTGATCATCCTGATCTATGCCTGCGGGCAGCTGCAGTTTCCCATCACGGCGTTCCATCTCTTTGCGATGCTCGTCATCACCGTATCGGGCACGTTTATCCGCGCGGCGCAGCTGATCCTGACGGGATCGCTGGCGTTCTGGACCAAGAAAAGCCGCGTGCTGGAGGACACCAACCTGACGCTGATGGACCGCACCTCCAGCTATCCGCTGACGATGTACCCCAAGTGGTTCCAGCTCTTGTTCACGTTTCTGCTTCCGCTGGGATTCATCACGTTTTACCCCGTGCGCGGCCTGCTTCATATCGCGGCGGACACCGCCTTTCCCGTTGCGCCGGACCTGCTGCTGTGGGCGCCGCTCGTTGCGCTGGCGTATTATCTGGTTGCCCGGGCGGTGTTCAACTACGGGCTGAATCACAAGTACGAAAGCGCCGGAAGCTGAGAGGAGAGCTATGGACCAGATCGCTGTGGAAAATCTGGTAAAGCAATACCGGATCGTCAGGAAGGAAAAGGGCTTTCGCGGCACGCTGAAAAGCCTGGTGAAACCCGAAAAGGTTTGCATCGACGCCGTCAACGATATCTCCTTTGCGATCCAAAAGGGGGAGATCGTCGGCTATATCGGCCCCAACGGCGCGGGAAAATCCACAACCATCAAGATGATGATCGGAATTTTGCACCCCACGTCGGGCACCGTGCACATCAACGGGCTGTCGCCGCACGAGCACCGCAAGCAGGTGGTGCGGGATCTGGGCGTGGTGTTCGGCCAGCGCACGCAGCTGTACTGGGACCTGCGGCTGGGAGAATCGTTCGAGCTGCTCAAGCGCATGTACGGCGTGGAGGACCGGGCGTTTGCGCAGACCGTCGGGGAGCTGACCGACGTGCTGCAATTGCCGGAGTTCCT
>Ga0116164_10001943_pt1 | contig 15118 bp, 11 predicted proteins | sample AD_UKC109_MetaG_FD_89888 | JGI IMG/M metagenome (GOLD analysis project Ga0116164, IMG submission 89888) | Active sludge microbial communities of municipal wastewater-treating anaerobic digesters from Hong Kong - AD_UKC109_MetaG | ecosystem: Engineered > Bioreactor > Anaerobic > Digestate... | reverse complement strand
CGGTCTCCTCTGCGGGTTCGTACAGCGAACTCAGGAGTATCAGCAGAAAAGTCATGTCGTTGTTGAGCGTCAGGCGGCTCAAGGTCCCGTATCGCTTTCCCAGTGTCCGGCACAGCCCGCAGTAATACTGCCGGTACCCTTCCCGGTCTTTATCGGACAGCGCTTTGTAATTTGCGGTCACATATCCAAACATCCGCGATACTCCCTATCTTCCGTCAACTGCGCAACTCCAGTATATCATACATGCCTGCGGCATGGCGCCGCAAGCATGTAACAAACGCATTTATTCGGTTCAAACGTCCGTGAAAACGATCGTTCCCTACGGCTGCGCCGCCTCTCCGTGCTGAATTTCCTCCGCGGCTTTTTTTGTGCGCATCCAGCTTATAAACAGCGCGCCGCAGCCAAGCCCCAGCAGCACATCGCCGATGCTGGCAAAACCGCCGATGCGTTTGATGGGTACGAGAATCACATCTCCCAGCCACCAGAAGGGGTCGGATGCCTCGGCCATCGTATAGCGGAAATACTCGCCGGATTCGATTTTTGCGACGGCCGCCGCCATTTCAGGTATCTCCCTGGCATAAGGCGCCACCGGCATTTGGAAGCCGAAGAGCGCGATCACGAAAAAGTTTAATACGCACGCGAGAAAGATGACCCATACCGCTTTGGATTTGCGGTTTAAAAAGCAAAAGATAAACAGCAGAATATATTCCATAACTACGATCATCCAATGCCATTGGGAAATCGGAACGGTTATAATTTGGCGAAGAAAAGGGGCTGCCGCTTCCAGCAAAAACGCTGCAATCGGCAATCCCAGTGCCGTTGTTTTGTAGTTCCTGATATTGCTCAGCTTGCCGCCCAAAAGATATCCCAGCGGTATGGACAGCACAATGAAGACTGCGATGATCATGCGGTGGTGTGTTGGGTTTGATGGACCCTTGGGGATTCCTGCGCGTAGAGATAATCCTTCATCGCGCGGACAACTTCGGGGTGGAATTGTTTTCCGCTTTCCTTTTCCAAAATCGTCATCGCGACGTGTGTGGACATCGCGGTACGGTACGGGCGGTCGCTCGTCATCGCGTCAAACGCGTCGGCAACGCCCAGTATATAAGCTTCAAACGATACTTTTGTAAAATCAAGCCCGTCCGGATACCCGCCGCCCTCGTAACGCTCGTGGTGATGGCGGATCATTTCGGTGATTTCATCTGAAATACCCACGCGCTGTACCGTTTCCACGCCGATGAGCGGATGCTCCTGAATGCGCTTCTGCTCTTCCAGGTTCAGTCGGTTGGGCTTCTGCAGGATGGTTTCCTCAATACCGATCTTGCCGATATCGTGCAGGAGGGCTGCGACCTCGACCTGCTTGATCTTGGCGTTGGAGAAGCGAAGCTGCCTTGCGATCTGCACTGCCAGCGCGCTTACACGGCGGGAATGGCCTTCGGTATAATGGTCCTTAGCTTCCATCGAAGAGACGAACGCCTCAATCAAGCGCATATGCTGGACCTGGCTTTCGATGTACAGCGACCATGCGTAGCGCGCCAGGAGCAGCGGGAAAAGCATAACCATCGCAATCCAGTGCCCGCCCTCCATGTTGAACAGCCATGCCATCAAAAGGCCAAGCGGCATCGTGAACAGAACGTTTGGCAGAATGCCTTTGATCGTATTAAACAGATCGCTGAACCTCATCTTCTTATCGATGATGAAGTAAATGACGATTGCGAAACTATTGAGCAGGAACGCCAGCGTAGTGAACGCAGCCGCCGGAAGCGCGGCATTAGGCAGAAGTTCGCCGACAAAGCCAGTGTCCCCGAACAGCATGATGCCGGGAACGAAAATGGCGATCATCAGATTGGACGTATTGAATACGGTTTTATACAGCGGCGTATTGAAAATATGATGATGCGTTTTTTTTACCTTGCGCACCACAAACAGCGATGAGATGAAGTAGACGACCATCGCCGCATACGGACCTTTGACGATGACGGCCGCAAGAATACTGATAATGGTGATATCCAGACCTTGATTTTGTTGTTTCGGGGAAATTACGATCGGCAGCGAGCCGCAGCAAACACACAGCACGATCAAACAAATCATCTGCTGTATTTCCAGGCCGATATTCGCCATATCCAAAGACAGAAAATACCGGTATCCGGCGTACCCCAAAAGAACTACGCCGCATAACGTGATAAAGCTTATATATGCTTTCGTCCCTTTGGCCATCGTAATCACCTCGATTACCGGGTCGTAATGATAATGGAAAACAGGTCTGTCATGCCCAGATTGTCTTACCTCTTGGTACTATTCCAGGGTGATCAGTTTGTCGTTCCTTACAGCAGGATAATGAACGCGCCACAGGACAGAACCAGGGCTACCAGTGCGCTCACGGCCATGACGATCTTTTTCACGGATATAGCCTCCTTCGATATGGCTCCGGCCATTCTCTAACAAGACCAGGCTATTTCCGCTTCGCTATGCTTCAGGGCATGAGCAGACCTGTTTTCAACCGTTCTCAGGTGCCATAAAGTTCAGCTTCCTGTTTATGGCGGACAGGGTCGCACGGATTACGGTGTACGTTTCGTCGTGATTATATACAGCGCTTCCGACGAGCATCGATGAGGAATCCGGCCCGGAGCACTCGATCGCGGTGAGCGCTACGCGCGTGCCGGCAATTTGCATTTGCTCTACAGAGAGCAGGATAAATATGTTATGCGCATCGAAAAAGCTGTGAACGGCTTCCAGCGTGGCGATGGACGCCGCACGCATACGCTGTGCGAAAGTATTGCCGCACGACGACGTACCCTCGTACTCCTGATCGCCGAAGCGAAGGGAGACTTTCACGGTGTACTGCCGGTTCTGCACGCTCTGCCAAACCCCGTTGACCAGAAAACGCATCAAAGGATCTTTGGAACCGCCGTACTCGTCCTGCTCCTGTCTGAAAATCGGATCGGAAGGTATCTGCGCAATACTGATGATCCTGTGATCAATCCGGATGTCGAATGCGCTTGCCAGAGCGGACTGCACATCCCGTGCAATCTGCTTGGGATTGCGGCTTTGACTCCCAAGGATATGGATCTCTCTGATGCTGCCGTCTTCGGCGATATCGACGTTGGACGCGAAGACGCCTGTAAGGTTGGACAGCAACTCTCGATAGCGATCTTTGACGCTATCGATCTTACCGCGAGACTCTTCCATAAGCAAATCTCCTTGTGGTTCTCAACTCTGTTAACAACTCACTGGAATTTATTATAAATTATTATTTCAAAAATTGCAATAGTATTTTTAGAATAATTTATATTTTACAAGGGATACCCGCCTTTTTTATGATCTGTCCCGCTTCAAGACTGTCAATTCTTCTTTAAGAAAGTATTACAAAATTATTTCATTTATAACCTATGTGTTAAATGCTGTAAGCGTTTGTTGTGTTCCCAATCCCGCGGTTTTACGCTAGATTTTCTGAATTAGGCGCAGATAGAACGCGATGATAATCTTCAGCGATTCCAACGGGATCCTTTCATTATGGCCGTGAATTGTACTGCGTATCTCTTTTGTCATGATCATCGGAGTAAAACGGTACACCCTGTCGGAAATGCGGGAATAGTGCCTTGAATCGGTTGCGGCCATCATATAGTACGGGGATACAATGACCTCCGGCCAGGTCTGCAGGATGGTTTCTCTAAGCGTTTCCCAGCCTTCCCCATCGGAACGGGAATACGGCGAAGGCTCGGTGCCCGAAATCACGTCCACCTTTACCTGATCGTTTCCGATTTTCTTTTCCAGTTCCCGCACCGCCTGCTCCGGCGTATGGTTTAGGAGCCGCAGGTTTGCCCCCGCCGTGACCTTCGGCGGAATCACGTTCCATGCGGTTCCGCCTTCCGCCCTGGTAAAAACGCAGGTCGTCCGCAGCATGGCGTTGAGCTCGCCGCCCTGTTTCTTTGCCAATAAGAAGATAAGCGGTCTGAAGCACCAGAGATTGGCAAAGACCAGTTTCATACCGAATGCCGCGTGGCGGCCGATTGTATCAAACATATCCCTGACAGGTTTAACTATCGCGGCTTTAAACGGTTTGCTTTCGACGGCGGAGATAGCCTTTGCCATGACGGCTATCGGCGTCTGCCGCGGCGGTACGGACGCATGCCCGCCTTTTCCTTCTATCGTAAAGCCGATGTTGGTGATTCCCTTTTCCCCCGTACCGATGACGGCTATGGATTTGGATACGCCGGGGAATACCCCGTCGACGATCGCTCCGCTTTCGTCGATCACCGTCGGGCTGATGCCCCGGCCTTCAAACCAATTTACCATCGCCTGCGCGGATGTTCCGGAGATCTCCTCGTCGCCTCCGAATGCGAGGTAGATATCGTTTTGCGGCTCAAATCCCTGTTCGATCAACGTCTCGGCGGCTTCCATCACGCCCAGCAGCGTGGACTTGGTATCGATCGTACCGCGTCCCCACATTTCGCCGTTTATCACAGCGGCCGAAAACGGCGGCTGCGACCACATGCCCTCTTCCACGGGCACGACGTCGTAATGCGCCATCAGCACCCACGGCGTTTGGTTGTTGTTTCCCTTCCAGTGATAAATCACCCCAGTTGGGGCAATGAAATGCTTATCGCAGCGCTTCGCGACTGCGGGATACCGTTCATCCAGCAGCGCGCGGAATTTTTCAAACTCGCGTTCATCCTGCAGGGATCTGTCGTCATAGGATACGGTTGGGCATTGGATCATCTCGCGGAACGTATCCACCGCGCGGTTCATGTCCACCGTCACATCCATTGCGGGTACGGTAAAAGTGCCATTCGGGCGGAATAAAAGCGTCTGGACGATCAGAACGAGGAAGAATACGGCGGGAATCCCAATCCAGTAAAGCATAAGGCTCTCCTTACAATCGGGTTGTTACTTATATCAGGTATAACATACATTGATGAAGAAAGAAAGCGGCAGCCCGAAATAGCGCAGGAAAAACATGAGAGACGACTGATGCCTGCAATATCAGCTTCTGTGATTACTATTCCAGCGTTTCCTCTTTGGATAGCAATTCCAAAAAGCGCTTCTTTGTGAACGAATAGATACTTCCGCCTTCCACGCACGCCGCGCCGGCCGCAATCCCGTAACGCAGGCTGTCAAACGCCGTTTCTCCCCTGTCGATTCCATATAATATCCCCGCAAGCATGGCGTCCCCCGCGCCTACGGTGAAGTTCGTCTTCACTGGCACAGCGGGCGCGAATACCGTTCTGTTGCCGTCCGTCGCCAGCGCGCCCTGCGCTCCGAGCGAAACCACAACGTACCGTACGCCCGTTTTGCAAAGGCTGATAGCCGCGTTGCGAACTGCGTCCAGATTCGTCAATTTGTTACCGACGATTTCCTCCAGTTCCGCCTGGTTTGGCTTAATCAGATAAGGTCTTGCCTTCAGCGCGTGCCGCATCGCCTCACCTGATGTATCCACCACCCACTGCCTGTCAGGCAGTTTCCGCATGATGTTTAGGTACGTATCCTGCCCGCAGCCCGGCGGCAGGCTGCCGCAAAGCGCGACGCAACCGCCCGTTTCGGTCTTTTCGGACAGCAGGGCCTCTAGCTGTCTGAGCGCTTCGGCGCCGATCTCCGCTCCCTGTTGGTTAAACTCAGTCACTTCGCGGCTGCCCGTTTCGATCACCTTCAGATTGCGCCGGACGCTGCCCGCTGCTGTGACGGCGTGAAAGGAGATGCCCCCGCGCTCCATGCCCCGCGCAAAAAACGGCGCGTCCGCCTCGCCCGCGCAGTATACGCAGCGCACATCGGCCTGAAGACGCTTAAGCACGACAGCGACGTTGATCCCCTTACCGGCGATTTCAGAGCGCAGGTTGCAAAGCCGGTTCATGCCGCCAATTTGGAGATTCTCCACCTCCGCACTTTGGTCGATTGCCGGATTCAGGCATACGGTTGTGATCATAGCGCCCTCCTTTGAGAGAAAACCCTTCCCTGAAACGGGAAGGGTATCAGGGTTCCTGACAGCTTACCAACCTTAATCTGTACTTTTACTGCCAGCCTGTCTTGAATGCCTGAGATGCCAGGCAGCAAGGAGGATTTGAGCTTACTTTCTTTGTAAGTGATGCGAAAATCACGAATAGGGAGGGCTTCGCCCGACTAGCGCCCGAAATTCACGAAGTGAATGAAGCGCGTAGCCTCGCGCAAGTGAAGCGCAGGGCGAGGCCGCAAACAGCCAACGCCGCAGATCAGGTGTTATAGGCAGGCTGGAGGATTAATCTTCGTCCTCTTCTTCCTTCGCCGCATTCTCAATCACCTTCTGTGCGACGTTGGCCGGCACTTCCTCGTAGCGCTCAAACTTCATGGCGAAGCTGCCGCGCGCCTGGGTCATGGAGCGCAGGTCGGTGGCGTACTTGAACATCTCGGCAAGCGGCGCTTCGGCCTCCAGCTTTTGCAGGCCGTCCACCTGGTTCATGCCCATGATGCGGCCGCGGCGCTTGTTCATGTCGCCCATGATATCGCCCATGTATTCGTCAGGCACAAACACGTCCACATGCATGATCGGCTCCAGCAGTACGGGGCCGGCTTCCATACAGCCCTTTTTGTAGGAGATGCGCGCAGCCGTCTTAAACGCCATTTCCGAAGAGTCCACCGCGTGATAACTGCCGTCGTACAGCTTGGCATGCAGGCCGACCATCGGGTATCCGGCGAGCACGCCCTTTTTAATGTTCTCGCGCAGGCCCTTTTCCACCGACGGGATGAAGTTGCGCGGCACCACGCCGCCTACGACGGCGTCCTCAAACTCAAAGTCGATATTCGTATCGCCGATGGGCGAAAACTCGATCCATACGTCGCCGAACTGGCCATGGCCGCCGGACTGCTTTTTGTGGCGTCCCTGCGCCTTCACGGTTTTCTTGATCGTTTCGCGGTACGGCACGCGGGGATCCTGCAACTCGGCGCTTGCGCCGAATTTGGACGAAAGCTTGTTCTTCACGACGTCCAGGTGCAAGTCGCCCTGCGCGGATACCAGCGTTTCGCTGGTCTCGGTGTTTTTCTCCACGCTGATGGACGGGTCTTCCTCCAAAAGTTTCGCAAGCCCTGAGAATACCTTATCCTCCTCGCCCTGTTTGGCCGCGAAAATGGCTTTTGAAATACAGGGCGCGGGGAACTCGATTTTGGGATAGACGATTTGGCTGGCCTGGTCGCACAGCGTATCGCCGGTGTTGGTAACCTGCAGTTTCGCCATCGCGCCCAAATCGCCGGCATTGAGCTGATCGACGGAAATGAGCTTCTTGCCGCGCAGGATGTTAACGCCCGCGACCTTCTCGGTCTTCCCCGCTTCGGGGTTGTATACCGAGGTACTCGACGTCAGCGTGCCGCTCATGACTTTGAACAGCGACATCTTGCCGACAAACGGGTCGGCGATGGTTTTGTAAATCAGCGCGGAAAAAGGCTCGTCGCTCGCGCATTTACGGGTGATCTCCGCATCGGATTTCGGATCCTTGCCATGGTATTCGCTCGTTTCCGGCGAGGGCAGGAAATCGGCAATGACGTCCAAAAGCTTGGTAACGCCGACCGTCGTGACCGCCGAACAGGGAACGACCGGCGTGATTTCCGACTTGGCCATACCTGCGGAAAATCCAGCGAGCAGTTCCTCGTGGGTCAGCTCCTCGTCCTCCAGGTATTTCATCATCAGATCGTCGTCGGCAGCCGCCGCGGCCTCGGTAATTTCCTCCAATGCCGAGGCAACGCTGTCCGCCATACCGTCGGGAATGGGGATTTCCTTGGGCACTTTTCCGGTGCAGTCGTACGCCTTGTTTTCCAAAACGTTGACAACGCCTTTGAAGCTCTCGCCGCTGCCGATAGGCAAAAGAATCGGCACAACGCTTGAGCCGAACATCTCTTTGAGCTGTGCAAACACCTTATCATAATCCGCGTGCTCGCGGTCCATTTGATTCATGATCAGCAGCTTGCCGACCTTATACTTGGTTGCATACTGCCAGGCTTTCTCCGTGCCTACGGCCACGCCGCCGTTGGCGTTGACCAGAATACCGGCCGTTTCAACGACGCGCAGGGGACCGGCCATTTCCCCGATAAAGTCGAAATATCCGGGCACATCAATGATGTTGAGCCGTTTCTTCTTCCATTCGACAGGCGCGACCGCCGCGCTGATGGAAATATGACGCTTGGTCTCCTCAGGGTCGAAGTCCGTCACCGTCGCGCCGTCTTCCACTCTGCCCTGCCGGTCCGTAACTCCCGCAGCGAAGAGCAGACCTTCCACAAGCGTCGTTTTACCTTCGCTGCCATGCCCCAGGATGGCGATGTTTCTGATGTCTTTGGTTTCAAAACCAGCCATGATGATCCCCCTTAAATATGATGAACATTGACATCATACCTACAAAACAAAGCAATTTCATTTGAATTGTGTGATGATGCTTGCGATTTGATATCAGCCTTCAAATTATAGCAGAAAGGCGCTGAAAAATAAAGCGCAATATCCGCTGAAATTTGAAACGCTTTTTACAGATCGTCGCCCGCCGGACGGCTGAACCGCTTACTCCGTAATCAGGCCGCGGTACACGGCCATTTCGTATATGCCGTCCGCCATGCCTTCCGCCAGCATTTCCTGATACGCCCGGGACGACAGCAGCACGTCTTCCACGGGGTTGGACATGTACCCCATCTCAATGAGAAAGCTTGGCATAGTCGCCCAGTTGTTGCCGATGTAATTGTTGGTGAGCTTCGTGCTCCCCTTCGTCTGCCCGGTAGCGCTCTGCATAGCGGCAAGCAGAATATCGCACATCGCATGCCAGCCGTCCGCGTCGGCGATCGCTTTGGCGTAATCCGAGCTGACCGGGCAGTAAATGCCGATACCCTGTGTGTTTTCATTATCGCAGTTGTTGCCATGCAGGCGAAGAAAGAAATCCGCGTCCGCGTCGGCGGCAATCTGCGCGCGCTCGATGTTGGACACGTACGTATCCTGCGTCTCGCGTGTCATCACCACAGTCGCACCCTGCGCCAAAAGCGTATCCCGCAGCAAAAAGCCGATCTCAAGCACCACGATGGATTCCATCCGTTTTGTCACGGTGCCCCGCGCCATGCCCGGGGTGGTTTTAACGGTTCCGTCCAGCCCCGGCCCTTTCTCCTCGTACATGTATTGGCCCTCGGCCTGGTGGCCTGGATCGATGCATACGGTAATGCCGGTCAGTCTGCCCGTTTCCTGCTGCGGCGCATCCGGCTCCGGATAATCCGTACGCAGCATCTCCTCGTACAAGTCGACCGCGTTGTTGATGTCCGAAACCGTAATGACAACGTTGGAGTTGTGGTAGGTGTAGGGCAGTTCCAGCACGCCGTCGTATATGTAATCCTCGCCGGCGTAGATCACCATGCTGCCCTGTTCGGTGGAACTGCGGTATTGCAGCAGCACGGACGCGCGCCCGGGCGCGCTGAAACGATACCCCATCGCGTTGATCAGCGGCGTAAGTTCGACGTCGCTGAGCTTCCAGCATCTCCCCTCGTCAGGCAGATCCTTCTCGGGGACGGTCTGCTCGATAGCGACTGTGTCCGATCGTTCCGTGAGAAGATCATAGCCTTTGAGCGTCTCGACAGTCAGCCTCACATACGACGTTTCAAAGGTATGCGCCAGGGCGATTTCACCGGAAAACTCCCCATCCTGCGCATAGAGCGTTTGCCGTATTGTTTCCGCATCGGTTTTGCATTCCAGCACCACAAATTCCTCATCCGCCTGAAAGCTGTAGGCCACCCCGCCCGCATACGGTTCGATCGTTATACCGTCCGCCTGCGCGCAGGATAATCCCAGGATGAGGAATAAAATCAGAAACCGCTTCATCCGTTAAACTCCTTCAGGGTCTGAACCAAACGTAGGATGTGCAGGTGAAGATATCATAGACCGTCAGCATATATCCTTCCATATCGAAGTAATAGTAGGTATGTTTTTCGTTCCCGATCTGATGCGGGGCTTGATCGACGGGGACGCCTACGATATAAAAACAAACGCCGCCGTTGGTCGAGTTGCAGTTCAGGCCGTTTTCCTCGATATACTGCAGATACCATTGGTAATGAAACGGATTGCCACCGCAGTTGATGAGTATCGGATAATCCAGGTAATCCGCAAGTTCCGGCACATCCTCCGCCGTATATCCGTAGTCTTCCAGCGTACCGACATACATCATAATATGACGCCCGGAATGCTTACCTACCAGATAGTCCCCCACCACCAGATAATCCTTGAGTTCGTCGTAGGGAACCTCCTTGATCGGGAGGTGGTTGGTCTCCCCGTATTTCCCCCAATGGAGTATCATGTTGGAAAGCGAATCGAGCTCCGGAAGGCCGTTTTGCGTAGCGACCCAATTGATATAGCCGGCGCAGTCAAAGCCGTAAACATACTTTTCGCCGGCGCGGAAGTATTTCGTGGTCTCCCACGCCTTCCATACCTTCATCAGGTATTGTTCCTTTTTCCCTCCGAAAAAATACGGCAAGCCGTATTTGTAACGCGCCTCCACATTCGCCCCGGTAATTTTGTTATAGCGCTCAAGAATGGGATTACCCTCCTCCAGCATCACAAACGCGGTGTCCAGCAGCGGTGATTGCTCCACCAGGGCGCAAACCGGAATCGCTGTGGCCAGAATGCACAGCGCCGCAAGCACTGATATGCCTTTTTTCATCCTTGTATACCTTCCTTTATCGTATTCTTTATTTTATTCGATCATAGCGCCGTCTGAAAATTCCACCCTGCCGGTGTCCGCAAACGATTCCGGGAGGTCTTCAAACCCCTTATTGGTTTTTTTGCTGATCAGCTTACGAAGCATCGTGCTTCTCTCCTCAGGGTCGGTCAGCTCATACGGCCTGTAATCTCCTGCGCCCTGCGTTCTGCAGGGGACGACGGAGAACGATGTAAGCGTGATCCCCGTTTCGCCGTCGATATCGTATTCCAGCTGAAAAATACCCGTGTCGGGATCCACGGAGCTCATGGTTCCGAATGTGAAGTTACCCGTTGAGTAAAATACCGGTTTCCCATCGTAAAACTGTACGGGCTGCAGGATATGCGGATGATGCCCCCAGACGACGTCCGCGCCCGCTTTGATCGCCACTTTGGCCAAGTAGACCTGATAGGATTCGGGGGTTGTGCTTTCCTCCCTGCCCCAGTGCATGCTGACGATTACCAGATCGCAGCCCTGCTCGCGCAGCGTTTGAATCCGATTGGCGATTCTGTCAGCGTCCGTTTCCTGCGGATAGCTGAATCCGACGCAGCCGATCATGACGCCGTTAACGGTTTGCGTCAGCAAAAGGTCCTGCGCTTCCCTCGTCCCCAGATTGAAGCTGCCGAAGTGCGGCATGCCGAGCGCGTCCAGGGTTTCCAGGGATTCCTCATATCCGGAGACTAAAAAATCATATGCGTGGTTGTTTGCGGTGTTTACTACATCTATTCCCGAGTACAGAAGCGTTTGCGCGTACTCCGGCAGCGCGACCAGAGGATAGCGCTTATCCTGATGTTTTGTTCTGTTCGTGAATACGACCTCCAGATTGGCAAAGGTCATATCATCCGCCGTAAGGATGGGATAGACCAGGGAAAACGGCCAGTCGTAGCCTTTTTCATCAAGAACCGTCGTATAGGAACTTTTATAACCCCGGTATTGTATCGCCTCGCCGATGCTGCAGTCGCCGATAAACGACAGCGTCATGGTTTCCCCATACGCCGCCGATTGTATAAGCAGCAGGATCAGCAGCAAAACCACGCCTGCTTTTTTCATCAATCTCAATCACTTCCGAACGAGTTTAATTTAAGAATAACCGTCCCTAGCAGGATACCACACCGAAGGAAAGAAAGGAAGGGATTCGCATGCTCGTTTTAAATTTTCCGCGTTGAGATTGACGAAGGCAAATAAATACGGTATCGTTTGGGAAGAGAATGAAACGCACAGACGCGTAAAGGAAGATTCTGATGAAATGGATGAAAACGGTTGGTTTCCTGCTGATCGCCGCTCTTCTGTGGTTTAGCGCCGCCTCGGCCGGCGACTCAGATCTTGAATCGCTGAGCATTACGGGCGGCGGTGAAAACGCCCTGGAGGCGCTCCAAGAATATCCGAACCTGAAATCGCTGACGCTTGAGGATTGCCCCGCGTATGATTTAACCGCGCTCGCCGCCTGTTCCAGGCTGACGACGCTGACAATCACCTGGAGCGACGGTTATACCGGCGGCGCGGCGTACGACCTGTCCCCGCTAAAAAAATGTTCGCGGCTGACGACGCTGACGCTGATTGGGCCGGGCATCACTGACCTTTCCGCGCTTGCCGGCATAGCGAAGCTGACGACGCTGACGGTCGAATCGACTTTAGTCTCGGACTACTCGCCAATCGCGGAACTGAGTTTGAAACATCTCCGGCTTTTCGGCGCGGATGCGGAATCGATAACGGCCGTATTCACAGCCATCGGGCGTAAGCTGGAAAGCGCGTCCGTTGGCGATTGCACGCTGACCAGCGAAGCCAACGACGCTATCCTTGCGGGTACGCGCCTGCTTTCGCTTAGTTTCACGAACGCGGAAGGCATCGACGGAAGCTCCGCCCGCTGGGCGAAGCTTTCAAAGCTGACCAGCCTGACGGTAAACGGCGGTTCGGTAAGCGGCTTGGACTTCTGCGACACCTATGTCGCCACCGTGGCGGTGAAGCTGACGGATGTGTTTATCGGCGGGCAGGTATGCTCCGTCGATTTCAACAAGTATTTTCTGGTCGTGTCCAACGTCGCTGCGGACGAAATGCTCAAGCTGGTTCAAGGCAGCGGGCGGCGCTGGCAATACGCCACCGTGCGCCAGTCTGAAGGACAAACGACCGCGGATGTGATCGCGGCGTTTGCGGACGTTGCCAGCCTGCTTTCGCTGGATGTGCAGGGCGTCGCCCCGGGCGCGTTTGCCCCGGGTGTTTGGGAGGGCTTCCCGAAGCTGGAACAGCTCAAACTCTCCGGCTGTGAAAGCGTATCTCTGAGCATGCTCCCGGAACTTCCCGGCCTCCTGCGCCTGTCCGTCCAAAACGCCGCGGTTTCCGCCGCGGACGCCATCGGCGGCCTGCGCAAGCTGGAGCAGCTGTCCATGATAAACTGCACGATTGAAGACTGGTCGTTTCTGGATGCGCTCAGCACGAAAATAACGCTGCTCAACCTCTCCGGCTGCAACGGACCGACGGCGCTCGCGTTTGTAAAGGACCTTGCAAAACTCAAGGTCCTCGCGCTGGAATATGCGCCGGTCACGGATCTGGAACCGTTAGCCGGTTTATCGGTTGAAAACCTGTATCTTTATGGCTGCGATATCGCCGATTATACCCCGCTGAAAACGCTTAAGTCGCTGGAGCTCCTGTATTGCAACGCGGACGCCCGGCTGCCGTCGCTTTCCTGCCGCATCGTCAATCAATCCGTTATTGATTTGAAGTAAGGTATATCCATTCATACTCCCGGTATGTATCCGTTTGCGTCTCCAGCACGGGAGCGGGCATTGTTGTGCTGTCCTGGTCCAAAAGCGCGTACACGGCGTCCGCCTGTTCGCCTTGCGCCAAAACGGGCTGATAGTTATTGTCGTGTTTCTGTCCCGAATCGTCCCCCGAAATATGCGCCGGGTAGATGCGCAGCTGCATCCCCTCAAGTTCCCCGTCATCGGAAAACTGCAGCGTAACCCGCGGGAGGATGGTCTGCAGCGAACGGATGCTGGCGTTCCCGCCAAACACGAAATTGCCGAGGCTGTAGAAGATCAGCCGGTCGTTATACACCTCCATGCCCTGTATGACATGCGGGTGTGTGCCGATCACCAGATCGGCTCCCGCCTCGATCATATAGTAAGCCATCGACGCCTGCCCGTCGTTGTGGTACGCGCTGTATTCCTCGCCGAAATGCAGCGAGACGACGACCGCGTTGACGCCGGCTTCCTTAAGCCGCGCTATGTACTCAAAAAACGCTTCCCGATAATTAAAGTAATTGGCCCGCAGCAGCCCGATGAACGCCACGCGGATGCCGTCTTTTTCATAGATGTACGCATCCTCCATACCGGACCATGCGACGCCTGCATCATCCAGGGCCTGTATCGTATCGTTTAGTCCGGCTTTGCCGTAGTCCAGCGTGTGGTTGTTTTCCAGGTTGACCGCCTCTACGCTGCCCAATTTCAGAATCTGCGCGTATTCGGGAAGCCCCCTGAATACGTAGGTTTTATCCTTGCTCCCGTATTTATTTTCCCGCAATACGCATTCCAGATTCGCCAGCGTAACGTCGTCTTCTGCCAGCAGGTCCTTTACGTTGCGGAAGTAGTAATCGTAGCCTTCCTCCCCCATCGCGGCGGCGAAGGAGTAGTCTTCATCCTTGAGCCGTTCCTCGCTGCCGAGTGTGCAGTCGCCCAGAAAGGTCAGCACGATCTGCGTGCCCGCCCATGCGTTTGCGGCAAACAAGCCAACCATCAGAAGGCAGGCCAGCAGGCCGGCCAGGATCTTGGTACGTATGGTCATGTTTGCCTCCTATTCCTCCGGTACGGCGTCGGACGTTCCGATGCCTAGAATTTCGGTGAGGTAGCGCGAGTTGGTCTTGCCGTCATACACGCCGATTTCATTGAGCTGTTTGCCCATAAACAGGATCACGGCGGTCTGCCCGCCGTCCATATTGAACGCAAGCTGGCAGCCTTTCTGCTCCATCAGCATCGCCAGATGATACATTGTGATGCCGTCGCTTTCCGTAATCCGCCCCTCCGCCATGATCGCCACGTAATGCCCGGGCTCGATTATGCCGATTGCTAAGCGCGGGTTTTGCGCGTCGTTCCAGCTTTCCGACAGAGAATTCATCACACCGTCGTTAATCAGCCAGGGGCCAAAGGAGTACACGTCCGTCGCGCCCATATCAAGATAATCCTGCGCGCTGAGTTCACAGGACGCATGCACCTGCATGCTGCCGTCGGGGAACAGCGCCAGCGTATCAAGATTCGGGAAATAGCTATTGGATTCACCGCTGTACGGATCATCAATAATGATCTCGCCATCCCGAATCGTGATTCCATCCGCGCGCAGGCTGCCAATCCTGTTGGTGTAATAGTCGGTGCTGATACCAAATACCGTAGAGTGTTTCCTGGCGATCAATGCGGTTTCCCCTTCATTACCAAACCTAGTTCTTGGTTTATCGT
>Ga0116164_10001942_pt1 | contig 15120 bp, 10 predicted proteins | sample AD_UKC109_MetaG_FD_89888 | JGI IMG/M metagenome (GOLD analysis project Ga0116164, IMG submission 89888) | Active sludge microbial communities of municipal wastewater-treating anaerobic digesters from Hong Kong - AD_UKC109_MetaG | ecosystem: Engineered > Bioreactor > Anaerobic > Digestate... | reverse complement strand
GTACTACCATGCTTTTTCTTATTTTCAATCAATGAAGCTTCATCTTGTCAATGGATTTCTTGGCAGTGGCAAAACGACTACTATTGCCGCAGCCTGTGTTCAATTAAAGGAGGCTGGTTTCCGGGTGGCAGTAATCACTAATGATCAGGGACAGGATCTGGTGGATACGTATTACCTGCGAAGTCTGGGCATAACAACCAATGAAGTAACGGGAGGTTGCTTCTGCTGTCATTTTAGCCAATTGGAATCAAGTCTTCTCCAATTCATCAGCAATTACGATCCTGAAGTGATCTTTGCCGAATCCGTAGGGTCGTGCACGGATCTGATTGCGACCGTGGCCAAACCACTGCTTCAGAAATATCCCCACCTGGAATTAACGATTTCGACGGTCACCGATGCTTCTCTTTTGTTTAAAATAATCCAGGGTCAGGCTGCTTTTTTGACCGAAGAGATCCGGTACATTTTTCAGAAACAAATCGAAGAAGCAGATATTCTGTTCCTCAATAAAGCCGATCAGCTCATCACTTCCGAACTAGCATTATTAACCATCCAGGCTGGTTCATTCTACCCGGATAAACAAGTGATGACTGGTAGCGCTCTCAATCCAGTAGACATCGGAATCTGGCTGAATTATTTACCTGGTTTATCCGGGGCGACTTCACGACAAGTGCTTGAGGTAGATTATGACCGGTATGCTGCCGGAGAAGCATCGCTAGGATGGCTGAATGTCCGCTTTCCAATCCCGGATACGCAAGGGAGGTCATTGCTCATCGCTGAAAAGGTGATTATCACTTTCCACCAGAAAATCATAGACCAAAAACTGATCATTGGACATCTCAAATGTTTGATCAAGACTGGCGGGGAAACTTATAAATTCAATTTTACCAGCAGCTCTGTCGAAAAACCTCCGGATACATCCATTCATTTGTTTGCTTCGGATTCAGAACTTACCATCAATGCCCGGGTGGCCTGTCCTCCACGGCAACTCAAGAATCTGTTACTGGAAACCCTGAAACTGATAGAACACGAATTTACAATTCTCCTTGAAGCCGGGCCAATCCATGCATTTGCTCCGGAATACCCCAATCCCCAATTCCGGATGGATTAATAATCAAAAAGGATTACGTGGTGGTTTAAGCATTTTTCTTATCCGGCATCACTCAGCTGGAATAACCTGCAAAAGAATTATCTTAAGGGACCTAAGAGGAATTGAAATGAAAAAACAAAACCGGCGCAAATTTATACGGGACATCGGTATCGGAGGCTTGGTGACCACCACGGCTCCGGCTGTACTTCTGGCCAAGGATAGGGCTAATGAAACCGCCTCCCATCAAGACGCAACCAGCAATCCAGGTAAAGGCAGAAATTATCAGGGTCCCTATACAGGATCTCACCTGAACCGGATCGCATTCCCGATCGGAGGCATCGGGGCCGGAATGTTTTGTTTGGAAGGGGGAGGTGCAATATCCCACATGTCCATAAAAAACCGTCCGGATGTATTCAATGAGCCAGGTATATTTGGTGCTATTTACCTCAAAGGTGTTTCAAGAGGCGCCAAGATCCTGGAAGGCCCGGTGCCGGAATGGAAGAAGTTTGGCCAACCAGGGGCTGGTAACGGATTAGGTGGCAGCATTACCGGCCTGCCGCACTTTCATCACGCCCGCTTTACGAACCGCTTTCCTTTTGCGGACATTGAACTAAAAGATGAAGAATTGCCCCTGGAGGTAAAGATCACCGGTTGGAGTCCGTTTATACCTACCGATGAAGACCGCTCGAGCTTACCGGTGGGAGCGATGGAGTATTCGTTTGTCAATACAGGAGCACAACCACTGGATGCCATCTTTTCATTCAACGCCAGGCAATTCTTGCGCATTGAGGGAGGGAAAGATTCCATCAAATCCATTCCGGGTGGGTTTATTCTCCACCAGGAAGGCACCTCAGAAAAGCCGGAAGAGGAAGCTTCATTTGCAATACAGACGGATCACCCGGATGTTATCATTGATCATTGCTGGTTCCGGGGAGGATGGTGGGATCCCTTGACCATGGCCTGGAATGCCATAAAGAATGGCGAAGCTAATGCGGTTGCGCCTGTCGAATCTGGGGCCCCGGGCGCATCCCTGTACCTACCAATGCATCTTGAACCGGGTAAAGCAACCCGGATAACCATATATTTTGCCTGGTATGTGCCTCAGACCAACATCACGCACGGAAAAACTGAAAACGACCGGGCAGATTGCGATGCAGGATCCGGTTGTTGTTTTTCGGCCTATGAAAAAGGGCTGGTGACCGGGGAAATGCCAGCGGACACGGATCACTATCAACCCTGGTACAGCAGCAAGTATGATTCGATTGAAGCCGTGAGTAATTATTGGCTGAAAGAATACCTGAATTTAAAAAGGGATACCTCGCTATTTGCGGATGCCTTTTATTCCAGCAGCTTGCCCGCTGAAGCGATTGAAGCGGTAGCTTGCAATCTCTCCATCTTAAAATCACCCACTGTACTCCGCCAATACGATGGACGTCTATGGTGCTACGAAGGATGTGGCGATACCTGGGGCTGTTGCCATGGATCATGCACCCACGTATGGAATTATGCCCAGGCCATTCCCCATCTATTTCCGGCTCTGGAAAGGAGTTTACGCCATACTGAGTTTTGTGAAAATCAAAATGCTGAAGGGCATCAGACCTTTCGGGCTACACTACCCATCCGGCCGGTTGACCATGGTTTTCATGCGGCGGCCGACGGTCAATTGGGCGGCATCATGAAAGTATACCGGGATTGGCGTATCCTGGGAGAAGATTCCTGGATCACCGCGATGTATCCGATGGTAAAACAAAGTATGGACTATTGCATCCGTACCTGGGATCCGGATGAAAAAGGCATCTTGCAGGAACCCCATCACAACACCTATGATATTGAATTCTGGGGCCCGGACGGCATGCATGCCACCTTTTATCTGGGTGCTCTTGCTGCCATAACGGCCATGGGAAAACATCTCGGTGAAGATGTTAGCCGGTATGAACGATTATCTGAAGCAGCCAGAGCATTCACGGAAAGTGAGTTGTATGACGGCGAATATTACATTCAGCAAATCAAATACACTGGCTTACATGCTGAAGATCCGGTCAAAGCCTCAGAGAAGTCGTATGGCTCGGGTTATTCGGATGAAGCATTGGCACTGCTTCAGAAAGAAGGTCCCAAATACCAGTATGGTTCAGGATGCCTGTCAGATGGCGTTCTGGGAGCCTGGATTGCCCGCGTTTGCGGATTGCCGGATGTGCTTTCCGGAGAGCGGCTGCGCAGTCATCTGGTGGCCATCCACAAATACAACTTAAAAAATGATCTCAGCGATCATGCAAACCCCCAGCGTCCATCCTTTGCTTTAGGCGAAGAGGGTGGATTATTGCTCTGCTCCTGGCCTAAAGGTGGCCAACTTTCCTTGCCGTTTGTTTACAGCGATGAAGTATGGACCGGCATTGAGCATCAGGTTGCATCGCATCTCATGCTGATGGGGGAGGTGGACAAAGGGCTGGAAATTCTGCAAGCGTCACGTGACCGGTATGATGGGCAGGTCCGGAATCCCTATAATGAATACGAATGCGGCAACTGGTATGCCCGGGCATTGTCCAGTTATGGTTATTTGCAGGGATTAACGGGCGTACGGTTCGATGCGGTGGAACGTACCTTGTATGTGGATAGTAAAGTGGGTGATTTCACTTCTTTCTTGAGCACAGCAACCGGGTTTGGCACGGTAAAACTTGAGGACGGAAAGGCTACGGTAAAAACATACTTTGGAACAATCCCGGTCGATCATACGATAATTTTAGCCAGTTAATCCAACCAACTGAATTAATTCAAATAATACTTTTTGAATTCAAATTTCCCGATTGGTGTTATTCCGTGGGTATGCATGGCATGACCTGTTAGATCGACTTTAGCGAATCCCTAATAAATCAATTGTTAAATTTGGATGTGAAGAATGGTTGAAACCTTCAAGCGAAAATAACTTGAATACTACCGCCCTACATTAAGAGGGTGGTAATTCATTATTCAAACTTAAATCCCAGCAGATGCATAAAGCTTCATTCTTTTTTATTGGAATATTTTTGGTTTTTTCGCTGTATTCCACCGGAGTATCAGCTCAATCCTATGCCATTGGTGCCGACCTTTCCTTCCTGAAATCCATCGAAGACCAAGGTTACCAATTCAAAGAATACGGGCAGCCCAAAGCCGGTCTAGACCTATTCGCAGACCATGGCTACAACTGGATCCGGCTACGGCTTTTCCATTCACCGGACCGGTTACCCAACAACCTGGCGTATACCATAGCGTTGGCGCAAGCTGCAAAAGAAAGGGGGATGAAATTCTTATTGGATTATCACTATTCGGATACGTGGGCTGATCCTGGCAAACAATATCTACCCAAAGCCTGGGAAGGACTGGCTTTCGAGCAATTGGTCGATTCGGTGTATGATTATACACGCCGGACCATGACTGCCTTACAGGCTGCCGGAGTTTACCCGGACATGGTTCAAATCGGTAATGAGGTTATCAATGGAATGATGTGGCCATTCGGGAAATTACCTGACAATTGGGATCAATTTGCTGCCCTGACACAAGCAGGAATCAACGGTGTTCATGCCAGTTGCGGTAATCAACCTTGTCCACAGATCATGATCCACATCGACCGGGGTGGGGATGTGGCGCGCACCAAATGGTTTTTTGACAAATTATTTTCATACAATATTGATTTCGATGTGATTGGTCAGTCTTATTATCCCTGGTGGCATGGTAGCTTGCTTGATTTGCGTGATAATCTCTACTTTATGGCTACGACCTATCATAAACCCATCTGGATGGTAGAAGTTGCCTACTGTTCCCAACCGACCGAATATAAGGAGCATCCAGGGCCATTCCCGGAAACGCCAGAAGGTCAACGCGAATTTTTAGCAGCGGTTCATGAGGAAGTTCTCCGGGCTCCGGATCATTTGGGGCAGGGTGTTTTTTGGTGGGAGCCCGCAGCCATGGGGCCAATTGGGGCACGGGATTTTTTTGACGAGAAAGGTAATGTGTTGCCGGTGATCCAGGTATTTGATAAGTGGACAAAACACTAAAAAATGTTGAGTGTTGAGTGTTGAGTGTTGAGTGTTGAATGTAGCGGTGCGGGTAATTATTAACTTCAGGGCATCAAAAATAACTTGGTCATGCAAGCCATCATCTGTCAGGAACCCGGACGACTTGAAAAGATTGAAATTGCTGATTCTATTCCTGGGCCAGGACAAGTATTGTTACAAATCAAAGCCATCGGCATATGTGGGACTGATCTCCATGCCTACGCCGGCAATCAAGCCTATTTTACCTATCCGCGCATTTTAGGTCATGAATTGGGAGCCAGGGTCCTTGAGGTCGGAAATGGAGTTGACCACCTCAAAAGCGGTGATAAAGCAGTTATTCTCCCTTATTTCAGCTGTGGCAAATGCATAGCATGCCGCAATGGCCAGCCGAACTGTTGCCAAAAGCTGAATGTTTTTGGCGTTCATTCTGATGGCGGAATGAAGGAAAAGATCGTGGTAGACGCTGTATATGTCCGTCAAATTGTCGGGCTTGAGTTTGAAGAGATAGCGCTTATTGAACCCCTGGCTATAGGAGCCCATGCCTTATCCAGAGCGAGCCTACGGCCTGGCGAATGGATTGTGGTCGTCGGTTGTGGGCCCATCGGGTTGGGTATCATGGCCCAGGCGCTACATGCCGGCTGTAAGGTGATTGGTGTCGACGTGGTGGAAAGCCGTTTAAATTTTGCAAAAGAGGCCTTTGGGGTTTTGACTGTTCCAGCCGATCGGGCCATTGCATATATTAAAGAACAAACAGGAGGTGATCTGGCGACCGCTGTATTCGACGCTACCGGCTATAAACCAGCTTTGGAGACGGGTATCGAGTATATGGCTCACGGAGGTCGTTATGTGTTGGTGGGATTATCCAAAGGTGATCTCTGCTTTAGTCACCCGGCCATTCATGCTAAAGAGACCACCATATTGTGCAGCAGGAATGCCACCTGGCTTGATTTTGATAAGGTAATCGCCTATTTAAAAACCGGTGGGTTCCCGGCCAGTAAATACATTTCCCATCAGGTGCCCTTTGAGCATGTCGTCGATACTTTTGCTGATTGGCTTGACCCGGAAGCTGGCGTTATTAAAGCAATGGCTACATTAAACGGCTGAGCCCGCGCATCTGCATTTAAGGCTTAAATATTTTGGATAACTTGGGGCAAATGTCAAATATGCGTATACCATTGCAGTGGACCTATTTCATCCTGATCTTCCTGTTTTTCCAGTTTGGGAGGCCAATGAATCCTGTCAAGACAAAGCCTAATATACTATTCTTGTTTACGGATGATCAAACCTATGAGGCCGTTCATGCGCTGGGAAATGAAGTCGTTGAAACACCAAACATGGACCGTCTCATTCAAAGTGGTACGCTGTTTACGCATGCCTACAATATGGGTGGGTGGAATGGAGCCATATGTACCGCATCAAGAGCCATGATCATATCCGGCAGGAGTATCTGGGATGCTAATGAATTTCGACAGCGATGGATAAGCGGCGATAGTGCGGCATTAGAAATGACCTGGGGCAGAATGATGCATCGAGCTGGTTACGATACCTACATGACCGGTAAATGGCATGTTGACGCACCGGCAGACCGGGTTTTTGATATTGCCAGGCATGTCAGACCTGGCATGCCTCCTGATCAATGGCCGCATAAAGAAAAAGATCAATTGCCACCGGGTTACAATAGGCCCTTAAGCCCCCGGGACTCGAGTTGGTTGCCTACGGACACGACCAGGGGCGGATATTGGTCCGGGGGAAAACATTGGAGTGAGGTGGTCAGAGACGATGTACTGGATTATTTGCAAATGGCCAATCAAAGCGACCGGCCGTTTTTTATTTATGCGGCGTTTAACGCACCCCATGATCCCCGACAGTCTCCTCAGGCCTACCTGGATCGATATCAGGTAGACGAGATTCCATTACCTCCTAATTTTCTGCCAGAATATCCGGATAAAGAAAAAATAGGAGCCGGAAGCGACTTGCGGGACGAGGCGCTGGCACCATTTCCACGGACAGCCTATGCCATTCAGAAGCACCGCCAGGAATATTATGCCCTGATCACTCATTTGGATGATCAAATCGGCCAAATACTTGCGAAGCTGGACAACCTGGGCATGAAAGAAAATACTTATGTGTTTCTTACTGCAGACCATGGATTGGCGATTGGAAGCCATGGATTATTGGGAAAGCAGAGCCTCTACGACCACAGCATTCGCGTTCCGCTGGCAATGACTGGTCCTGATGTTCCCGAGGCTTACCAGGTTGATGCAGATGTATACTTACAGGATGTGATGGCTACTGCACTCCAGATTGCAGGAGTTGAAAAACCTGGCTTTGTAACATTTAAATCACTTTGGGAGGTGTTAGAAAAGAAGCCGGGTTCAAACCTGGAAAAAGGAGTCTATGGGGCGTATATGAATCTCCAGCGTATGATCCGTAAAGACGGTTACAAATTAATTGTATATCCGGAGGTGCCCCGTATCCTACTGTATGACCTGAAGGCGGACCCTCACGAGATAAACAACCTGTCCGATTCGGACGTATACCGGGACCGTATTGGAAATTTATGGCATGATTTGAAACAAGTTCAGGCAGATATGCATGACTCGCTAGCGCTACCCGATTCTCCGGAGGGCTGGCTCATTCAAAAATAAATCTCCAAAGAATAACAAACTATCGACCAGATGGCGCTCCCAATAAGGCCATTCGTGTCCTCCTGCAAATTCCTGATACAGATGGCCGATACCTAAATCCAGCATCGATTGGTGCAAAGTTCGATTTGCTGATAGCAATGTATCATCCAGGCCACAGTCAAAACGTACGGCCGGTAATTGTTCCTGGTGCTTCTTTAACCAATATAAAAGATCGTATTCTTCCTGCTTCCCGGGAAATACCGATGAAAGTGGTTCCTGTATGAAGGCCTTAAGGTCCTCAGGACTAACTACCGAAGAGTGTGCACTGACGCCCAGAAAATGGTCCGGATATTTGGAGGCAATACGCAAAGCACCATAGCCACCCATAGATAAACCACAGATAAAATGCTTTTTAGACAAGCTAACCTCCTTAAATACTTCAGGCACTATTTCTATTGTCTCAAGAATCCACTGTTCGTAATCCGCCGAATTATTGCTTACATAACCTGTTCCATCACCCTGCAGGCCATCACTGGGCATTACCAGAATCATGGGGGGGATCCTCTTTTCTTTGATAAGTTGAGATAGCGTTCGGTGAGCTCCACCCTTAAATGCCCAGGCCCAGGAGCTTCCGTAGACGCCATGGAGTAATATTACTAGTGGTAAAACACGACCTTCCGGATTATCCGGCATCTGAACCACAACATCCCCGCGTCCATTTAAAGCATTGCTTTTAACGGTAATAAAATACATGCCATCCGGACTAAATCGTGGATCAGATACTTCTATGGTTTGAAATCTGCTCATTCAAATACAATAACTCCTTTGGCATTTTTACCGGAAAGCATGTCATCGAAGGCGCGCTGTAGTTGATGTAAAGAATACGTTTCTGTAATCAATTCATCCAGTAACAACAATCCATTCTGATGCAACCGGATTATCTCAGGAAAGTCCTCCTGTGGCTGGCATTGACCATACAGAGGATTGAGGTAAGTTTTATCCCACTCAAATAAATTCATGTCAATGGTAATCTCTTGTTCGATTCCACTGACCTGTACTGCCATACCCCCATTCCGGATCATGGCCAGCGGAGCGGCTCCTAGTTCAGGCCTTGCTGTAGCTTCAAAAGCAAAATCTGCTCCCCGGCCATTCGTCAATAACCTTACCTCGTTAGCAGCCTGCATCAAGCCTTTGTCCTGTGGATCAGCGAGGAGCGTATGCGTGGCGCCAAATTGTTTTGCCAGGCTTAGCCGGTTCTTATTGGTGTCTACTGCGATAATTTTGGATGCGTTCCTTAAGCGACATCCTTGGATCACATTCAGACCCACGCCTCCACACCCTAAGATAACGGCATTGCTTCCGGGAGGCAGCTTGGAGGCACGCACAACGGATCCATAGCCGGTCATCACCCCACATCCAATAATGGCTGCAGCTGGAAATTCAAGACGTGGCGAATTAATACGGACTACGGCAGATGACTTGACTAATGCAAATTCAGATAGCGTACCCAGATTGAACGATCGCTCGATGGGATTGCTGCGCCAGTGCGTGCCATCCAGATGAGCATGACCAGGGGTAAAGCCATTTCCACCTGCTATAACCGGGGAGTTGACTTCACACAGATGCTGGTTGCCTTGCTGGCATTGGAAGCATTGCATACAAGGGGTAGCCCAATTCAAGGCGACCCGGTCTCCGGGATGCAAGTCTTGAACCGTTGAACCGATTGCCTCAATAACGCCCGATCCTTCATGTCCCATGACTATCGGCTTGCCCCATTTCAGTGAATCGTAATCCGTATGGCAGATTCCCGCTGCTTTTATCCGTATCAATACTTCGTCTTCCCGGGGTTGGGCAAGCAGTGTCTCTTCCAGTCTAAAACCACCACTTCCATCGGCGATGGCTGCAAGTGATCGAACCCTCATATCCCTAATGGATTATAGATTAATCTCGGGTTCCTCAATCCTTTCATTGCCCCAGGATTTGAGATTCGGACAATGGAAAAACCTCCGAATCAAGATGTTCGGCTTTTATTTGTTCGAGAAGCTCCCGGACAAAGGCAGGCTGGGTGCCAGCCACATCATGCAACTCTCCGGGGTCATCGACCAGGTCGTAAAGCTCCCAATGACCTGGGGTCTCTGCTGTTAGATCATAGCGTATCAACTTCCATTTGCCTTTCCGGATGGCTACCCGGCCTTTCATTTCATGAAATTCCCAATAAAGGACCTGATGCGTTTGCTGTACGCCTTGTCCGTTCAATAGTGGCAAAAAAGAAATGCCATCGCTATGGACTTTCGTTTGATCCAGGTCGGCAACTGTTGGCAATATATCCCAGAATGCAAGTGCCAGATCGGAACTCGTTCCCGGGTTAATGGTGCCAGTCCACCGAACAATCATAGGGACCCGTATACCCCCTTCTGTAAGGTCTCGTTTATAACCCCGGAAAGGACCATTACTGTCAAAAAAGTCCGGATCCGCGCCACCTTCCAGATGAGGTCCGTTATCGGATGTAAAAAAGATCAGGGTATTTGATCCCAGTCCTGATTCGTCAATGGTCCGGATTAGTTCACCTACCTGTTTATCCAGTAAGGTGACCATAGCGGCAAAAGCGGCATGACATGCTTCCTGAGAACCGTAAGCGCCAGTTCTGAAGTGATCACCGGAATCAACTCCATGAAAGGCTTTCTCTGGCAAAAAGTGGTCTCGGTATGGTTCCAGTAAAGAATCTGGTATCAGTAATTCAGCATGCGGTATTGTCGTTGGATAATAAAGGAAGAAAGGTCTGGACTGGTTATTTTTGATAAACTCAATAGCTTGTTCATGAATCAGGTCCGGAGCATATTGTTCACTTTTACCGTTCTCATTTCCTGAGAGCAGCAATTTCTGATCATTGCTCCACAAATGATCTGGATAGTAATTATGAGCGAGCCGCTGGCAATTGTATCCAAAAAATACATCAAATCCCTGTTTGGTAGGGTCTCCTTCTGAGCCTGGGCCCCCCAGTCCCCATTTGCCAAATGCTCCGGTTACATACCCTTGGGATTTCAGTATTTCAGCCAATGTCTCGCTGGAGTCAGGAAGAGGCCATTGTCCTTCCGGCTGGATTTCCTTGTTTCCCCGGATCGGGGTATGACCCGTATGCAGTCCGGTCAATAAGCTGGAGCGTGAGGGGGCGCAAACCGTACTACCCGCATAAAACTGCGTAAACCGGATGCCCTGAGCCGCAAGCCGGTCAATATTGGGTGTCGCTATTTTCTGTTGACCATAACAACCTAGATCTCCCCATCCCAGGTCATCAGCCATAATAAAGACAATATTGGGACGAAATATATTTCCTTCCTGGTCAGTGGTGGATGCCTCTTTGCATTGGAATGCGATTGCAATTAACCCGGTCAGAATAATGGAATAAATTAGTTTATTCAACTTCAACTATTTAATTGATTATCTATTTGTTATAGAATTTGCCCCGGATTAAATAGCAATGGGAAAAATTGTCCTTCCATCCTATGGCCCTTAGGTATGGGAGGAACCCCTGCCAGCAATTCTTCATCCGAATTGGATTGCGTGCCATCAGCAAATACATTAATGACCAGGGCCCGGCGAGCGATCGGTGAATGATTCTCATAAGAACCGTGTACCATTAATGGATGATGGAAAGTACCGTAGCCAGCCGGCATCTCAATAGCCACCTGCTTGGCAAATTCCTGTTTCTGCTCCTCCGATAAGAAAGTATCGAGACCATTCATGGCCCCGGCCAGGCTGGTGCGGTCAAATAAAGGCCAACGATGACTTCCCGGTATGTAATGGAGGCAGCCATTCGCTTTCGAGGCAGGGTCCAGGCCTACCCAGCAAGTCAGGTGCTGCTGTGGGATCGTTCGCGTCCAATAACTGTAATCCTGATGCCAGGCGACAACGCCTCCATGGTGCGCTGGTTTGCAAAACAATTGATCGTGCCAGAAACGCACTGCTTTCTCTCCCAAAAGTTGATAAGCAGGTACGACAAAGCGAGGATTCCACAATACATCATGGAAGCCAGGAGTGATGCGCCAATGCCCTAACGAATGGAAAAGGACAGCATTAGGGTCATCCGATTCGTTCGAATGGAATTCGTAAAACAATTCATGTTGTGGATGCTTCGGATCAGCAATATCAGCAAGCTCTTGCCTCAGCTGATCGATTTGCCGTCCATCCAGAATTTGAATGCCACTCAGGTATCCATTTTCATTAAAAAATGAAACTTGCTCCTCCGATAAATGAAAGGCTTCCCAAGCTTCTTCCACGGACATGTGCGGAAACAGGTCACTGACTGGTTGGTGCATTAATGAAAGATCAGGACTCATCGATAACCAGTTTTATGGTTTGAGTTCCAAATTAATTTTTTTAAGCTAGAATCAGGCCGGTGCGGTATTAAAAACCTGGGTTGGGACAAAGCTCCAACCGCATATAGGCCGGGTAAATTGAAAAGGATGATTAATTTAGTGAAGTCCAGACAACTAAAATTAATTCAAGTACAACCTTCATTCCATGGAAAAAAATCATTTATCACGACGCCAATTTGTTAAAAACACTTCTTTAGGAGCGATTGGATTATCACTTTCAGCGAAAAGTTATTCCAGGATTCTAGGGGCAAACGAGCGGGTACAGATGGCTCACATTGGTCTCAATGGTCGTGGTCAAGCCCACATTGCGGCAGTATTGAATGTATCAAAGGCAGAAACCATTGCTTTTTGTGATGTGGATATCCGAACCTTTGACGGCAGTCAACAACGTCTAGCCAGAAGCAAGGCAGGACCCGTAAAAACTTATCGGGATTTCCGCCTCTTATTGGAAAATAAAGACATTGATGCAATCACCATAGCAACTCCTGACCATTGGCACACGCCGATGGCCATCCAGGGTATGCAAGCCGGAAAGCATGTTTATGTAGAAAAACCACCGGCATACAATCCACAGGAGGCAGAATGGCTGGTAGCAGCGCAGCAAAAGACCGGAATGGTCGTCCAGGTAGGCAATCAGCAACGTTCTGCACCGACTTCCATTGAGGCCATGCAGGACATTGCCGACGGCATCATCGGTAACGTCTATTTTGGAAAAGCGTGGTATGCCAATACCCGCGGGTCGATAGGCCATGGCAAGCAGGTTCCTGTACCAGAATGGCTGGATTGGGATCTCTGGCAAGGGCCCGCGCCTCGTCGCGAATACCAGGATAACCTGGTACATTACAACTGGCACTGGTTCTGGCATTGGGGGACCGGTGAGATAAATAATAATGGACTGCATGAAATGGATATCTGCCGGTGGGCGCTTGGCGTTGATTTTCCAACCAAAGTGACCTCTTCCGGCGGGAGATATCAATATGAGGATGATTGGCAATTCTACGATACTCAGGTGGCTAGCTTTGAATTCGGTACGGATAAGATGCTAACCTGGGAAGGTTTATCCTGTAACGGCTTAAAACAATACGACCGCGACCGGGGTGCCAGCCTTCAGGGTACCGAAGGATCCATCATTCTGGATCGAAATGCTTATCAGGCATTTGATAAAGGCGGCAAATTGATCAAACAAGTCAATGAAAGATCGCTATCTGCCACCACGGACACGACAGGTATCGGAGGTCTCGATGTGTACCACATGCAAAACTTTATTGATGGTATCCGGGTCGGAGCGAAATTGAACTCACCAGTCACCGAAGGGCAGAAAAGCGTAATGCTTTGTCATCTGGGAAATATTGCGCAAAAGTTTAACCGGACGCTACAGACCGATGCCAGGAATGGTAAGATTCTGAACGATGCCGAGGCAATGACCCTATGGAGCAGGGAGTATGAGGATGGGTGGAAGCCGGCTGTTTAAACCTCCAATTGTAGGTTTCAGATAGTAAAAGCTTGAATAAATAAGTTGATCAGGTTTCAGGATCCTGTCTGGATTTAGCAGTTACCTGAAAGGTTCCAAATTCGTTGCGGTAAATTTTAAGCAACAAAAGGAAATAACTGATCAACAGCGGACCAAAGATAAAGCCCCAGAAGCCAAACAGCTCGAGCCCGACAATGACCCCTAATACGGTCACGACAGGGTGGACATCTCCAATTTTGCGCAATAGCGTAATGCGTGCTATGTAGTCTACATTACCGGTAACAATCAAGCTGTACAGTCCCAGACCGAATCCGACCCCGGAAGCGCCAATGGAGAATTCATAAATCACCAGGGGCAACCAAATCGCCAAGGTTCCTACCAGAGGGAAGAAGGCAAACATGCCCGTTAAAAATCCCCACATGCCGTACTGTGGCACGTCAAACAGCCAATAACCCAAGGTGGCAAAGAGACCCTGAATGATCGAGATGAGTGGAATTCCAATGGCGTTAGCCCGGATCATCCGCTTTGTTTCTTCACTTAGGATGTAAATGTTCCGGTGCCTCAGCGGGATAATACCCGAAATGACTTTCGCCATTTCCTCCTCATGGACAAACATAAAAAAGACGATAAACAGCAACATGGCCAGATTGGCTAAAATCATGATGGTACTGTTAAGAAATCCGGGCACGGAATCACTTAATGTGGACAAGACATGTTGAATGTTCTCTTCGGTGAGCACTTGAAACCCAATAAATTCATTGACACTTCTTGATATGCTGTAGAATCCTTTTACCAGATCCTGAGTGTTGGAGAAAACGGTATTGACCCGGGAGGCCAGGATATCTATGGAGAAGTAAATAGGTATTCCCAGTCCGATGATAAATAATAACATAAACAGGATAGCAGTAAATACTTTGTTCCAATGTTTTCGGCGGGTCAGGTAATCGTACCAGGTACGGGACAGGATGTACAAGGTAATTGCCCCCAGCATTCCCGGCACAAAAGCATATAAATTGGAAACCAGTAAAACAAATAGCCCAATAATAACCGCTAAGAGGAGAACCTGACGGATACGGTTATTAAAAATGGCTCCCATGATACCTCAAATTGTAACTCGTTGATGCGAACACCTGAAGTTCCGGCTTTTACCCCAATTTCCAAAGCTACAAGTTCAGAAATTAGCACCCTGACTTTTACCGGAGACGCGCCGGGAACCACTGCCATATCCGGCAATCACGGCGATACCCCCCAGGCTAATCAATAAAATCAGGTCAGTCCTTATCTGGCCTAACTTATTGGGAATGATATTAAAACTGGAAAGAATAAACAGTAAAATAGCCAACATAGTCAACCAGGGCATCCAGCTACAACGAGCAGCTTCCTTCGAAAAGATGCCGAGAAAAATCATCGGGGCCAGCAGTGCCGTTCCGGTAAAACTTAACCTGGCCAAAAGGACCAGCTCGTCGGGGCTGAATAATGAGAACACAAGGCAAATGACCGCAAAGATCAAGATGGCTCCGCGAGTGCTACG
>Ga0116164_10001941_pt1 | contig 15121 bp, 16 predicted proteins | sample AD_UKC109_MetaG_FD_89888 | JGI IMG/M metagenome (GOLD analysis project Ga0116164, IMG submission 89888) | Active sludge microbial communities of municipal wastewater-treating anaerobic digesters from Hong Kong - AD_UKC109_MetaG | ecosystem: Engineered > Bioreactor > Anaerobic > Digestate... | reverse complement strand
TGCCCCGCTTTATATATGCGAAAAAAAATGGTATGTTGTCTATTATGCAGCCTGAGGCTGTGCACCTTTCTTCTTGTACATAACAAAAGCAAATATTGCCACGATAAGAATCAATACAACCCACCAGTAGTAAATCGCGAGATAGAACACCAGTGAGATTATTGCCGCTGCGACAGTCAGCACGAACCGTATCATGCCTGCACCGAACTGTCCGATGAAGGGAATGAAATCCAGAAGCGTGGTAAGGGGACCGACCATCATATTCAGGCCTGCTGACATCAGCAAAAAGCCAATGATAAGGAAAGCCCACCACCAGAACCTGTCACCTGAGCGTAAAGCCGACATGAGGTTTTTAAACTCACCCGCTGACGCTACGAGCATCGGTGAGTCGTCAACCATTGTGCTTGTGATAGACTGGCCGGATTTATCTCCCGCAAACGTATATTTTGTATCAGCCGGATATACCGTATATGCAAGACGTGTATCGCCGATCTGAGGATCCTCGGCACTACCTGTAAGATATTTTGGTTCAAGATTTTTTCCGCCGCCTTTAAACTGCACCTCGGCAACCGGTATTGAATACCCGTTTACTTTCGCTGACTGTGTGTTAATAGTAGTTGTTGTTTCACCGGACGCTACAGGATTACTCGTATAGCGGGGAATATTATGACTGCTCGCGAATTCTCTCCACCTTGATTTTTCTTTCCCCTGTATCGGCTGCGGATTTGTCGTCCACTCTAATGAATACTCGTAATGAGAAGTAGTAATTTTCTTCGTACCTTCTTTTCGTGTTTCAGATCTTTTCGTAGATACTACTGCGTAATATTCTTTCCGTTTCTCTATCCGAATGTAATTCCCGGACTCTAGATAACCCTCGTCACCAATAGCAGTGACTTCAGGCACTCCGGTAACAAACGCCATGCTTCCATCCTGGGCACCTGCAACAGGTCTCGCATTTTTGAAAACTTTCGCAAGTTCAGTTTTCGTCGCCCCGCAGTACAGCACAACAAATGATACAAAAAAACAGATTATTCCCGTAAAAACACCTTTAATAGATGACATGATCTGACCGCCGGCACCCTGTACAGACACTTCATCATCGCTTCCGACGCTGCTGTAATCATCGTATCCGGAATCAAAATCATCTTTGTCATCACCAAGTGACACATCAGAGTAAAAACTGTTGTACGCCATACGTTCCTCCTATGCGATTATTGTTTTTTCCTCGAGGGAAACCCGCCCTCCATATTACAATCCCTTGAATATGCACAAAAAAAACCAGCACATCATTATTATGACATGCCTGTTTATGAACTACAATTCTACATATTTTTATACTATATCTTTTATGGTGTCAAGAAAATAATACTATCATCATAGCCGGAAGAATAATTAACTCTTCTTATAATTATTCGGTATATTATTTTCTTCTATCAAAAAAGACCTTGAATACAACGGGAGGGGCGCTTCCAAATCCACTTTTTTTCTCATACCGTATAGCTTCGTATTTATTACCCGCTTTGATGTTCATTTTACTGATCCACGGTTTATAGTGGTTCATCCTTGAATTATGGCTTACACGGACATTGGTATCTTTCCAGCTCTTATATACGTATTGAGCCGGGGCATCACTATCCCGGGGAATAAAATTAATAAAGATATCGCTGTATTGATTTTTCCCGTCAGGATTGTACTGAGAGTCTTTAATCTCCTGTATTATCGCTGTCCCCTCGAACGCTCTGTAGTTATCCTCGATATTGTTTTTTAAACATGCAAAGCAGATGAAAGGAATAACAATACAAACCATTTTTCTCATAATGCTGCCTCCAACATTTTTACTTTGTGTGCTGCCAAAAAAAATACATGGCAGAAGGAAATGCTCCATCCTGTTATTGTATCATTTATGTGATATCACGCTGTATGGTAAAAAGCTGTTCTATGCCGTTTCTGGCAAGAGACATCATCTGGTCAAGCTGTTTCATTGAAAAAGATCTGTTTTCCCCGGTCCCCTGTACTTCAACGAGATCAAAATTACTGTCCATTACCACATTCATATCGACGTCCGCCCTTGAATCCAGACTATAGTCAAGATCAAGATGCAGCCTGTTATCGACATATCCTACTGATATTGCCGCAACGGCAGCAATGATCGGATCTTCCTGCAGCATCTTCTCCTCCAGCATCCTCGATACCGCAAGACGCAACGCGATAAATCCGCCGGTAATACCGGCAGTACGCGTGCCTCCATCCGCCTGGAGTACATCACAGTCCACAACGATAGAGTACCCTTCAAGTTTCCGAAGGTCCACCGCCCTGCGCAGCGAACGGCCGATAAGACGCTGAATTTCTACCGACCTTCCATCGGGACGGGCCAGTCTTCTAGGAGTACGCGGACTGGTTGAATACGGCAGCATTGAATATTCCGCGGTGACCCAGCCGGTCCCCTTTTCCTTCGCATGAACCGGCACATCGTCAGACACATGTGCCGCGCATATAACACGGGTATTACCCATTTCAAAAAGCACTGAACCCTTTGAAGCAGGGCAAAAATCCTTCTTCACATTAACGGTTCTGATAGAACTGGTATCTCTGGTATTCCTGCTCAAGTTTATCTCCCTGTTTTTTAAGCTTCTTCAGCTCCTTAAGATCATCTATTTTCTGTTCAATATTTTTGTGATACGGATTTTTCCTTCGTGCACTTTCAAACTCATCTATGGCGCCGTCAATGTCACCCTTCACGTATTTCCGTATACCCTTCTTGTAGAGCCGTTCGGCCTCCCGTTTGTCCTCTACTGTTATTATCTGCAGCATTAGTTTGCAGGACACCGTAAAGGAATACACCTGTCCGAAAATTCCCGCGTCTGAATAGGAGGCATCGGCGCTGAAATTTACCTTGTTAACCTGATAATTAAATCCCATGCCGAATGAATATGTACCGGCATCATTAAACCGGTATCCTGCGCGGAGTGCAAGAAGGTCCAGGTAGGTAAACTCAACACCGGTATTAATACGGAAACTTTCATCGAATCCATAGGTGAAATCATATGCATCTGATGATGAGATTAAATTCTCTATCATATCAACATTAAATGCAAACCATTTCGTAAGTTTATATGACGCCCCGAGCCTTACCAGCCGCGGGAGCGGGTCCTCCTTTGCTTTTGTTCCGACATTTTGTATCGACAAGCCTATTGAAAAATTCCTTACCGGCGCGTCAAAAGGGGAATACATATACAATCGTTTCATCAGGCCGATATCAAAGGCAAATGAATGGAGCTGGAGAGTATCGATGCGCTGGTAGATATATTTCAGCGATCCGCCGATCTCCATAAAACCAAGTGAAATCCCGTACGCAAGGACATTGCTCATATTATAAAAATAGACCGTACCAACTTCATTACCGTCGATATCGATCTTCTCAAACGGAGGCACCCAGAAAAGGGAACTTGATATACCCATGAAGCCGTTATAGACGGGAAACGCCGCGCTTATATTTTCAAACCGCGAATCAAGTATCAGCTCCTGGTGCATTACCGATAGGACAGGATAACGCATTGTGCCAAGGCCTGCCGGATTATAATATATTGAATTAATATCTTCAGTTACTCCGGTAAACGCCTCCCCCATACCAAGAGGACGGCTGCCGACACCGATTTCGAGAAAATCAGCACCTGATGTCCCGACAGTTCCCGCAGCATTGGCAGTTTTCACTAAAAAAAAAGAGTGAAAAACAATGCACATGGAAACCAGAAATGTAATAGTCCGATTAATCATCGTATAATAATATAATTCCGCACAATCCACTCACCCCGGCAGAACGGCACGCATACTGCCATTTTAATATCGGCAAATACATCCCTGTGAATCAGTTCAGGAAAGCACAACTATACCGCACCACGATTTCCTGCGATATTTCGCCGTTGTAGTTAATATAATACTTATGACATGCCAAAGTGAAATATTTTATTGTAATCCCATTCCTGCAGAGATACAGCATCAGGGAATAGCTTTTCATGATCCTTAAATACAGCAAAAACGGCAGCCCGGTCATAATCACAAAGAAATAATGCTGCCGTATCAGCACCAACCCTCATTAATGCTGAACTTCCCGAAAGGATACGCTTCATCCTTTCCTGAAGATACCGGAACGTGTAATACAATTCACGGCTGCTGCAGTCATTACATCTGAGAACAAATATGCTGCCGCTGCCAAGGTCCCTGTATATAGTAAAAAGATAATCAAAAATTGAAATGTTCCGTTCCAGGCCGGTAATGCTGTATGCGGCCTGGCGTTTCATTCCAAGAGTGTTCAAAAGAATCAGGTGCAGCGGTAAATCACGTGCAAGAATATCAAAAATGTTACCGGTCCCCTGTATATCATCCCCGGAATCAAAAGAAACCATAAACACTGCGGAATTACCTGCGATATCCGCAATATGATTGATATTGTTCACAGTGCCAAGGGTATGTTCTGCTATTGTCCGAACTGCACAAAAATAATATGTGCATCCGGGATCATCACTGATGCATTCCATCCGTTTCCGCAGGTAGATATCCCCCTCGATCTCCTCTCTTTTTAGAAATATACCTGTTTTACTTGAGAATATTTTCCGTATAAAATTTTCATGAATATCAAACACAACACTAACTTCCTGAATTTCTTTCAGTGTGTGAAATACAGGGAGATAGGAACTTTTACCGAAATCAAAGGATATAAATGCGAATGATGGAAATCCTTTTTGTTCCATTATCGTTTGTATATGGCTGCACAGTGAATCGAAAAGCGCATCCTCGTGGAATGAAAATTGATTAAATGCACTGTTGATTGAATCATAATCCAGGAGATTGGATGTTTTATAAAAAAGGGTATGATATTTTCTAAGAAGTTCATCCCGTGAAAGATCGTGTATATCTTTTTCCCGTCCTGAATGACCGGTAATTTTGGACACCAGCTCCCTGAATTCCGGAGTGAAGGCCTTTTCACGGAGAGCTTCTATTTCCGATTCGTCAACTGCATGTCCCTCCACTGCATCACTTCCGGCATCTTCAACTATACCGGAATCAAGGGGATATTCTTCTTCCATTGTCACTCCCGATTTAACGCATACCCCCAACCACAATATGGAGGCTTGAAGTATGTACCTCCCCAGCGTGGAGGACTACGCAAAACTACTTTTTTATACACGATGTACTGTATATCTGAATAGTTGCAATATTGTTGTGTATACTATTGTATCAATAGGAAAGTTCAAGCATTTTTTGAAGACAGCCTTTTGCCTTCACCGCAACGTCAGGCTTTACTGATATGACAGGAATCTCATTTGCAAGAGAATCGCGGAGTTTCTCAAGGGTGATTTTTTTCATGTTGCTGCATATAAAACCAGGTGAAGCAAGTATGTATTCCTTTTCCGGCGCTTCAGCTTTCAGACGGTGAATCATACCCATCTCTGTTCCTACAATAATTTTTTTATGGCTGGTGTTTTTTACAAAAGTCACCATGCCCCCGGTAGACTGCACTTCATCCGCCAGATCAATTATTTCCGGCCGGCATTCCGGATGCACCATGACTACCGCATCGGGATGATCAGATTTAATCCTCTTCAATTCTTCAGGGGTAAACCGTTCATGTGTGGGACAGAACCCCTTCCATGGTATTATCTTTTTTTCGGTAAAACGCTGTACATATGAACCAAGATTTTTATCAGGGAAGAAAAGTATTGTATCAGCATTGATCCGCTGTACAATTTTAACCGCATTCGATGACGTGCAGCACACATCAGAGAGCGCCTTCACGGCTGCTGTTGAATTAATATATGTAACCACAGCCGCTTCGGGGTACTGTTTCCGCATCTTCGCGACATCGGCGTCAGTGGCCATATCCGCCATCGGGCAGCCCGCGCTTTCGTCGGGCAGCAGTACCTTTTTTTCCGGTGACAGCAGTACTGCCGATTCCGCCATAAAATGAACACCGCAAAATACAATAATATCGGCCTTTGTTCCGGCAGCGATACGGGCGAGTTCGAGGGAATCACCGGTATAATCGGCGATGTCCTGTATTTCATCAGGCTGATAATTATGTGCAAGAATAACCGCGTTTTTGTCTGAGGCCAGTGCTTTTATTTCATCTTCCAATTTCATATGTATCCCCTGCAGACAGAAGGTAGTTTGTTATCAATATATCCTGAAAAATCCTGAATAATGAGTAATTATCTATAATAAAATTAAAGAACATCAGGCATCTATTCAACATTGAAAATCCTGCACTAGAATTTCATTCAGAGAAGCCAGGGGCAAGATAATTTTTTCTGTTTAAAAAAAAATTAAAAAAACTATTGACATAAACTGAAGTAAATTACAAATAGTAATCCGTCTTGATCATACAACAGCGATTCGTCCAGCGTTGTGAAATCCTTCAGTTCCGGATATAATACGATCAGCTTGCTATTTTAAAACAACACTATATTCCCCTGTAGCTCAGTCGGTAGAGCAGTTGGCTGTTAACCAATTGGTCGTAGGTTCGAGTCCTACCGGGGGAGCAGAAGGTCCGCTCCTCGCCTCACAAGAAGGAGCCATGGAAAAGGGCTCCACTATTGTGGAACCCTTTTTTTGTATGTTCATGGATATATTGAGATCATCCATGTCATACTACAACACATTACGTTATCCCATCATCCCATAAATGGATTCAGAACCGCCACACCGCAACCTTCGAAATCCTTCGTATTGCGCGTGACAACTGTAAGACCATGCTCTGATGCCGTAGAGGCAATAAGGAGGTCAGCCTGGGTACGCACGATTCCCCTTGCCTGAAACTGCCCCCTGAGAATACCGGCACGCCGGGCAATCATTTCGGTGACCGGCAGGATGCGCGTATACGATTCAAGGAATCCCTCCAGCCACTCCTGTACCCTGCTATTGGGCTTCCAGGCAAGCCCGTAAATGAGCTCCTCCATGGTTATAACACTGAGGGATAATCGGCTAACACCCGAAGCCCAGGCAATGACACCCTCATCGGGATTCCGTTTTGCAAGTTCACTCAGGATATTGGTGTCAACAAGATTGTTCATTCCGGCCATGAGGCCTCCCGGTTCTTCCTTTCCGGAACGGCAATCACATATGATTCCTCTTCGCAGATATCACGAAGCTCCTCGAATGCACCCCCGATGCTCTCCCGTTCCCGGCTTTCCCTGAGCGTTTTATACTCTTCATATTGATCAGGATCTATTACCACAGCCACGACCGCATCCCTGTTGCAGATAACCTGGGGCCCGTCGTGAACACTATGAATCATTTCGCTGAATTTCTTCTTAGCCTCTGCTATTTTCCATACCATGTCGTACCGCCCAATATGACTATTATACATGTATATTATAGTCATATTATATAATCATGTCAACAAATTATTTCCCTTTCACAAACTGGAAACAATTTATAAAAAAAATGCTTCACACATTTATCGCTTTCCAGACAAAACCACACCTGCCTCTGTCTCACGGTATCCACGATGAGAATTCCGGCTTTGTGTCCGCGTATCGGTTACAGTAAAAGTTATCACTGGATGTCATGCAGCTGCTCATACAACTCACGGTGCGACGTCGCCTCTTCGACATCAAATGTTATCAGCCCTGCTCCATGTGACAAATAGTACTCTTTTACAGGAGAGGTGCGCTCGTGAAATATACGCAGTTTTTCACGGACAAGTGTGATATCATCATCCGTACGTCCTGTTCTGTCACCGCCGGCATTTGTTGAAATCCTTGCTAATACCGTATCCGGGGTACAATCGAGGTGAAATATATGTGTAACTTCCAGCAACGGTTTTAGTGCTTCAGCCTGGCCGATATGCCTTGGAAGTCCGTTCATGAGAAGATATTCATCCTTCTGCACATTTCTCCGCGCAATAAAGGATTCCAATATCTTTAGTGCGATACTGAATGATTCATTTTCAAGCAATGCCCCTTTTTCAAGAATATCCCTCAGAAATTTTTTTTCAGCTGTACTGAAAGCACTGCCATTATCAGAGTATGCTGTTTCTCTTAAATTTTCTCCAAAGTCAAAATGATGACAGCGGGTATTCCAAAAACCATTTTTCTCGAGATAATCACCAAAGGGAGTTTTGCCTGAACCTGTGGGGCCCATTAGAATTACCGCAGGGAATTGTGTCATAAGGTATTTCTCCGTTCATGTAACATTATTATTTGTTGAGGAAGATACCATTATAGGCCGGAAAATATTTTTCTGCAAAAATTATGATCTGGTTTTTAGTTGACAGCCTTTATTTGTTAAAAAATAATATAAAATCAAATTATTCATGGAGGTTTAACAAATGAGTTCACGCGAAGAACGTAAACAGAAAGTAATAGAAGTACTTAACAAGGCACGGGCGATGGAATTACAGGCCATTCATCAATATATGAACCAGCATTATAATCTTGATGATATCGATTACGGAGAACTTGCTGCGAACATAAAATTGATTGCCATTGATGAAATGAGACATGCGGAAATGTTTGCAGAACGCATCAAAGAGTTAGGAGGAGAGCCCACTACTGATCTGGCAGATAAAGTTACGAAGGGGCAGCAGGTGGAAACAATTTACCCCTTTGACGCAAAGCTTGAAGATGACACAATTGATATTTACAACCAGTTCCTCCTTGTGTGCAGGGAAAATGGCGACAGCACCACAATGAAACTGTTTGAAAACATCATCGATGAGGAACAGGAACATTTTAATTATTTTGATAATGTCCGCGAGCATATAGAGAAACTGGGAGCATCGTATCTTGCACGTATCGCCGGTACTCCGGCAGATACAGGCCCTGCATCAAAAGGATTTGTCACAGGTACAGGAGCCTGAAATCATTTGTAACACCGGTTTTCAGCTAATGTGAGGGGGCGCTTTTATGGGGCCCCCTTCCCTAATATAACTATTCCTGTAGTATTTCATCCCGCTCAGACTTTTTCATCCCCTTCAAAACAAGTTCGTATGAATGATCTACAAGTTCCAGTACCTCATTGTCAGGAATAACACCATCAACAAGTACCGTATTCCAGTGTTTTTTGTTCATGTGATACCCGGGAGTTATCTGATTATATTTCTCCCGTAATACCATCGAACGGAAAGGGTCACATTTCAGGTTCATCCGAAAGGGTTTTTCATTTATATCAGACAAAAGAAATATTTTTGATCCTACGCGAAGAACAAGTGTTTCCATGTCAAAAGGGAAATCCTCTGAAACACCTTTTTTCCTGCTGCAGTATGAGCGTATTTTTTTTAAAGTCAGCATGGAACCACCATTATTTCAACATAATATCAATAACATCGAATACAGTACTTAGTTGTTTCATAATTTACATTGACATGCCTGCACTCAGCTGCATTATGTAATTCTTGCATGCCATTTAACCTGAAGGTAATACCATCATTATTGCCGGAGATATACAAGAAAAAAAATGAACAATGCCATTGAAGTTACATCATTATCAAAATCATTCAATAAAAAAGCATCTCCTGCGGTTCATGATATTTCATTTTCAATTAAACAAGGGGAAGTGTGCGGCATTCTGGGAATAAACGGTGCCGGTAAAACAACCCTGCTCAGGATGATTGCCACAATATTACGACCCACTTCGGGATCATGCAGTGTTCTTGGATATGATGTTGTGAAAGAATCCGCAGAAATCCGTTCAAAAACAGGAGTTCTTTTCGGTGCTGACTCTGGACTGTATGAACGCCTTACCGGAAGAGAAAATATACTGTATTTCGCTGAAATGAATGGAATACCCCGGGACACTGCCGCCACACAACTTCATAAGATTTCATCACTGCTTTCCATGGAAAGCTATCTGGACGCGCGATGCAGAACCTATTCCCACGGCATGAAGCAGAAGACAGCGCTCACGAGATCCATTATACATGATCCCCCGGTACTGCTTCTCGATGAACCCGTCACAGGTCTTGACATTCATGCTTCACAGGTTATATATTCATTGATACGGAAATGGAAAGATGAACAAAAAACAGTACTTTATTCCGGGCATGATATACCTGCAATTACATCATTCTGTGATTCAATTATCATGATACACGGGGGAATGATGATTGAGTCAGGCTCGCCGGAATCAATACAAAACAGGTATTCAAGACCGTTACAGGATGTTTTCCTCCATCTCACAGGCGGTACCATATAATGAACGTGTCAATGATCACTGTTGCGAAGAAAGAGTTGCGTGATATTGTCCGTGACACACGGTCTCTTCTGGTTTCGATCATTATACCGCTTGTATTGTTCCCGTTGATTTTCACCGCGATGCACTATAACCTGAAAATTAATGCTGAAAATCTTGCACATGAATGCAGGATATGTGTTGAAGGAAAAAGCCGTCTCCTGGTGCCGCCAATCAGTGCGGGAAACAGGTTTACGATCGTACAATGTTCCAACCCGTTGAAGGAGCTGGAAAAAGGCGCAGTGTACCTCATCCTCACAATACCTGATAGTACTGATGCAATAATTTCACATGGGGGGACGGTACACGCGGAAATCACCGTTGATAACAGCAGGCAGAGTTCACTTGTCGCATATGAAATACTGAATAAAGTACTTACTGACATTTCAGATAAAATCACCTTCAACACATACCCGCGATGTGCAGTTCATCCTGTAGCAATATCGAAAAAGACACTGCTCCCGGGGCCGGAAGGAAACGGCAGGAGAACCCTTTCATTACTGCTCCCGGTTCTTCTGATGATATTCGGCTGCACCGCGCCGATGGCTATCGCCGCGGACCTGTGCGCCGGTGAAAAGGAACGGAAGACCCTCGAGCCGCTGCTTTGTACCCCGCCGGGCCGGTCAGTAATACTCGGGGGTAAACTCATCGCGTTATCGATTATGGGTCTTTGCGGAGTTTTTTCGTTCTTCCTGGGAATTTTTATATCATACCATATAAACCCGGAAATGTTCGGCGCTGAAAGTACCGTGTTCTCTCTGCCTATGGCTCATGGGGCAATTCTTATCCTGTACGCGTTGCTTCTTGTACTTTTTTTCGGGTCCGTGGAACTTGCAGTGAGCATGTACGCAAAAACATCCAAAGAAGCGCAGATATATTTTATTCCAATTATACTTCTTGCCATGGCCTGCGGATACAGCGCGGCAACGGTAGATACATTTACCGCTGGAACGCTGTACCGTCACATACCGCTCCTTAATATCAGCATCATCATAAAAGATCTCGGCGCCGGCATTCTGCTCCCCGGAGCTATTGTAACCACAACACTATGGACATTGTTATATATCTCAATTGCCTTTTATACCGCAAAAAAACTATTTTCATCGGAACTGGTTCTTATACGCTCCTGAACAAAATAGTATTGACTTTTCATCCCACCTGTTCACATTAATTCAATATAATTCTTAAATAATAGGTGGAGAGAAAAAATGCTATACCTTCTTCTCTGTGTTCTTGTTGTTATAGTTATAATAAAGCTTGTATGAAATATTTCATTACAGATTGAACTCCGTCAGCACATCCCTTTAATACCATTATGATATAATTTCATGGATGTTCATCACTCGTTCTCTGTTGAATAAACGGGAACAGGCCCAGCACCAGTATTGACAGGATTATTCCTCCCGCAAATAGCCCCTGATATCCAATAATCTCCGCGAGAATACCGGAAGCCCAGGCCCCGGGAGATTTTCCGAAAACTTCAATGCCCGCAAGTACGGTATAATGCGTGGCGCCTATTTCCCTGTTCACACGGGACATCATAAATGCGAACATCACTGTGGTGAGTATCCCTCCGAATAAATGTTCGCCGACAGTCACGGCGACAACCATTACCGCATCGGGCTGGAAACATGTCAGCGCCAGTTCACCGCAGAGGGGAATTATCCTCATCAGAAATGCTATAAACAAAGCCCGTACTATTGTTATACGCGAAGCAAGAAATCCGCCCGCGAGGGAGCCGGCGAGTGACGCTATCATCCCCCAGGTCCCGACCCATAATCCTATGAGGTGGGCCGGAAAACCGCTGTCCACAAGAAACGGTTTGAACATCACATCAATCATTGACTCGCCGAGTTTATACGTGGCAATGAATACCACAAGGGGTACAGCGCCCGGAACAGTAAACGCGGACTTCAATGCGAGAAGAATTTCAGGAAAAGTATTATGAACAGCAGCGTCTCTTCCCGTCGATACTGATTCCCGGTACAAGAGTACCGCGATGAGTGGCAGCACAGTTACACCGGCCATAACAAGGAACAAACCGCTCCACCCGGTATAGGCGCTCATCCATACAAGGATACCGCCGCTAAGCACCATTCCGGTTTTATATCCCACGACCTGCGCCGCGTTGCCATGGCCCAGGTCCCGTTCGGCGAGGATATCAACAGCAAGACCATCCACGGCAATGTCCTGGGTGGCGGCGGCAAGGTTCATCATGAATACGGCGATAAGCAGGTATTGCAGGTCTGTTGAAGGGGAGAGTGTTGACGCCCACAGTATGCTGATGAGAAGAAGAAGCTGCAGGGGAATAATCCATGATTTACGTTTCCCGAATCTGCCGCTCCAGAACCTGTCCACCAGGGGGGCCCATAACGGCTTCAGCATCCAGGGTGCCGCGAGTGCGCCGATAAACCCAATCACCGTCAGGGATATACCCTGCTCCCGCAAAAAAACAGGAAGCGCTGTCGCCTGAAACCCGAAAGGCAGCCCCTGTGAAAGATACAGGAGGAAAAGCATTATTATTTTTCGGAATTTCCCCGGCATAATAGCATTGATCAGGACTTCCAGTTAATATCACGGACTATCGCATAGATCATTTTTTCCCCTTGAAACTGATAACAGGTCAGAACTACTTCCGCGTAAAACATTTCTCCATTCTTCTTTTTAAAAAGCCACTGGAATACATTTCGACCTTTTTTTAATGTTTCATGGAATAGCTGTAAGGCACGTACACGGGAATCAGTCCCATCTGACTGTTTTTCAGGTGAAAAATCGACCGGCGTCAGGCCTAAAAACTCTTTTTTCTCCTGTACACCAAACAATGTACAGGCACATTCGTTTGCATCAACGAACTGGTTTACTTCAAGTATCAGAGCAGCATCGGGGAAGTTATTGAATATTGACCTGTAACGTTCTTCGCTCTCGGCAAGCTCCTGCTGCGCATTGAGCAGTTCCCGGTTCTGTGCTTCAAACTCCTCATTGGTTGCTTCCAGCTCCTCATTGGCGGCATTCAAATCATGGTTTAATGATTCAAGCTGTTCCTGTTTCCTCTGCAGTTCATCCTGTGCATTTTTTCTTTCAGTAATATCATTAAATGATACGATACATTTTCTTCCCAATGCTGAAAGGCCGCAGATAATATACTTTATTGAATTATCTTTACATACGATAGAGCCTTCAAATGAAATATAATCGCTCTCTCCGCTTAATATTTTCATTACATTGCTGTTCCATTCATCACGTATTTTACCTCTGTATTCATTATCAGGAATTGCACGCGGCCACCATTCATTTACTCCGTTCAGATCTTCCATCGAATACCCGAGAATAGTTGTAAACCGTTTATTAATTGATTCCGCAAAACCATCCTCTCCCACCAGGCATAATGCGATTGGTGACAGATCAAAGAGTCTTCTGAACATAAACTCGCTTTCTTTGAGCTTCATTTCCATGTCATGTTTGTAGAGCGCAATTTCTATAACAGAAAAAAGCTCCTTCGAATTAATAGGTTTCAGGACATATCCGTGGGGGCTTGTAGATTTTGCGCGTTCCAGTGTGGGATCATCTGAGTGTGCGGTAAGATATATTACCGGAATATCCGCAAAATCTTTAATTTTGGAAGTTGTTTCTATACCGTCAATTGCACCGGAAAGCATGATATCCATAAGAATACAGTCAGGCGCGGACTGCTGCACTGCCTGTATCGCGGATTCACCGGTTGAGTACGGTCCGATAATAGAAAAACCTCTCATCCTAAGCATACCGGCTATATCCAGCGCGATAATAGCTTCGTCATCAACAATCATTATTGTATTATTATTCATGGGTGCGTATCGTTCCCTTTCTTATTAGAAAATACATCACATCAAAATCATGAGCATAGTACGTACACCTCTTCCAGCGCACAACTCTCTTTTTTAAAATTTTTTTCTTGCGAAATAAACTGCTATTTACATTGTAATATTTCGTTAACGATACATTTCATTACATGGAGCCGGTTATATGGGAAATAAATATTTTCGTACTGCGTTACTTGTCGTACTAATGGCTGCCACATCAGGAGTTGTTTTTTCAGCATCGAACTGGACAAAGGAGTTTACCAAAAACGGGATTTCAGTCTATACCCGCCCTATTGAAGGATCTTCCTTCAAGGAATTTAAAGGTGTCGGAATGATACCCGCCTCTATGGAAGCATGTCAGAAAGTGCTCATGGATATTCCCAACCTCACCAGATGGATGCCGGACTGCATTTCCGCAAAACTTCTCTCTTCATCGAACGGTGGAAGTTCCGTAATCACCTACAATGAAACAAAGACACCATGGCCTGTTTCCAACAGAGACGTGGTTTCCCAGTCAAAAGTGGTTGTGACAAATGACAGAATTACCCACTATATTACAGCGATCAACCGTCCCGACCTTGCACCGCTTAAAAGCGGCAATGTACGGATGACTAAAATGACCGCCCAATGGACCCTTATCCGCAAAGGCCCCAAAACACTTGCAATATACCAGGTTAGGGCCGATCCGGGAGGATCACTGCCTGCATGGCTTGCAAACAAATCAAGCCGGGACCTTCCTCTCAATACTCTTATAGGGCTGAAACGAAGAGCAGGCCTTCCGCAGTACCAGGGAAACTAGAATACAGCACAGGCCCTTATCCGGGAATCCGGCAAGGGCCTGTTTCTGTAATATTCTTTCGTTCCGCACATCAGTTTCTGTGTATTCTTTCTTCCCCTGTACACCGTCTGCCCGTTACTCCGGGACTCCGGCGATTTTCCATTTCCGGCGAAACTCTGCCGACATTACTGGAAGCGGCACGCATCCAGCGATAGAGCGGGCTGAAAAATTCTCTGTCTGCCGGCGATGCAAAAAATATATCGGCATGTGAATACGA
>Ga0116164_10001938_pt1 | contig 15128 bp, 12 predicted proteins | sample AD_UKC109_MetaG_FD_89888 | JGI IMG/M metagenome (GOLD analysis project Ga0116164, IMG submission 89888) | Active sludge microbial communities of municipal wastewater-treating anaerobic digesters from Hong Kong - AD_UKC109_MetaG | ecosystem: Engineered > Bioreactor > Anaerobic > Digestate... | reverse complement strand
GTTATAATGATTACGTCGGCCTAACAACCATTTCAGCGGGTACTCTTCAGGTTGGAGATGGCGTAAACATTTCAACCTATTTTAACTCATACGTCCAAAACAAGAGCAATCTGATATACAACACTCCGGAAAATCAAGCTCGCGAGCTTTTATATGATATTTCCGGCACCGGGACTTTTACAAAAACAGGACTTGGTAAATTGTCGTTGAAAGCAACTAATTTTTATACCGGGAACACCACAGTTCAGCAGGGTGAGCTTTGGCTTTACAAAAATCTGTCAACCGCAACCATCACCATAAATTCTGGAGCCAAACTGGTAATTAAGGAAACAGAGGTTAATTTCAATGGCCTGGACATTAACAACGGTGGATATCTTGTGGTAGAATATGGAAAAAATCTTACAATTCATAGGGATATTACCAATAACGGAAATATCACCATTCAGAATCAGTCTTCGGGTAGTTCGTCAGGTTCACTCATTATCCTAAAAAATATTTCCGGTTCCGGCAATTTTGACTACTATCTTACTGTTGAAGCAGCGCCTGCATGGGGAGAATGGAATTCTGGGTGGCATTTCCTCAGTTCGCCCGTTGGCTCCCAGGCAATAATTGATTTTACTACCTCAGGTGAGGGCAATGGTTATGATTTTTATGGTTACCATGAACCCACAAGGCAGTGGATTAATTATAAACCTGGAGCAGGGGATAACCCGACTTTTGCAGATTGGAACGGGCCAAATTTTGTTGTAGGCAGAGGATATTTTGTTTCTTATCAACAATTGCAGAACAATCTGAAATTTTCTGGAAGCATAAACAATGCAGATTTATCCATTTCCAATTTATCCTACACCCCGGAATTCGGAAAAGGCTGGCATTTGCTGGGGAATCCTTTCCCATCAGCTCTGAAATGGAATGATGGAAAATGGGCATTGTACGGCGTTGCAGGAACAGCAAAAATCTGGAATTCAGCAGCGATGAGTTATACCGATATTCATGAAAATGAAATTATCCCGGCTGCTCAGGGTTTTTTTGTTCAGGTGAATAATTCGGAAAATTATATATTTTTTGATAAATTATCGAGAACACATAGCAATACCTGGTATAAATCAGATAGTTACCAGGACATCAGGCTGGTGGCAAGGCCGGCAGATAGCAGCTCCTCCCAGACTTCGATCATCCGCATCAACCCTGAAGCAACCAACGGATTTGATTTTTACTGGGACTCAAGGTTCCTGGCAGGGGGTGCACCAAAGTTTTATAGTCTTACCGACGGTGAAAAAATCTCTACTAATACATTATCAGGCATCATACCAGGTCTTGAAATTCCTTTTGGGTTTGAATCCAACGGACATACTGATTATATCATTGAACTTGCAGCAAATGAATTTAATGAAGTTCTTGTGCTGAGTGACCTGAAAACCGGAATTACGCACGACTTCTCTATCAATCCGGTGTACGCATTTTCCTCAACAGAAGGCGATGCCCCAAATCGTTTTCTGCTCAAGTTCAGTGCTGTAGGCATTGGTGATAAACACAGCTTACCTTCAATTAAAGCCTGGATAAGCAACAACACGCTCTATTTAAATAATGACCGTGGAATTACATTTATTGAAATTTTCGACCTTACCGGCAGGAAACTGCAAACCCATGAGATCAGCGAAAACGGCTTGTGTTTAGTTGAAATAAAACAACCTTTCGGTGTGTATCTGGTAAAAATAACCAATGGAACAAACGTCCATACTATCAAGGCAATAATCAATTAAAATATTAATACCAACTACTTATGAAATTGAAGAAATTATTAGTATCCACATTAGTTTTGCTATGTATAGCATTTTCACAAAATATTTCAGCTCAGGACCCGCCACCCCCCCCATCAGGAGGACATGGGCTGGAAGGTAATGAACCTCCCGGAGGCGGATCGCCCGTTGGTTCCGGACTTGTTTTGCTTCTGGCAATGGGAGCAGCCTGGGGCGGAAAAAAATACTACGACCATCGAAAATCAGGGCAGTAGATTGCGTTTACACTTTTGTTCTGAACGGGTCAGAGAAATATCTCCTACCGTACCAGGATCAGGCTGACCTCTTCAGAAAAAGTATGGGTTTTGAGCCTGCAAATATAAGTACCTGCAGCTTGTGGAACCCCTGCAGCATCGTTGCCATTCCAATACACGGTGTTAACACCTGCGGATGAAATTCCTGAATAAAGGTCAATGATTTTTTTACCCTCAAGGTTTAAAATTTCGATGATTGTAAAATCCGTTTTACCAATCACAAACTCAATTTTTGTCAATCCGGAAAATGGATTTGGTGAGCAACGGAGATCCCTTGCAACCATATCTTTATCATTTATTCCTATTGAATAGGTGATTATGTATTCGCCTGAGATAATAGCACTGGGTTCCCAACCTGTCAGAAATCCTCTGGCTTTTACAGTTGTAGTTGTGTCGATGAAGACAGGTTCGTTGTAAACCGGGGAGTTTTCATCGGGATCGGTTCCATCAAGTGTATAATGCAATACTGCCCCGGGTGTTTCAGAGTGAATTTCTACCAGCACTGAATCTGTAAAGTTTCCTGGTTCGGGACTAAACCAGGGATCAGCAACAGTAAGATTAAAATAAACGGTAACTATATTGGATGGCTCAGATTCATTGGTTTGATTGAAAACGGCTGTAACATAATATTCATAGACACCTGGTTCCGGGTCAACATCAGTAAAAGTGAAGATGTTTCCGTTTACCTGTGCAATATTTTCCCCATTACGATAAATACGGTAAAACGATGGAACCACAAGCGAATATCGGGAAACATGTTCATATTGCAAGTAAATATCGTCATCAATAACCTCAGCACTCAGGTTATGAGGAGGGGTGAAGTCCCCTGCAAGTGCTGATAGACGGATTTGCTGAGTATCTTCGTCATAATAACTGGTGTAAAGATTGTTACCGTCTTTGGTCACCTCAATTCCTGAGTTATAGTCGCCCACATAGTCAACGACTTCAGTTTCCCACTCTGCATTCTGTCCCCAGGCATGTCTGACTTGTTCCTCATTATGAGCAAGATAAAAAACATGAATAATTCCGTTATCATCAGTAATCAGATGATTATCCCAGCCTCGCTTGCTTTGTTGTACTCCATGATCAACCAGGTAAGTCGGCCAGCTTTTTCCTTCTTTGATTGAAATAAAAAGATCGAAATTGCCTCCGGTGGCGAGGTAATAAGTTACATGAGGCCGCTCTGCAAGGTCTAAAGTCAGTGAATGATGATTTGTAGCAGGGGCAACTCCGGTTTCATGATTCCAGTTCTGACCATCAAAGGTGCTGTAGCGAATACCTAATCCTGCCTGAGTATCCGCTATGTGGATTTTCCCGTCGTCGTCAATTAACATATTAACTCCATAAGCTCCTGATCCGGGCAATTGAAAAATTTCCCATGTTCCGTTTACTTTTTTGGCGTACTTTGTGACGTAAGACCCGCTTTTCGAATAGGCGATATGCGGATTATCTGCGCTATCCAGTCTGAGCGTGCACCAGTCGCCGGTCTCGTCTTCTGTATCCACAACTTCCGTCTGCCATTGTCCGTCGTAAACAGCATAAGCCAGTTTCATATCTCCGTTGAAATAAGACACGTGAATTTTCCCTTCACTGTCGAGAGCAGCACTTGGACCGTCGTTGTGAATGATAGCACCTCCGTCGATTATCTCATTAACCCACACTGAGCCATCCCAATAACTATGATTGGTATGCTGCCCGAAAGTTTGAGGAGAATAAAAAAACACATGTGGACACTTTTGCTGATCCAATACAACACCTGTGTTTTTTGCACTTCCTGAATAAACAAGATAAGTTTGCCAGTTTTGAGCTGAAAGAACCGTTACTAAAATAATGCCGGTTAAGGTTAAAAACAACTTTTTCATGATATTTATTTATTTTTAATGATTAAAATTAATGTCGCATTTCATTTTCGTTTTCCTGGTTAATTAATCCGTTTTTAATGGAATTTTTTGATACGACCTAAAAGTGTCGGACTATATTTGGTGCAAATTTAATTGTATTTGTTTAAACGATAAGCGAGATAGGCTGGTGGAGACTTATACCTTTTAACATTTATTCAGTTTTGTCTGGAAAAATAAAAATTGTGAAATATGCAATAAGATTCATCACTTTGTTCAGAATGACAATTAGTTAGTTTTTGACAGATGAGGTTGGTTTTGATTTTAAAGCCACAAACACTATCTGCGGGGATACATGCCGAATCCATTATCATTTCGATCTGCCAGCCGGCGGAGAGAAATCTGAACAAGTTAACCTGACACTAATACTATTTATTGATAATTTATGCTGACCTCCTTGTATGCCTTAATGGTGGAACATCCCTGATATGATGAACATTCCCACTTTTATTGTATGAGTTGATAAAGTGTGCACGAACCTCATGAAGCTCAAAACCGTTTTCAGGATATTTGCGATTAATCATCCGCTGTGAAAACCTACAAAAATAATTTCTTTGCCCGATCGTTTGGACGTTTACAAATATGGTTTTTAATAAAAATTCCGGCAAGATGAAAAAGTCAATAAATACATTTTCTGGACTTCCTGGACGTTTTAGCGTGGCTTTAATAATTTCTCTTTTGCTCTCAGCAAATGTTTTTGCACAGGTTGATAATGCACGGGAAACAATTCAAAAGTTTAGTACAGCACTCCAGCTCATTGAGTTTGCCTACGTTGACAGCACCGATCCACCGAAGCTTGTTGAGAAAGCTATCATTGCCATGCTTAAGGATTTAGACCCGCACTCAGCTTATATTTCACGTGATGATGTACAAAAGGTAAATGAACCTTTGGAAGCTGAATTTGAAGGCATTGGCGTAACTTTTCAGTTGTTCAATGACACAATTCTTGTCATTTCGCCTGTTCCTGGCGGACCGTCAGATAAACTCGGTATTCTTGCCGGGGACAAAATTTTGAAAATCAATGGTGAAGATGCCTTTGGTCCAAAGGTTAACAACGAATACGTAATGGATCGCCTGAGAGGGAAAAAAGGCACTTCAGTGGATGTCAGTATTCTTCGTTCCGGCCGCGATCACCTGCTTGAATTTACCATCATAAGAGATAAAATCCCGCTAAACAGCATTGATGCCACTTACATGGTAGCTCCCCAAATCGGATACATCAAACTCACACGTTTTGCAAAATCGTCCATGGCCGAATTCCATGAATCTATAGCCCAGCTTCGTGAACAGGGCATGAAAGATCTGATCCTTGATCTGAGAAGTAATTCCGGAGGCTTTCTAAATGTTGCTGTTGAGTTGAGCGATCAGTTTTTGCCCGACAAAAAACTCATCGTTTACACCCAAGGGTTACGATCACCCCGACAAGAATTTTTCTCTACCATGAATGGCGATTTGACAGAGGGAAAATTGATTTTGCTGATTAACGAAGGTTCTGCATCGGCAAGTGAAATTGTTTCAGGCGCTGTGCAGGACTGGGACAGAGGACTTATTGTAGGCCGGCGGTCGTTTGGAAAAGGATTGGTACAACGCCCCTTTAACCTTCCTGACGGTTCGTTGATACGGTTGACCACAGCAAGATATTTTACCCCTACCGGCCGTTGCATTCAGAAACCTTATGATGAGGGAGCCGAAGAATATTATAAGGATTTGAAAAACAGGCTTGACAACGGCGAACTGGTCGATGCCAAAACCATAACTTTTCCTGATTCACTAAAATATTTTACACCTAACGGAAGAATCGTTTACGGTGGTGGCGGAATAATGCCAGATGTATTTGTACCACTCGACTCTACCCGCTTTTCTGACTATTATTCCGATCTCGTCCGTACCGGAATTTTCAATACCTTTACCCTAAATTATCTTGAAAAAAACAGAAACAAGCTTGTAGAAAAATATCCTGATTTCGAGGCTTTTGACAAGAACTTTAAAGTAACAACTGAAATGTTTGATGATTTTTTAGCTCTGGCTCTGGAAAAAAAGGTCGAGCGCAAAGCCGATGACAAGTATTTTTATCCGGTTGCTGACCTCAAAACCCAGATAAAAGCCATGATAGCCCGGAACTTATGGGATACAAATGCTTATTTCAGGATCATCAATCCATTGGATAAAGAATTAAAAGTTGCTGTTGATCTGATTCAGGATGGTTCGATGTTTTCTGATTTAAAACTTCATTAAATGAATTTACATTTTGTTGAATTATAAATTACTGAAAAATGAAATTGCTTGAAAACAAAAAAGCGCTGATCACCGGTGCCTCCAGGGGAATTGGAAGAGCCATTGCCATTGCCTTTGCACAACACGGAGCCGATGTGGCCATTTCAGATCTGAAAGTGGACGATGATGCACTGAATACAGTTAAAGAAATTGAACATTACGGAGTTAAAGCTAAAGCTTATGCTTCGGATGCCAGTATGTTCGAAGCCGGCGAAACACTAATAAATGATGTAATGAACGACTTTGGCCGGATTGATGTTCTGGTGAATAATGCAGGGATCACACGTGATAACCTTTTGCTGCGCATGAGCGAACAGGACTGGGACCTTGTGATCAAAGTCAATCTCAAATCTATCTTCAATCTCACAAAAGCTGTGCAACGTGTCATGCTAAAACAACACAGCGGCTCTATTATTAACATGAGCTCGGTAGTCGGTCTGACCGGAAATGTTGGTCAATCCAACTACAGCGCTTCCAAAGCAGGGCTCATTGGTTTCACCAAATCCATTGCCCAGGAATTTGGACTCAGAGGTGTCAGATGTAATGCTATCGCTCCGGGCTTCATCGAAACGGCAATGACCGGTAAATTGTCGGAAGAAGTCCGTGATAACTGGATCAAAAGTATCCCTTTGCGCCGTCCAGGAAAACCTGATGATGTAGCAAACATAGCACTGTTTCTCGCTTCCGACCTCTCCTCATACGTTACCGGTCAGGTGATCAGCGTTGACGGCGGAATGCACATGTAATCAACCATCCAATTATTGTCAGGAGGACAGCCTTTGACTATTGTTACTGAATATCCGTTTTGGTTTATCATTTTCTGCATATTAGCAGGAGTACTTGTATCGGGAATCCTTTATTACAAAAACAGTAAAGAGGATTTTTCACCATCATTAAGAAAATTACTGGCATTGATGCGTTTTTTGTCGGTTACCTCCATTGCTTTCCTGCTGCTTACTCCGATGCTTAAAACCCTCCAGCGCAATTATGAAAAACCATTACTTATCCTTGCTCAGGATAATTCCGAGTCAATAGTTAATGGCAAAGACTCCTCTTATTACACCGGTGAATTTGCAACACGACTCAATGCCCTTGCCGAAAAACTTTCTTCCGAATACGATGTGCATACCTATCATTTCAGTGATAAAACAGGTGAGAATTTCGATTTTTCATATTCCGGAAAGCAAACCGATATTTCCGGCTTTTTTGCCGAAATAATCACCCGGTATTCCAATAGAAATGTCGGATCAATGCTGCTGGCTACCGACGGCCTTTTCAATAAGGGCATCAACCCTGTTTACAGCTCCGAAAAGATCGGGTTCCCCGTTTACACTCTGGCGCTCGGTGACACGTCTATGCATAAAGACCTTTACCTTCGCCATGTAAATTTCAACAGAATTGCCTTTAAAGGAAATAAGTTTCCTGTTGAAATAGTAATTGGAGCCAATATGGCTTCTGGCCAAAGCAGCACGTTGACAGTGAGTTCAGGAGGAATTACTCTTTTCTCACAAACTGTTGCATTCAGTTCAGATCAATTTACCGAAACTGTTCGGGTGTTGCTTAATGCTGAAAAAGACGGGTTGCAACGTTATCATATCAATGTCAAACCCCTATCCGAAGAAATCAGCCTGGAAAACAACAGTCAGGATATTTTCATTGATGTACTCGATACCAAACAGAAAATACTTATTTTATCTCAATCTCCACATCCCGACATCGCTGCACTGAAATCAGCCCTAGAAAGCAATTTCACCAATGAGGTAACTGAAATGTTAATTTCCCGTTTCACCGGTAATATTTCAGCATATAATCTGATTGTCCTTCACCAGCTACCAGGAGGCAGCAGCAACATTTCGAATCTTGTCGATGAAGCAGCAGAACAGGAAATTCCTATTCTTTACATTCTCGGAACACAATCCGGAATCACGCAGTTCAACGCTTTAAATACAGGCCTTCAAATTCTGACTGACAAACAAATTTACAATGAAGCGCTACCTGCAATCAATCCCGAATTTTCACTCTTTACCATCAGCGACGAAACCCGCAAAGCCATTGAGAACTTCCCACCACTGACAGCTCCATTTGGAGAATTCAAAACATTGATGTCAACTACTACCCTGTTCAATCAACAAATCGGCTCTTTGGTTACGGCATATCCGCTTGTGGTTTTCACTCAAACCCTTAACGGTAAAACCGGTATTATTGCCGGAGAGGGTATCTGGCGCTGGCGCATGGTTAATTATCAGAAAAATGGTAATCACTTTGCTTTTGATGAGTTGTTCTCCAAAATGACACAATATCTCTCGGTAAAAGCAGACAGAAGTCGATTCAGGGTTACTGGCAAGAACAATTTTCAGGAAAATGAAATGGTGACATTTGATGCTGAAGTTTACAATGAAAGTTATGAACTCATCACAGAACCGGAGGTGGAAATAACCATCACCAACAGCACCGGCGATAGTTATCCCTTTGTATTCAGTAAAACAAACACTTCCTACCACCTCAATGCCGGCATTCTTCCGGTTGACAATTACAGCTATAAGGCTACTGTACGTGTTGGTGAGAAATTATTGAATTATCAGGGAGAATTCACTGTATCGCCGCTCAATATTGAATCACTTAATACCATTGCTGACCACCATCTCTTGTTCAGGCTTGCAGCCCGTCACGACGGGCAAATGCTTTATCCCGCTGACATGGAGCGTTTTGCTGAAATTCTGAAAGCACGTGATGATATCAAAACCGTGGTCTTTACCGAACAACGTTTTAGCGAACTGGTTAATCTTTTCTGGGTTTTTGTCATCATACTTGCCCTGCTCACCATCGAATGGTTTATCAGAAAAATAAATGGTTCATACTGATTTGCAATATCTTAAACAAGTTTTACAGGATTTCTTCCTCATAAGTAATAATCATCAAAGATAATGAGTACTCAACTGGTGTTCAATCTGATCCTTGCTTTCATTGTTCTTGACTTTGTGGTGGAGCAGTTGCTCAGATACCTCAATTCAACCCGATTCAGCGAAAAGCTTCCCGAAGAACTGAAAGATATTTACGACGAAAAAGAATACCGCCGTTCTCAGCAATACCTGAAAGCCAATCATACTTTTAGTATGATAACCGGGACTTTTTCATTTCTGGCTATTCTGCTGATGCTTCTTTTAGGCGGTTTTGCATGGTTAGATCAAATAGTTGTCAAGATAACCTCAAATGATATTTTGCAGGCCATTTTCTTTTTTGGCATCATTGGCTTTGCCTCCGATATTCTCTCAACACCTTTCGATGTGTACGATACATTTGTCATCGAAGAAAAATTCGGATTTAATAAAACCACTGTTAAAACTTATATTTTTGACAAAATCAAATCATGGCTTCTTGGTGCAATTATCGGTGGAGGTTTGCTTGCACTAATCTTATGGGTTTATCACTCCACCGGACCGTGGTTCTGGTTAATTGCATGGATGATAATCACGGTTTTCAGCATTTTTATGACCATGTTCTACTCTTCTCTGATCGTTCCCCTGTTTAACAAGCAGCGTCCGCTTGAAGAAGGTGAGCTACGCAGCGCGATTGAAAGCTTCACACAAAAGGTTGGATTCAAACTGAAAAATATTTACGTGATTGACGGTTCAAAGCGTTCGACAAAAGCAAATGCTTATTTCACCGGTATAGGCCCCAAAAAACGGATTGTGCTGTATGATACACTTATCGGGAATCATACCACTGACGAGCTTGTTGCTGTTCTTGCCCACGAAATCGGCCATTACAAAAAGAAACATACGCTGACAGGGTTGTTTATGAGCATTCTCAACACCGGAATTTTACTGTTTCTATTATCTGTTTCTATCAACAATCCAGTTCTTTCCCTGGCTTTGGGAGCAGAAAGAAGCAGTTTCCATATGGGCTTGGTTGCATTTGTTCTTCTTTACAGCCCGGTCTCGATGCTACTGGGAATTTTGATGAATTACATTTCCCGAAGAAATGAATATGCTGCCGACCGTTATGCTGCTCTTCAATATGATGCAAACAGCCTGAAGAATGCCCTAAAAAAACTCTCGGTTAAAAACCTGAGTAATCTCCGGCCTCATCCGGCTGTTGTTTTTATGAGCTATTCACATCCCACACTTTTACAACGACTTACCGCTATTGACCGGTTAAAGTAATTTTGTCGTTTCCCTGTTTCAACCGCCTCGATGCTTCTTTTTCAAGTTTGTTGTACCAGAGTTTTCCATACTTACGAATAAGTGCATCCTTTAAAAAAACATAGAGCGGCATGCCAATTCTTCGCCCGTTAATCAAAGCAGACCGGCAAATATCCCAGGCGTGGTAATTCACAGCATCGTAGCTTGCATAGGAAGTAATGCGAACCGGATAAAGATGGCACGAAACAGGCTTTCTGAATTTAATCACTCCCTCTTCCCAGGCTTTTTCGATAGCACACCATGCAATGCCATTGGTAAAGTTAGCATAGGCACATTCACGACCATTTACCAGAGGGGTTACAAAATCACCGGCTATATCATAATCAAAGACACCATTAGCATCAACAACTTTTTTTCCGGCTTCAGTCATGAAAAGTTTGATCTTATCAATATGATCTTCAAGTAAACTGATTTCTTCCTCACTCAGCGGTGCTCCTGCATCTCCGGCCACACAACAAGCTCCTTTGCATTTTTTTACATTACAGGCAAATTGCACCAGAATAAGATCGTCTGAAATATTCGTGTTATCAATAATAATCATGCGACAAAAGTAAAAGATTTGACCATCGACCGCCATACAACCCTTCAGAAAAATTATTTGCATTTTCCATTAAAATGATGTATATTGTGGCGAATTTTATTTATCAACATTTAAATGCAATGCGTCATGAAAACACAGACAAAAAACAGGAAAAACAAAATTATGGCCGCTCTATTTTGTCTGGGAGTGACCTCTTTAACGGTTTTTGGACAGCAGCCGGTAAAGCGACCGATTCAAAAAAGCGAAGATCGTCCGGAAGGTGTTAAACCAGCAGTACCAATGTTCCAAATAGAAAATTCCGGAGGGCAGGCAGTTAAAACTTATCCTGCCGGAACGCCGGGAGATGCCTTCCTCCAATCAGACTGGCAACCAGGCACGGCTATTTTGAAAGACGGAAATGTAATTGACATTCCCAGTATCCGGTACAATTTGCTAACCCAACAAATGCAGTTTCTCAAAGGAAAAGATGTATTGGCACTTGCCAATCCGGAAGAAATCAAGTTCCTTCGAATTGCTGATAAAGTATTTGTGTATGATGATTTTGTTTGCGATGGATTACAAAAGAAAGGTTACCTGGAAGTAATCGAAACCGGCAGTTGCAGTCTGCTACGAAGATGGACTGCTTCATACAAACAGGTTGATGCCTTAACAGGCGACGAAATCATTTACCGCAACCAGATTTTTTTACTGCAGTTTGACGACGGCCCTGCAACTGAAGTAAACCACAATCTGAGACTATTCTGCGATACCTTTGGAAGATTTAGCTCTGAAATAAAACAACAAATCCGGTCAGAACGACTTAAAATCAGAAATCCCGAAGATCTGCAAAAAATTGTTGCTTACTATAATCAGCTCATCGAATCAAAATAGTTTTGAAAGATGGAAGGACAGCAGCCAAAAATAATTTTTAAGCACTTTTTTCTTGGTTAATAATAAACTGCAGGATTTAGGTGTCAACCCCCGTAGAATAACCACCGAAGTTGGCAGTCCGGTAGTGCGTGGAATACAAAAAAATCGTCAAACCCGGAAGACTGGGAGGTCGAAATACTTGTTTGGTAATCAACAACCGGCCAAAAGTAACCGACGATTTGATTACAACTGGTTGTATTTTGTTGCAAGATTCCTGGCTTTTTCAACCGGGTATTTTAAAGCATTTTTCTTCATTTTCTGATGAATGATTTCTTTGATGTCGAAATTGAATTTTTTGGCAAGATAAAAAGCATAAACCAACACATCAGCCAATTCATCAGCAATATCTTCCCCGTTTGATTCCATTGCCTGGTCAGGTGTCTTCCACAAAAAAAGTTCGTTTAGCTCTGCTGCCTCTATTGACAGAGCAATTGCCAGATCTTTGGCGTTGTGAAATTGTTCCCAATTTCGCTCATCTCTGAAAGCAGTAATCAGATCAATAATTTCCTGAATTTCGTTCATAAAAGTATTTTTTTGTAAAAGTATAGATTTCAAAAAAAGCACACTTCAGCTTAAAATGGCAATATGTTATCTTTGCATAAAAATCAACAACTGTTCATGATTTCAAAAGTTCCTGACAGTATCCGGATCTGCGAATAATACTTGTTGAAGGGATTATTCCCAAAACCAGGATGAACAGCAGGTAGGATGAAAATGACAATCAGGATGTTGATCTGGATTCTGAAACCAGTTGATGAAAATTTTTGTTTTGAAAAATGTTGAGTATGGAAAAACAGATAAAAATCCTGTCTGTAAATGTTGCCAAAGAACGCGGGCGGAAATTTCCGGCAGGGAAAATCATCATCAACCAACAGGGTATCGAAGGGGATGTTCACACCGATTCAGTCAGGCCGGTAAGTATGATGGATATAGCTGTAGCAGATCAATTCTACAAAATTACCGGAGCCAAACCTTTAGAGTACGGAAGTTTTGCCGAAAATATTACCTTTCAATCTGAAACAGAAACAGATATACGGATATTCGATCGCTTTGTTTCAGATGAGGTTCAGCTGGAAGTCATTATCAAAGGCAAAACCTGGCATGATCAGTTTCGTGATCCAGGCCACTATCTGATGCCTCGCGAAGGTATCTTTTGCAGAGTTCTCCGTGGCGGTATTCTCCAATCCGGCGACTTAATGACCTTTCTGCCTAAAATATTCAGGATCAAAGTCATTACCCTGAGCGATAGGGCGGCAAAAGGGATTTATAAAGACCGCAGCGGACCTGAAATCGTAAAAATGACAGAAGAGATTTTCTCCGGACTTAACTGGCGGTTCAGTATTGAAAAGCAAATTATTCCGGACGACAAACTCCTGCTTGAACAATTATTGGAAACAGAGCTGAAAAATTCAGTTGATCTGATTATTACAACGGGTGGTACGGGAATAGGCCCGCGGGATATAACTCCTGAAGTAATGATTAAATTTATCCAAAAAGAAATCCCCGGAATTATGGAAATGATACGATGGAAATATGGAGTTGAAAAACCCGTTGTTCTTGTAAGTCGTACGCTGGCAGGAGTTTCAGGTACTACCCTGATGTTTGCTCTCCCCGGTTCCGTTACTGCAGTCACCGAATACATGGGTGAAATCTCCAAACATATTGAACATCTTTTTTACATGATTCATGCTGTAGAACATCATTAAACAATTATCACATGTCTTTGAAACTGATTTTCAAAATACTTATCGTTTTACTGATTCTTTTCCCTGATACCGGCAGCGCTCAGCAATATCTTGTGCTTCAAAAAAAGAACAAACTGAAAAACTTTAAATATACCGAAGGCACCAACATCCATTTGCAAACCCTGCGGGGGAATTTTTTAGTAAGTGGAGAAATTACTCAGATAGGCGACACAAGTATTACTATTGACCAGAAATTTGAAATTGGACTAACCAATATCGGGAAAATATACAAACGAAGAGGCTTTTTCGATCGTTTGTCGTTGTTGTTTTTCATCAGAGGCGGGACATCCTATTTTCTGATTGATGGCACCAACCGATTGATTAATAGTGATTATCCGATTATTGATGAAAGCACCCTGCTGATAAGCGGAACTATGATAGCAGTTGGTTTTGCCCTCCGTCCGCTGGTTGTTCGCGAGATAGACATCATAAATAACTGGCAGTTGAAAATTCTTAATTTTGATGAATTCAAATCCGACTGACCATGGCCAAAATTTTTATAGTTTCTGATGGTACCGGCCGTACTGCAACACAAGCCCTGAATGCGGCCATAACACAGTTCCCAGATCACAAACTCGAAACAGTGATACGCAATGAAGTGCGAAGTCACGAACAAATCGAGAATGCCGTAAAAGAAGCCGCCGAAGCAGGGGCTTTCATTATTCACACCCTGGTTTCGAACGATCTGCGTGATTTCATGATTACCACCGGCCGTTACCACAATGTGGAAACGATTGATCTGATGGGACCTTTGCTGGCCCGACTATCCGAAAAACTAATGCACTCCCCTGCCGAAAAACCGGGTCTTTTCAGTGAAATCAATAAGGAATATTTTAAGCGAATTGATGCCATGCAGTTTGCATTCCAGCATGATGACGGTCTGCGTCCGGAAGAACTGGATAAAGCTGAAATTGTACTGCTTGGCGTTTCACGTACTTTTAAAACCCCGCTGAGTATTTATTTTGCTTTTAAAGGATGGATGGTTGCCAACGTACCTATCATTCTCAATCATCAGCCACCTGAAGAAATCTTTACTATTCCGCCCGAAAGGGTTTTTTGCCTTACTGCCTATGCACATAACCTTTCTACCCTGCGTCACGTAAGGCTCGAAAACCTCGGACTTAATGCAGCAGATTATGCCAGCCTGAACTATGTTGAACGGGAATTGAGCTGGGCAAAATTCATTTTCAGCAAACAACCCAAATGGCCGGTAATCAATGTTACCAATAAACCCATCGAAGAGATTGCCAACGAAATTATGGCCATCAGAAATGTAAATCCCGAAAATACTGAAGAAGCCAACTGATTATCCCCTTATTTTTGAATGAAAAACATAATTAAACCTATCTATTCCCTTTCGTTTTTAATTGTTTTCATTATTGGATGCTGCAATGGTCATAACAAGGTTTTTTTGGAGCTTGACCAATCCCCTGAATTACTCAATCCTTTTATCAAATCCGAACCATTAAAGCACGCTTCTATTGCCATAAAAGCTGTTGATATCCT
>Ga0116164_10001936_pt1 | contig 15143 bp, 15 predicted proteins | sample AD_UKC109_MetaG_FD_89888 | JGI IMG/M metagenome (GOLD analysis project Ga0116164, IMG submission 89888) | Active sludge microbial communities of municipal wastewater-treating anaerobic digesters from Hong Kong - AD_UKC109_MetaG | ecosystem: Engineered > Bioreactor > Anaerobic > Digestate... | reverse complement strand
GTTGGGGTAAAGGTTTTCTCTAAAGAAAATGGCCACGATCTAAAGGCGGGTGTGCTTATGCAAGTACAAGTATTTGTTGCACAGATGCGAAAAATTGCCGTTGGGGACAAACTTGCCGGACGTCACGGTAACAAGGGTGTTATCGCTAAAATTTTACCAGCTGAAGATATGCCATTTATGGAAGATGGAACTCCAGTTGATATTGTTTTAAATCCGCTAGGTGTGCCTTCTCGTATGAATATCGGACAGCTGTTTGAAACTCATCTAGGTATGGCTGCTAGTGTACTTGGATACAATGTAGCAACCCCAGCATTTAATGGAGCGCCAGTCGATGCCATTAAGTCAGAGCTTAAAAAAGCCGGTTTGCCAGAAGACGGTAAGCAGAACTTAATTGATGGACGAACGGGTGAGTACTTTAAAGAACGAGTAACTGTGGGTATGATGCATATTATTAAGTTGCATCACATGGTTGCAGATAAAATTCATGCTCGAAGCATTGGCCCATACACCATGGTTACACAACAGCCACTTGGTGGTAAGGCGCAGAATGGTGGGCAGCGATTTGGAGAGATGGAGGTGTGGGCGCTTGAAGCTTACGGCGCAGCCAGCACTCTTCAGGAAATGCTAACATTAAAATCTGACGATGTTTACGGCCGATCGAAGGCGTACGAGTCTATCATCAAACAAGAACCAATTGTTGGACCTAAGATTCCGGAAAGCTTTAACGTACTTGTTAAAGAGCTGCAAGGGCTTGGTCTTAAGGTGGATTTAATCAACCAAGAAGGCAAAGAAGTTGATGCAGAAGACTTACTTGAAGCTACTATTGCTGAAGAGGCAGAAAACTTACCGGAAATAGTCGCAGAATCTACAACTCCGATGGATGTAACCGAAGAAATGGTTGCTAGTGAGTTCGAGGTTCTGGATGATACTGGTGCTTCAGATATTTCTGTTGATGATACAGTGGCAATTGATGACAATGATAATGAGAACAACGTAAAGGAGGAGGCGTAAATGAAACCTACCCCATTTTCTACTAGCATGACTGACTTTGATGCTGTAAAACTGGTCGTTGCTAACCCTAGTGATGTACTTGACTGGAGTTATGGTGAAGTAACAAAGCCAGAAACAATTAATTACCGAACACAAAAGCCAGAAAGAGACGGCTTGTTCTGTGAAAGAATCTTTGGCCCGGTTAAAGATATTAATCCTCACGATGTTAAATATAAGGGCGTACGTTCTCGAGAGGCTGCCGTTGATAAGAACGGTGAACTTGTAACTAAATCTATTGTTAGACGTGAACGCATGGGTCATATCACATTAGCCGCACCCGTTGCGCATATCTGGTTTTTAAGAGGTACGCCTAGTCCGATAGGGTTATTGCTCAACATTACAGTTAAAAACCTTGAGCGTGTCGTGTACTTTGCTTCATACGTGATTATTAATGTTGATGAAGACAAGCGGTCACAGCTACTTGCAGATGCTGAGGCAGAGCTAGAGGCAGCAAAAGTTGCAATTAAGGTAAGATTTGAAAAACTAGCTGAAGACGAATCTGCGGATGTAAAGAATCTTGCCGTCGAACAAAGCAAAGAGCTTGATGAAATTACTGAAGATTATCTTGTCAAAAAACAGCAGTTAGATAGTCTGGTTGCATCTGGATTAATCTCTGAGACTGATTACAGAAATCTCCCAGACAGTTATCAGGATATTGTTGAAGTTGGCATGGGTGGCATGGCTATTCAAAGGTTGCTTGATGAAATCAACCTTGATGATCTGATCAAGACACTAAGTGAAGAAGTTGACGGAACTAAAGGCCAGCGTAAGAAGAAGCTTATGAAGCGTCTTAAAATGCTTGAGAGCATGAATAGCGCTGGAATAGATCCAGGTAGTATGTGTATCAGCATTTTACCGGTTATTCCTCCGGACCTACGACCAATGGTTCAATTGACTGGTGGACGCTTTGCTACATCTGATATGAACGACCTTTATAGACGAGTTATCAACCGAAATAACCGTTTAAAGAAGCTGGTTGACTTAAACGCTCCAGAGGTAATTAGAAGAAACGAACAGCGTATGTTGCAAGAGGCTGTAGATGCGCTTATAGATAACTCCGCTGCCAGATCAGGGCGTGCGGTTAGTGCTACCGGGGGACGTAGACGCCTGAAATCACTTTCAGATATGCTTAAAGGTAAGCAGGGTCGATTCCGCCAAAACCTTCTTGGTAAGCGCGTAGACTATTCTGGACGTTCAGTAATTGTTGCTGGGCCAGAGCTTAAGATTGACCAGTGTGGGCTACCTAAGCTGATGGCTTTGGAGCTATTTAAGCCGTTTGTGATTGGTTGGCTAATGGAGAGAGAGTATGCACATAATATTAAGAGTGCTACAAGGTTAATCGAAGCCAATGAAAACATTATTTGGGACGCACTTGACGACGTAATTCAGGGTAAGTACGTGCTACTTAACCGTGCTCCAACACTTCATCGTCTTTCGATCTTGGCTTTTCAACCTAAGTTAATTGAAGGTAAAGCTATTCAGCTACATCCGCTGGTTTGTAAAGGTTTCAACGCTGACTTTGATGGTGACCAGATGGCTGTTCATTTGCCACTTTCTGCAGCTGCGCAAAAAGAAGCTCATGATTTGATGCAGGCTAGTAAGAACTTACTTAAGCCGGCCGATGGATCACCGATCTTACATATCGAACAAGATATAGTACTTGGTTGCTACTACTTAACTTACGAAAAACCTGGTGTTACTAGTGATACACCTGTTCCAGTTGCAGGCATCGAAGAGGCTCTGATGGGTCTTGAGGCTGGAAGTCTTAAGATTCAAACGCTAGTAAAGACCGTCTTCCGTGACGAGAGATTAACAACTACCGTAGGAAGACTCATTTTTAACAGTATCTTCCCAGAAGATTTTGAGTTCCAAAACGATGTGATGACCAAGAAGAAGCTTACTGCTGTCATGGGTAGGGTATTTGCACAATATGGCGCCGATGTAACTGCAGAAGTTGCCGATGAACTAAAGCGCGTAGGCTTCAGCTATGCTACTTTTGCTGGTATCTCAACCGGGATGGATGACTACATTGATCTCGAAGGCCTAGATTCATTGATTGAAGAAGGTGAAAAAAAGGCTTCTGCAATTTCTGATCAATACGACCAAGGGTTAATTACTGATGAAGAGCGATACCGGTTGACAGTTAACGCGTGGCGCGAAGTTGATGAAAACGCACAAAATAAGCTTGTTGATGCATATCAAGGCGTTGATACTGGTATTAGTATTGCGATGATCTCTGGTGCTCGAGGTAGTATTTCTCAGATCAAGCAAGTATCTGGTATGAAGGGTATGGTTGTTGATGCTGTTGGACGTGAAGTTGAACTCCCAATTAGAAATAACTATAAAAAAGGCCTTACTCCAATTGAATACTTCGTAGATACACGAGGTTCTCGAAAAGGATTGATCGATACAGCGCTTAGAACGGCAGACTCAGGTTACCTAACTCGCCGTATGGTTGATGTTGCTCAAGATGTCTTTACTGTTGAAGAAGATGCTTTTGACCCAGGTCTTCTAATGAACAGGGCTGATACTGAAGAACTTGGTATGAACTTTGGTGTACGTATAAGTGGTAGATTTGCTGCTGAAGACGTCAAGGTTGATGGTAAAACAGTAGTTAAAGAGGGTGATTTAATCACAGAGGAAATCGCCAACACAATAGATGCAAGCAACGTTAACGACGTCCGCATTAAGAGCGTGCTTACTACTACTAACCTACGTGGTATTAGCCCTAAGAGCTATGGTCTTGACCTAGCTACTGGTGATGTCGTGAAGCCATTCCAGCCTGTTGGTGTTATCGCAGCACAGTCGGTTGGTGAGCCAGGTACGCAGCTTACTATGCGTACAAAGCATACAGCTGGTGCCGCACTTTCTGACGATGTGACACAAGGTTTACCGCGTGTTGAAGAGTTGCTGGAAGCGCGCGCTCCAAAGAGCCAAGCGTTCCTTAGTGAAGCAGAAGGTGTCGTAGCAATTTGGGAGGATGGCAATAACTACGTTATTCAAGTAACCCCAACCGGCGCCCGAATTGAAACCGTTAAGCTAGAAAAACGTAAGCCACAGATGAAGAGTGGAAGCGATGTGCTTGCTGGTGATGTATTTGCCTCAGACAAAGACGGTGATCGTCCACTAGTTGCTACTTTTGATGCAATTGTCGAGTTCCATGGCGATGAAGCGACACTAACAGCTCATAATTCTAACCCAGTTAAATATGAGGTGCCTGGATTCAAGGTACTTACTGTTGCCGATGGCGATAAAGTAAAAGCTGGCGACAGACTGACTAATGGTTCATTGAACTTGCATGATCTAATGCGACTCTCCGGAATTGAAGCAACTCAGCGTTACATTATTAACGAAATCTTAGGAATGTTTGCCCAGCAGGGTGTAGACCTTGCCGATCAGCATCTAGAGATTATTGTTAGACAAATGTTTAGCCGAGTTCAGATAGAAGATAGTGGCGATAGTCTGTTTGTTACTGGAGACATCGTAAGCAAAGCTGCTGTTGTTGAAGAGAACGCAAAGCTTGTTGCTGAAGGAAAAGAGCCTATAGAATTCACTCAGCTATTGCTAGGTATTGCTAAGGTCTCTACTTGGTCAGATAGCTTCCTTTCTGCTGCATCATTCCAAGACACAACTCGTGTACTTATTAATGCTGCAACTAGCGGTAGGATAGACAACCTGTATGGCCTAAAAGAGAATGTTATCATTGGACGCAAAATTCCAGTCGGTACTGGTGTTCTAGCTGAAGAAGTTGCTCTTGAAGACTGATTCTGTTACAATAACCTAAAGAGTTTCACATATTAAATGTAGCAAGTAGATATTAGAAGGTAGATAGCGGTGCTGACGCATACTACGCACTAGATACTACATACTACTGTAAAAATTTAAGGAATTTTTGCATCTATGCCAACAATTAATCAATTGGTGCGTAAGCCACGTAAGAGTAGTAGCAACAAAGTAAAAACTGCTGCACTACGACGTGTTACTAACACACTAAAAACTAAGAACTATGAAAAACCAGCCCCGTTTAAGCGAGGTGTGTGTATCAAAGTTACTACCAAAACCCCACGTAAGCCTAACTCGGCACTTCGTAAGGTTGCACGTGTGCGTCTTTCAAATGGCCACGAGGTTTGGGCTTACATCGGCGGCGAAGGTCATAACCTACAGGAGCACGCAGTTGTACTAATCCGCGGTGGTCGTGTACCGGATCTTCCAGGTGTTCGCTACCATATCGTTCGTGGAAACCTTGACCTTCAGGGTGTTGCAGACCGAAAACAGGGCCGTTCAAAGTACGGCGCCAAGAAAGAGAGTAAATAATGCCTAGAAAAAAGACCAAATCTCTTATTCGACCAATTCAACCAGATCGTAAGTATAATTCCGTGCTTGTACAGCGATTAATTAACCGCAGTATGGTAGATGGTAAAAAAGCTTCAGCTGAAGCCGCTGTTTATAAAGCCATGGAAGAAGCTGCTAAAAAAGTTAAAGTTGAAGATCCTCTACAGGTTCTTGAAGAAGCTTTGAATAATGTTTTCCCAGGAGTTGAAGTAAAGTCTCGTCGTGTTGGTGGTGCAAATTACCAAGTACCCTTCCCAGTTGAAGGTCATCGTAAAACCCACCTAGGCCTTATGTGGTTTGTCGGCGCAGCACGAGCACGCAAAGGTATGCCTTATTGGCAACGTTTAGCAAATGAAATTGTAGATGCACACGCTCAAGCTGGTGCAGCAGTTAAAAAGAAGGAAGACACGCACAAGATGGCAGAAGCCAACCGTGCCTTCGCTCACTTCGCAAGGTTCTAAGGTAATGAAATTCACGGAAAGAGAACTAAAAGCTGACATTTGCGCAAACTGTCCTGCAAGAACAGGTCGCCTAACTACAGCTCAGCTCAGAGGATCATCATACCGTGGCAGAAAAATTACCAATTCTGATACTCCAAATGTCGACCATTGTTTTATTATCGTGGGTGACATAACAGTAGCGGATGTAATGATAGCGAACCAGCTTGGTGATACGGCTGCTGCAGAACACGATGCAGATTTCATAAACGCTGAGTTTGAAAGTCGTGTTGGTGACTGTGGCAACAAGCCAACTGTTGAATTGACTGGGCATGGGTTAGATATATTCTGCACACCAGCAAGTCTTGCGATCGATCAATTTGTAAAAGTAAACTACGAGGGATAATAAATGGCGACAAAACAATTAGATTTAGCAAAGTTACGAAACGTGGGTATTATTGCGCATATTGATGCCGGTAAGACTACCACAACTGAAGGTATACTATACCGAACTGGTATCAACCACAAAATTGGTACGGTTCGTGGTGATGATGGTGGCGCAACTACCGACTGGATGGAGCAAGAGAAAGAGCGAGGTATTACTATTACCTCAGCTGCCGTAACCTGTTTTTGGAACGATCATCAAATTAACATTATCGATACTCCAGGACACATTGACTTTACCGTAGAGGTAGAGCGTTCACTTCGAGTATTGGATGGTGCCGTGACTGTATTTGATGGCAAGATGGGCGTGGAATCACAAAGTGAAACTGTTTGGCGTCAAGCCGATAAGTACGGCGTACCACGTGTTTGCTTTATCAATAAGATTAACCAAACCGGTGGCGATTTCTGGAAATCACTTGAAACTATTCACGCACGTCTGACTAAAAGAGCATTTGCGGTACATATCCCAATTGGATTTGAACAAAGTATCAATGGTGTTGTCGACTTACTTGAGATGAAGGCTTATACCTATACAGAATTCCATGATAAGGCTTTGGTTGAAGGCGAAATCCCTGCTGATATGCAGGAAAAAGCTAAGAATGCACGTTCATTGTTAGTTGAAGCTGCTGTAGAACATGATGATGACCTCATGATGAAGTTTCTTGAAGAAGGTGAAGAATCCATTACTAATGAAGAATTCCGTGCAGCACTCCGTAAGGGTGTTTTGTCTGGTGAGTTGTTCTTAGTGACTGGCGGTGATGGACGTGGTGTGATTGTAGAAAAAGTACTCGATCTTATGACTGAGTTCTTGCCAAGTCCTCTTGATCGTGGTTCTGTATGGGGTACGCATCCGAAATCAGGCGATGAAATTGAGCGAAAGCCATCTGCAGAAGAACCATTTGCTGGACTTGCATTTAAAATTGCAACTGATCCTTTTATGGGTAAACTTTGCTTCTTCCGTGTTTATTCTGGCAAGATTGAAGCAGGTAGTTACATTTATAATAGTGCTACTGGCGAAAAAGAACGGGTTGGCCGCGTAGTTAGAATGCATGCTGACAAACGTGAAGATGTTTCTGTTGTTGAAGCGGGTGATATTGCAGCTATAGTTGGTCTTAAAAAAGTTACTACCGGAAATACACTTTGTGATGTCAATAACACTATCATCCTGGAGAGTATTGACTTCCCAGAGCCACCAGTTTCAATTGCTATTGAACCTAAGACTAAAGCTGACCAAGAAAAGATGGCACTTGCACTTCAAAGATTGGCTGAAGAAGATCCAACCTTCAGGGTGCACACAGATGAAGAAACTGGCCAGACGATTATTTCAGGAATGGGCGAACTTCACCTTGAGATTCTAGTAGATCGTATGAAACGTGAGTTTTCGGTTGAGGCAAACATCGGTCAGCCACAAGTTGCCTACCGTGAAACTATCAAGAAACAGATTAAAGTTCAGGGTAAGTTTATTAAGCAATCTGGTGGTCGTGGTCAATATGGTGATGTTTGGCTAAGGCTTTCACCAAATGAACCCGGCAAGGGCTTCGAGTTCATCAACTCAATTAAGGGTGGTGTTGTTCCACAGGAATATATCAAACCTGTAGAAAACGGAATTGTCGAAGCTATGGGCAACGGTGTTATTGCTGGATACCCGGTTGTAGACATGACTGCTGAGCTATACGATGGAAGTTACCACGATGTTGACTCAAATGAAATGGCCTTTAAGATTGCTGGATCCATGGCGCTTCAAAAGGGTGTTAAAGAAGGTTCTCCAGTACTTCTTGAGCCTGTCATGAAGGTAGAAGTTGTTACTCCAGAAGACTTCATGGGTGACGTTATTGGCGATCTTAACTCACGACGTGGTCGTATTGAAAGCATGGAAGATCGTTCTAATGCAAAAGTTATCCTTGCCTTTGTGCCACTCGCAGAAATGTTTGGCTATACAACTGACATTCGTTCTATGACTCAAGGTCGCGCAAGTAGCACCATGGAGCTCGATCACTATGAAGAAGTTCCACCAAACGTCGCCGAAGCCGTTATCGCTAATCGAGCGAAGTAAGCAGCCATATATTGATCTTAGATCTTGGTTAAAAGAGGCTCGACACAGCCTCTTTTTGCTTTCTCTGACCCTGCAATTTGATAGTTTGAAACGAATAAATCGTATATTAACAAGAGAACGTGTATACAATAGTTATGCTTGCAGTAAATTTTTTAATCAATTATCATCTTAGTTACCGTAAACGAGCGAGGCTTTAGAATGATACGTGAAACAACTGCTACACCAAGGCTAGAAATAACTAAAGCTGTACAAAGATTTAAAGTAGCACAAAGCATAGGTAAGGTAGCCAGTAGACTTGAGAGCCAAGCAGATTCATTAAGGGAGGCGGTGGCAAGTTTGGGGCTTGAGCCACTTTACGCACCCGAAGGACAAGCCTTTGAAGTAGGTGTTATCAAACACGAAGGTGTGTTAGTGATCGAACCTTTCGTACACAGGCTTGTTGGGTGGGGTGATCTATACTCACCACGTAGCACAGACTACGAAGACCTAGTTACAAGATCTGGTTACGGTGATGATGCAAGCATACGGGTTGATCTTTTAGAATATGAAGAATCAAGTTCAAGTATTTGGGGATACGATAGCTTGCGCCGAGTTCGTGTCTTGATAGACCAAAATGTACGAGTTGATTTAGTAGAAAGTACGCAGCAGGATTAAACTGTGCTCTTTGAAAATGGCAAATTAAAGATAATCAAATAGATGATGGCGACCTGGAATATAGCCTTAGCCGCGTAAGGGTTTTGAATGCTGGATGGGCTTTGAGAAACATTGCTGGCAAGATTGTTAGCCTGCCGAGGAGAGGATCTGCAACAAATCTCTGAGCGCTATAGATCAAATGGAACGTGCCAACGGCAGATAAACTACTTAATTAAAATCGATAACTGCTACAACGGCGTATCCGATTTATACTAGACACTAAATGTCAGATACGATATACTACCAGAGTATCTCGCGTGAGGGTTTTGCTTGAGTGGAAGCTCGCAATAAGGACCGCGTGACAAAATGAATATTAAATAACGAACCTCGGGGTTAAACCCTTCCATAGGTTCAGAAGATAGGAGAAAATCTCAATGGCAGATTTTGACCGAACAAAGCCGCATGTAAACGTTGGTACTATGGGCCACGTAGATCATGGTAAAACAACATTAACAGCTGCAATTACTCACGTGTTGGCTAAAAAGCTTCCTAGTGATGTAAACCAGCCTAAAAATTACGACGAAATTGACAATGCTCCAGAAGAAAAGCAACGTGGTATCACAATTGCTACTTCTCACCAAGAGTACGAAAGTGAAAAGCGTCACTACGCACACGTTGATATGCCAGGCCACGCCGACTATGTTAAAAACATGATTACCGGTGCCGCTCAGGTTGACGGTGCCATTCTTGTAGTATCTGCTGCAGATGGTCCAATGCCTCAAACTCGTGAGCACGTACTTCTTGCTAAGCAAGTTGGCGTACCTAAGATTCTTGTATTCCTAAACAAGATGGATCTTGCTGATGCAGAACTCGTTGAACTTATTGAAGAAGACGTTCGTGATCTTCTTGAAAAGAACGGCTTTGATAGAAGCTGTCCTATCGTTAAAGGCTCTGCAACAAAAGCACTTGAAGGTTCAGCTTCTGATGAAGACGCTGTTATGGAGCTTGTTAAAGCTATGGACGAATGGGTTGAAGAGCCTACTCGTGATCTCGACAAGCCATTCTTGATGCCTATCGAAGACGTATTTTCAATTAAGGGTCGTGGTACCGTTGCTACTGGTCGTATCGAAACTGGTATTGTTAACATCAACGACGAAGTTGAAATTGTTGGTATCCGTGATACACAAAAAACTGTTGTAACAGGTATTGAGGCCTTTAAGAAAAATCTTGATAAAGGTCAAGCAGGCGATAACGCAGGAATCTTGCTTCGTGGTATCGAGCGTGATGACATCGAGCGTGGTCAGGTTATTTGTAAGCCTGGTTCAATCACACCTCACACAGAGTTTGATGCAGAAGTTTACGTTCTTACCAAAGAAGAAGGTGGACGTCACACTCCATTCTTCAAAGGTTACAAGCCACAGTTCTACTTCCGTACAACTGATGTAACCGGTGAAGTTGAACTTCCTGCAGACAAAGAAATGGTTATGCCTGGTGATACTATCACCTTTAAGGTTAAGCTTCTTGCACCTATCGCCATGGAACAGGGTCTAAACTTCGCAATTCGTGAAGGTGGCCGTACTGTTGGTGCTGGTGTTGTAACAGCCATAACAAAATAGATCTCAGCCATTATTTTGAATATAATTCGGAATGAAGCTTAGGCTAGAGAAAAGAGCTGACATGAGCAGCTCTTTTCTATTTTTGTGCTATAATTATAAATATTATGGCATTATCTAAAGAAGACATGCAGCAAATAAGAGAGGTGATAATTGAAGGCGTAGAAGCTGTGACGGGTCCACGTTTTGATGCGCTTGAATCAGATGTCGCTGAACTTAAGTCGGATGTTGTAGAACTGAAATCAGATGTCGCTGAACTTAAGTCGGATGTTGTAGAACTGAAATCAGATGTCGCTGGACTTAAGTCAGATGTTGTAGAACTGAAATCAGATGTCATAGGGCTAAAAACAGACATGGCTGAAGTGATGGGCAGTGTACGCGTTCTTAATATGTCTATGGATGAACTTTCTGGAAGAGTTGAGGCACTAGAGAATGATATCAAAGAAATTTATATTATGTTGGCAAATGAAACACAGATTACAGATAAAAAAATTGCTAAGTTTTCGCTTGAAGAAAAATTGCTAAAACTTAACGCTGAACTTATAAGCACGGCTAAGCAGGCTGGCATTGTGCTACCACGCTAGTTTGTGACTATTGACATATATGATATAATACATATCACAAACTAATAGTGGTGATTAAAAGTCGTTTAGAACACTCTAATAGGTTCAAAAGGATGTTACACTACGCCAATTCTCGTATATTTAATACAATAGAGAATATTAAAGGAGTTAAGATCATGGCTGACGCCCCTCAAAAACAAAAGATTCGTATTCGCTTAAAAGCATACGATCATAAAATTATTGATCAATCTGCAAAACAGATTATCGACACCGCACTACGAACCGGTGCAACTATCAACGGTCCAATCCCGCTACCAACACGTAAAAGTAAATACACAGTAGTCAAGAGTCCTCATGTTTATAAAAAAGGTATGGAGCAATTTGAAATGCGTGTTCACAAACGTCTTATTGATATCTTGGAGCCAACTCCAAAAACAATAGACAGCTTGATGAATCTATCACTTCCTGCTGGTTGTGATGCTGAAATTCGCATGAACTAACGAGCAGTCGTAACTGACTGTTCTTGAAAGCCATCTTCAAGGGTGGCTTTTTATGTATTTAATTTAAGCGTATACTAATATCTAGAAATTGGAGGTGTGCAACATGGGAATATTAGCATGGATAGTTCTAGGAGCATTAGCAGGATGGATAACTTCGATACTCCTTAAAACTAATAGTCAACAGGGTGCTATCGGTAACATTATCATGGGTATCGTGGGCGCATTAATTGGTGGGTACCTAGGTAGTGCATTTTTTGATCTAGATATAACCGGGATTAATCTTACGAGCATTATTCTGGCAATAGGCGGATCATTGATATTCGCATTATTAATTGGAATTATCACTGGGAAAAAATCTGTTTAACACCAATAAGTGACAAATCACCGTGCTTGTGTTTAAATGTCATAGTAATATGACTAAACAGAAAAATAAAAATACCATTACGACTATATTTGGACGACAAAAAGTTTGTACTCATAAAAAGCAGTCTGATACTGCATATTTCTTAAAATTAATCATGTATTTTATCTGTGGCACTTTTTGGGTGCGATTGCTTAATATTGATGTCGGCCCTTTTGAGCACCTCAGTTTGCCTCTAGGATTAGTAGTTGGTATTGCATTTTCAACTTACGAATGCTCTCATGTTGATAAAAAAATTGAACTCGCCGTACTATTAGCAGCAACCTTCATTAGCTTCTACTTGCCTGTTGGTGTCACCATCTAACTGTCCGAGGTATACAAAAAATAATAGCGATAAAGTAATTTTTAATCATATTTTAAATTATAACAGTGGAATGGTTGACACAGGGTTGGTGTATCTGATACAATTACTTAGTAATTTCATACCTTTGAGGTAAACGGCTTGGCACAACTCCAGGTCTCATCACAAAAATAGATGAGAAACCAGAGTCCGACCAAGATTTTTGTTTGCATGAGGTTTAACATAAGGGATAAAATGAAGGCAATACTTGGTACAAAAATTGGAATGACGCAAATCCTAGCAGAGGATGGCGTTTTAGTTCCGGTAACGTTATTGCAGGCTGGTCCATGCACGATCACACAAATTAAAACTGTCGAAACAGATGGCTATAGCGCTGTGCAGATTGCACTTGGTGGTGGCAAAAATGCCAGTAAGTCCGTAAAGGCTCACGTTGCTAAAGCAGACAAAGAATTAATGCCTCGCATTATTAAAGAATTTAGGGTTGACACTGTTTCTGAGGAGCAAAAAGTTGGCTCCTCATTTGATGTCTCAGTATTTGAGATTGGAGACACCGTAAAAGTTACGGGTACAAGCAAGGGTAAAGGTTTTGCCGGAACTGTTAAAAGACACAACTTTGCAACAAGCGCTAGTACTCACGGCGGCAATGGAATGGTTAGAAGGCCTGGTTCAATCGGTTCTATGTATCCTCAGAAAGTATTCAAAGGGAAGCGAATGGCTGGTCAGATGGGTGCCGAGCAAGTAACTGTCAAAGGCCTCAACATTATGTTAGTTGATACAGAAAATAATCTAATTGGTGTACGTGGCGCAATACCTGGTGCTAAGAAGAGCCTAGTAACGGTGGTAGGAGCATAATATGGCAGAAGCAGTGAAAACACAATCAAGCAAGACTACTCTACTAAAAGATGTCTTTGCAGTAGAAGTAGCCAATCATGAACTTATTAAAAAAGCATATCAGGCTTACCTAGCCAATGGTAGAGAAAACTATGCCCTTACCAAGACGCGTGGACTAGTACGCGGTGGTGGCAAAAAACCATGGAGACAAAAAGGTACTGGTCGAGCTAGGTTTGGTTCATCAAGAAACCCTATTTGGCGTGGTGGTGGTATCGTGTTTGGTCCTACTGGTCACGAAAACTACACTATAACTATTCCTGTAGCTCAAAAACGTCAAGCTATTCGTCAGGCGCTGACTCTATCTAATGAGTCAAAGAAAATTACGGTTATTGATAGCTTCGATAATAAAGACGGTAAAACCAAGAACACAATTGCCATGCTCTCAAAAAATAAGCTTGAGCGAAGAGTTCTACTTGTTGTAGAAAACAAAGATAGTCTTACAGACCGTGCTACAAGAAACGTACCTAATGTAAAAGCAGTTCAGGCTACATATTTAAATGTATTCGACATTATCAATGCTGATAATATTGTAATGACAAAACAATCAGTTGAGCTTATCAAGGATTGGCTGGGAACTACCGTCAAGGCTCAAGTTAAGGAGTCTAGCGATGCTTAATATTACACCCAGGATGAGTGAAAAAGCGTATCAGCAAAGTATATTGAATCAAACATACGTCTTTGTAGTACCTAAAGATAGTAACAAAATGCAAATTAAAGATGCTATTCAAGCGCAGTACGGAGTTACTGTCGAAGAAGTTAACATAGTTGTACAGCAAGGAAAGAAGGCAAGATCTATCCGTCTTGGTAACCGTAAGGCTCGTCCAATCATAGGCGAAAGAAGTAGCCTTAAAAAAGCTTACGTACGTCTTAAAGCCGGTGACTCTATTAAGATTTTCGAAGAAGAGGAGAAGAAGTAATGGCCGTAACACCACATAAACCAACTACTCCTGCACGACGAGGCATGACTACTCAGGATCTTTCTAAGATTACTGCTAAAAAACCACTTAAATCATTGCTAGTTGTTAAAAAGCGCATTAACGGACGCAACAACCAGGGTAAAATCACAGTCAGGCATCGCGGTGGTGGTACTAAAAAGTTTTACCGTCTAATCAATTTTAAACAATTAGATATTGAAAAAGCTACAATTGAAGCGATTGAGTATGATCCTAATCGTTCCGCCCGTATTGCTCGTATTAAAGATCAATCAAACAAGTACCACTATATAATTGCTAGCACTAACATGAGTGTTGGTCAGATTATTACCGTTGGCGAGAAGTCTGCCATAGAAGAAGGAAATAGACTTCCTTTAAAGAGCATACCTGCTGGTAGCTTTATTCATGGCATAGAGCTACAACAAGGTCGTGGTGCGCAAATTGTTCGTTCTGCGGGTGCGAAAGCGCAATTGACATCTAAGGATGGTGATTATGCTCAGGTTAAATTACCTAGCGGTGAAATACGAATGATCAATATTAACTGTATGGCTACTATTGGTAGTGTTGGCAATGAACAGCACCAGAACGTTAAAATCGGTTCCGCTGGCCGCAGACGAATGCAGGGTCGACGACCTCAAGTCAGAGGTTTAGTGATGAATGCGGTTGATCATCCGCACGGCGGTGGTGATGGTGGTTCACACGGTGTTGGTCGCCCGCCTAAGACTCCTTGGGGTAAGCCAGCTCTCGGTTACAAAACCAGAAGAAACAAGCGTACATCTAAATTTATTGTTAAGAGTCGACATCAGGCGAAGAGGAAATAATATATGTCTAGAAGTTTAAAAAAAGGTCCATTTGTTGATGCAAAACTTGCTAAAAAAGTAGCAGCTTTGAGCGATGATGATCGAACAGTTATAAAAACATGGGCACGTGCTAGCACGATTAGTCCTGAAATGGTTGGTAAAACTATAGCCGT
>Ga0116164_10001920_pt1 | contig 15209 bp, 14 predicted proteins | sample AD_UKC109_MetaG_FD_89888 | JGI IMG/M metagenome (GOLD analysis project Ga0116164, IMG submission 89888) | Active sludge microbial communities of municipal wastewater-treating anaerobic digesters from Hong Kong - AD_UKC109_MetaG | ecosystem: Engineered > Bioreactor > Anaerobic > Digestate... | reverse complement strand
CTCCGATGGTCGCTCCTTCTTTTTGAGCCTGTTTGACTTTGGAATTCATGAAAACAGTACATCGTGTCCCCAGATCCACCGGTGATCTGGCGAAAAGCGCTTCCTGAGCAAATGCCTTGCTGTCCATGTTTACGGATTTTGCATAGGTCTCGATAAATGATCCGCAACCGGATGAGCAGGCTTCATTGAGCATTATGTTATAGATGGCCCCATCCTTTATTTTCATACATTTCATGTCCTGGCCGCCTATATCAAGAATGAAATCTACTCCCGGAAGAAATTCTTCGGCACCCTTATAATGGGCCATGGTCTCTATCTCTCCCAGATCCGCCTTGAATGCGGCTTTTATAAGGCCTTCCCCGTATCCGGTAACTGTTGTATTTGCTATGAAAGCAACTTCGGGCAACTGCATATACAGCTGTCTCAGCATGGCCATGGTTGCTTCTATTGGTTTTCCTTCATTGCTTCTGTAAAAAGAGAACAACAGGTTTTTTTCATCATCTATAAGAGCAGCTTTTGTGGTGGTGGATCCGGCATCGATGCCAAGGAACAGCTTCCCCTTTGCTTTTTTTATGTCCCTTCTCTTTATCCTGTCAGCATCATGTCTCTGTCTGAAGAACTCATAGTCTCCATGATTTTCAAAAAGCGGCTTTATATGTTTTGTTTCGGACATCATATCAGGATCCATATTTTTTACTGTATCAACCAGTTGTTTTATCTTTACGCTTTCATTTTTTTCTGCCAGCATGGCAGCACCTATGGCCACAAAATATTTTGATTCATCAGGAAAGATGACCTGGTCTGCACCAAGATCCAGAGTTTCGATAAATCTTTTACGGAGTTCCGAAAGAAATGAAAGCGGGCCTCCCAGAAACGCCACATTTCCTTTGATAGTCCTGCCGCAGGCCAGCCCGCTGATAGTCTGGTTCACTACGGCCTGAAAGATCGAAGCGGATATGTCTTCTATGTCTGCTCCTTCATTTATGAGGGGTTGTATATCTGTTTTGGCAAATACACCGCACCTGGCAGCTATGGGATATATAAGTCTGTGTTTTTTTGCTGCCTCATTAAGGCCATTGGCATCCGTATTAAGAAGGACAGCCATCTGGTCTATGAATGCTCCGGTGCCACCGGCACAGGTACCGTTCATACGCTGTTCTATAGTCTGGCCGTAAAAGGTTATTTTTGCATCTTCTCCGCCCAGTTCAATGGCCACATCAGTACGGGGTATCAGAGATTCCACTGCTTTGCTGCATGAGATAACTTCCTGCTCAAAACATATGTCAAGAAGTTTAGACAGAGAAAGACCCCCCGACCCTGTGATGGAGGCTTTTACACTTTCTTCTCCGTACTCTTTTTCAAGATCGGTCATAAGTTCGGATACTTTTTCAAAAACGTTGGACATATGCCTTTCGTATCTGCTGTATATTATTTTGTTATGATCATCCAAAAGGACCAGTTTTACTGTTGTGGACCCAACATCGATACCAAGTTTCATCTTTTCCCCTTGTCTTAAAAACCGACATCTCCTCAGTCGGTTTTTCGGTCATTCTCTTTCTGCCCTATGGGCACCAGTCTGCTGATTTCTTTTTTGTACAGTCTTCTCATCATGATTACAAGAAAGAGGACTCCCAGGGCTTCTGCCATTGGAAAAGCCCACCATACGCCGGTAACTCCCCACAGCCTGGAAAGTACAATAGCCAGAGGAAGTATGCCCACCAGCTGTCTTATCAGCGAGGCAGCAAGACTTATGAATCCATGGCCTGTGGCCTGAAAGAATCCTGATGTAATTATACCAAATGCAGCGGGTAAAAAGCAAATACTGATAATGCGCATGGCAGGTATTCCTATGGCATACATGCCTTCCCCCGCATCAAAAAATGAAAGCAGTGTTCTGGGCATTATCATAAAAAGTGTACAACCGGCTGCCATTATGACAACTGCCGCCAGAAGTGCCATTTTGTATGTCTGCATAAGTCTCGTTTTGTTGCCAGCACCGTAGTTGTATCCTATTACCGGTGTCGTTCCCTGATTTATTCCTATTACAGGCATAAATATAAAGGACTGCAGTCTTCCGTATACTCCCATCACAGCCACAGCTGTACCCGAAAATCCGGCCAGTATGATGTTGATGCCGAATTGAAGAAATGACAGTATAGACTGCATCATTATTGCCGGAAATCCAACGGCATATATTTCCCGTATAGTTTTTTTGTCATGAGGGAATCCGTAAATCCTGACTTTTACCTGGTGATTTTTTCGAAAAAGAATATACATTCCCAGGGAAAAACTCAATGTCTGAGATATTACAGTTGCAACAGCTGCGCCTGTCACTCCCATTTCAGGGGCCCCCAGGAGTCCGAAAATAAGGATAGGATCCAGGGCTATATTTACGCAGGCTCCCATAAGGCTGCATATCATGGGAAGAATCATGCTTCCTGTGGCCTGGAGTATTTTTTCTGCTGTCATCTGTACAAAAATAAATAAGGAGAAGATCATAACGATACGCAAATACAAAGCCCCGTTTTGAAGGATGTATGGGTCATGGGTAAATCCCTTCATGAAGACATCCGCAAATAAAGCCGCCGCCACAGCAAAAAAAATCCAGCTGTATACTGCAAGCCTTATCCCGTGGGAAGCGGCCTTATCGGCCTCAACAAACCTTCTTGCACCCAGTCTCCTGGCAATAAGAGAATTCACACCTATTGCTGTTCCCACTCCTACGGCTATTATAAGCATCTGTGCCGGGAAGATGAGTGTAACTGCAGTCAGTGCTTTTTCGCTTACCCTGGCAACAAAAATACTGTCCACTACATTATATGTTGCCTGTATCATCATTGACAGGATAGCCGGCCATGACATGGTAACTATAAGTTTTCCAACCGGCATAACTCCCATTTTGTTTTCTTTTTCGCTCCTGCGGTCCATTCATTCCTCCGTTTTTTCGCTTTTTATGCTTATATAATTTTTTCTTGTGTTTTTTTGTTTTTGTTTTTTTGTTTTTAACAACTAAAAAACGCCTTTGCAGAACTTGAATTATACTACTTTTATCGCTCTGATTCAACCAAAGGCGTTTATAGGATAAAACTTTTTGTCCGCAAAAAATCTTATTTACATTTCAGTTATTGTGTATCCGTCCGGCACTTCGAAAATGCTGTCATCCACATCTCCGTCAATGGCATTGTATTTTATTATTGTCTCTTCGCCTTCTCCGGTTACTGAAATCATATAAACCAGTTTATCGCCGTCGAAACAGTAGATCACACTGCTATCACCTGATTTGTATGTTTCGGAATAGTATGTTTTTCCGTCCACTTCCTTCTCGCCCTTTTCAAAATCCACATCGCCCGTATATTCTTCATAGTTCTCAAGAACAGTGTCGGTCTCAAGGGTCTCTTGTGTATCTTCATCGACCTTTGTTTTTATTCCGGTCTTGGTTTCAGGTGTAAGAGTGTACATATAGCCGTCAGTGTATATGGTTATTGATTTTCCCAGACCTTCCATGTCCATTTCTGTATAGATCTTGTCGTCCTTCATATAAATATCGGTTACAGTAGTTTTACCGTCAATTTCCATCTCATAATTCATATGGATACCGGATTCCTTACCTATCTCTCCAAAAACACCTGTGAGCTTTGACTTGGAAACATCGTCGCCTTCACCATCGCCCTCCGAGCCTCCGCCGCATGATGCAAAAGCAAATGCCATAACAAGCACCAGCATAACAGTTAGCAGTTTTTTCATTTTTTACCTCCCAATAATTAATAAAAATATATCCCGTTCAACAATCATTTGAGGAATATCTTCTCTCAATGTGCCTTTTTTTAGTATAGACTTTATCTTTGTTTTTTTCAATATATTTTGCTGCAAATCGGAATAAACAATGCCCCCGAAAAAAGTTTTTTGTCTTTTGCGGGGGCAAGCTTTTCTTTTATTTATAAGGTTTTTGTTTTTTGTGAAAACCTTCAAAAATCAAAGCTTCAGTCTTTTTTGAAACGTTTTTTTATTTTATCAACAGAATTGCCTTCGTCCTTGAGTGCCTCTGTCAGCTGCTGTTGTGTACAGCATAATTTACCGCACCAGTAATTGATTTCTCCGGGGTCCTTTGCGTTGATCGTTGTACAACCGCTGTAATCCTTCTTCTTTTTATCCTTTTCCATAAAATCACCTCCAAAAATCTCAAGCATTTGATTATGTACTAGCCTCATTTATCGATGTTCCTATATGATAACAGAAAATTCAAAATAAATCAACATTTTAGTTATGTGTGTTGTCAGCTCAAAGGTTCATTTTTAGTTTTTTTATAATAGTTTTGGGCAAGTCTGTAAGCCGGGTTCTGTATTTGACGATCATCTATCTAGGCATAACATTGCTGCTATGCTCATGCGACCTACCTCCCGGGAGCTGACGGGCCGTCAGCCATAATCCCTGCTTGGTCTTGCTCCGGGTGGGGTTTACACGGCCGTCCTGTCTCCAGAACGCCGGTGAGCTCTTGCCTCACCATTTCACCCTTGCCACGGCATCACCCGTTTCGGCGGTGTGTTTCTGTTGCACTTTCCCTACAGTTACCTGCGCCGGACGTTATCCGGCACCCTTGCCCTTTGGAGCCCGGACTTTCCTCATGCAAAGCATGCGACCGTCTGGCTTGCCCAAAACCTTGTCTATTCTATTTTTTTCCTTGCCTGTGCTTCCTGCCAGGCATAAATGAATTTTCTTACTTCAATAAAAACGAAAAAAGAAAAAATTACACATACTACAATGGTCATTACCACCGTTATGATTTTCTCACTTCCGGTAGCACCGCTTCCGAATGCAAATGCCATGGCGGCCACCACCACCAGCACCGACAACAAAAGTTTAATCAAAAAAGAAATCACAAATCCTTTTTCATTTTCATGTGGGTCCATTTTTTTACCTTCCTTTGTATGTTGATATCATTGACATTATATTATAGCATAAAAGGGTCTGTATCAACAGTACTTTCAATTATCTCAAGTTCTTTTCCGGCTTTTTCTTTCAGCTGCCGTGCAAAGTTCTCTGCAAATATATGCTCTGTACCGTAATGGCCGGCATCGATCAGGGATATGCCCTCTGCTTTTGCCCTCTGTGCTTCATGGAGTTTAACATCTCCTGTTATGAAAAGCTCACATCCTTCCCTTATGGTATAATCAAGAAAATCTCCCCCTGCTCCTGTACACAGACCGATTTTTTTGATAGTGTTCTTACCTTTTACCATTCTTATACCGTCTTGGGGGATCTCAAGGGCATTTATTATGTGACTTGCTGCCTCTTCGGGAGTCATTTGCCTGCAAAGCTGCCCCGTCATTCCCGAAGGTAGCTCTGCAGGGTCTTTTGATCCTTCTCCCGGGCGTTCTTTTGCTGCAGTTTTCAGGTTTTCCATGCCCAGCAGTTTTGCCATGTAGAAATTGTTGCCTTCCCTGGCATTGTCAAAGGTCAAATGAGCCGAATATACACATATCCCGGCTTTTATCAGCCGGCAGACATATCTTCCTGTGACCTGATCTGTATCTATTTTTTTTATGCTGTCAAAAATAAGGGGATGGTGAGTGATGATCATACCGGTTTTTTTATTTTCTGCTTCTTTGATCACTTCTTCGGTTATATCAAGACAAATAAGTACCCTCTCGATCTCTTCCTGCCCCGTGTATATCTGGACCCCGCTGTTATCCCACAAAGGGGCCAGCTCCAAAGGAGCGATCTCTTCTATAGTTTTTATAAGTTTCACATATTTCACTTATCTTTCCTCCTCAAGAGAAATGCTTCTCAAGTAGTTTATCCCTGTCTTTATTTTTTCTTCTTCCTTTTCATCGACTTTTTTGCTTTTTTTTATATTTTCCAGTATCTTCTCTTCTGTTGATAAGGCTCTTTTGAGAAATTCTGATGCCAGTTCGTTTTTTTTCTCAAATATCCAGGGGGGGATTTCCCATCTTATGTCATCAGGTGCAATATCATTGAATTCCTTGGATAACTGCTTATCATAAATGCTACCGGCAGCATCCGGCATGCCCCTTTCTTCTTTCGGTATCGCTTTTATTATCTGACATATATATTTCCCTTCCCTGGCCAAATATTCGCCGGATATATAAAAACCGTTGCGGCAAAGCCAGCAGCGCAGTTTACCGGCATTGTTCCTGGGCTGCAACAACAGTTTTTTGAAGGTTTTTGTTTTGTCAGGATCTTTTTCGAGGATTTTTTTTATTACGATACCACCCATTCCGGCAATAACAATAACATCCGCTTCTCCCGGATCTATTACCGAGAGACCATAGCCGGTACGAAAGTCCAGCTGGTTTCCGAACTGCGGGGCACCGGCATTTGCCTTTGCTTTCTGCAGTGATTTTTCGCTGACATCTGTAAGTATGGTTTTGGGTGATATTTCTTTTTCCCACAGAAAAAGCGGCAAGAAACCATGATCTGTTCCTATATCCGCGACGGTTTCTCCCGGAGATATATTGGAGGCGATAGCCTTAAGTCTGTCATTCAGCTTCTGCATGATCTTTCTCCGAAAAGGATATTTTGAGCAGGGCAAACATGCCTACTCGAGATAGTCCTTCAGTTTTTTGCTGCGACTGGGATGTCTTAATTTTCTCAGGGCCTTTGCTTCTATCTGTCTGATCCTCTCTCTGGTGACATCAAATCTCTTTCCCACTTCTTCAAGGGTCCTGGCTCTTCCGTCCTCCAGTCCGAAACGCAGTTTCAACACTTTCTGTTCCCTTTCGGTAAGAGTGTCAAGAACTTCAACCAGCTGTTCCTTCAGCATAGAAAATGCCGCTGCATCCGCGGGAGCCGGGACATCCTCGTCAGGTATGAAATCTCCGAGATGACTGTCCTCTTCTTCACCTATGGGTGTTTCCAGGGAAACCGGTTCCTGGGCTATCTTCAGTATTTCTCTTACCTTATCCTCGGAAATGTCCATCTCTTTTGCTATCTCTTCGGGCATGGGTTCTCTTCCGTATTCCTGAAGAAGCTGTCTTGATACCCGCATTAGTTTGTTTATAGTCTCCACCATGTGGACCGGGATCCTTATGGTCCTTGCCTGATCGGCTATCGATCTTGTTATGGCCTGTCTGATCCACCATGTGGCATAAGTGCTGAATTTGTAACCTTTTCGCCAGTCGAATTTGTCTACGGCTTTTATGAGCCCCAGATTTCCTTCCTGGATAAGATCGAGGAACAGCATCCCCCTGCCAACATATCTTTTGGCTATACTGACAACAAGTCTCAGGTTTGCCTCACAGAGTTTCTGTTTTGCCGCCTCTTCCCCTGCTTCCATTCTTTTTGCCAGATCTATCTCTTCATCCGCACTCAAAAGCGGAACCTTTCCTATCTCTTTAAGATACATCCTTACCGGGTCATCCACCGCCACTGTTTTCGGTATGGTCTTTTCGAGGCTTATTTCTTTTTCGCCTTCTTCCTTCTCAGAATCGGGAACTACTTCTTCTTCTATTTCGGATTCTATATCTTTCAGCTCGAATTCTTCAGGCGCCTCTTCCGAAACCACCTCGATGCCCTTGCTCATAAGTGCTTCATATATGTCTTCCATCTGATCCTTATCAAGCTCGGTATTCTCCAGATAATGACCTATCTCCGCGTAAGACAGTTTCTTGCCCTTTGCCTTTCTGGCCAGTTCACTTACATATTCTTTCTTTTTCTCGTTAACTTCATCACCGTATATCACTTCTTTTTCCCCCATTTTTGTTTTTCTTCTGTATTTGCATAAGCTCCTCTGTGAGCTTTTTGATTTCTTCACTGTTTTCTTCTTCGTTGGCCATTGAGATCATCATAATAAGTTCTTTTTCTCTTTTTTTGTTGGCATTTTCATGGTATGCCCTTATACATTCCTTAAAGACTTCTTCTTCTTTATCGGCAAGTATTATTGTTTCCTGTATGTCTTTGAGTACATCCGTATCTTCCGGTTCCAGCATTCCCGAAAGTTTTTCGGAACCTGCTCTTTCACCTTTTCTTGACAGACTGCTTATGGCCTCAAATATATTTTTACCCGCTATACTTTCAAATATATCACTGTAATCAGCAAAATCGCTTATATATGTCTCTTCTGCCAGCATCAGCTTTATGGCATTTTTCTCAAGACGGCTCATGGGCTCTTTGTCTTTTTTTTGTTTTTCTTCGTATCCGCCCGACCGGAGCCTTATTTCTTTTTTGCCTTCCTTGCCAATATCCATCTCGGCTCTTATGGCTCCTTCGGATATCCCTGTTTCTACAGCAAGTTTTTTTATGTATATGTCCGTTTCCACAGGGCCAAGTGTTTTGAGCACTTCAACTGCTTTTTTAAGAAAATCCACACGCCCTTCCGTTGTTTTCATGTTGACTTCTTTTTTTATTGCAGTGATCTTGTAATCCGCATAAGGAAGAGCTTCCTTCATCAGTTTTATAAAAGCTGATCTTCCTTTTGCTTTTATGAAATCATCCGGATCTTTTGCGTCGGGTATATCGGGTATTTTGACTTTGAACCCCTCTCTGTGCAATATGTCCATACCACGTAAGGCTGCCTTGCGTCCCGCTTCATCGGAATCATACGCAAGCACCACGTTAGATACATAACGTTTCAGAAGTTTTGCCTGATTTTCGGTAAGGGCCGTTCCCAAAGATGCGGCCACATTACATACACCGCTCTGATAAAGAGATATAACATCCATATATCCTTCCACCAAAACACAATATCCTGTTTTTGTCATTTCCCGTCGTGTTACAGAAAGCCCGTAGAGATTGTTTTTTTTCAGAAAGACCGAAGATTCTCTGGAGTTAAGATACTTGGGCATATCCTCACCTATTGTTCTTCCTCCAAAACCTATTACCTTCCCCCTTGTGTTGATTATGGGAAAAATCACACGGTTTCTGAACTTATCGAAGTATTTACCCTTTGAGCTGGAAATCAATCCCAGATCAATAAGTTTTTCTTCGGGGAAGCCTTTTTCTTTGAGATGTTTATATAAACTGTCCCACTCCGAATCCGCATATCCGATGCCGAATTTCTTGAGGACATCATCATTTATGCCTCTTTTCTTCATGTATTCATATGCGGGATCTCCTTTTTTATGAAAAGCCCTGAAAAAGAAAGTTGCTGCTTCTTTGTTTATGGAATATAAGTCATCTTTGTTTTTTGCGCCCGTATAACTGCTTTCGATGTTGACCCCGCAGGAATCCGCCAGTTTCTGAAGAGCTTCCGGAAAATCCAGATTATAATACTTCTGAACGAATTCAATAACATCCCCCGTTGCCCCGCATCCAAAACAGGTGTATATCTGTTTTTCTTCCGAAACAACAAAAGAAGGTGTCTTTTCCTTGTGGAAGGGGCATAGGCCTTTGTAGTTGCTGCCTGCTTTTTTGAGCTGAACAACTCCGCCTATAATGTCCACAATATTACACCTGCTTTTTATCTCATCAACTGTATTTTCTCTTATTGCACCGTTCACCTTTTTCTCCCGGGTAAATCATCTATATTTACACTTACGACGGCAACGGTTATATTACTTTAATTTTTTTTCAGTTTTTCATATGTTTTTATGGCATATCTATCAGTCATGCCGGCAATCATATCTTTGGCATTTTCGTTCTTTCCGTAATGATCGTAAAGAGTTTTTATGATCAGTTCCACTTCTTCATTGTCTTCGTTCTTTTTTACACTGCTGTTAAGGTATACGCTGCCAAACATAAAGTCTCTCAGTTCATTCATATACTTCAGAACATCCCTGCTCATGGATATGATGTTTTTATCATAACTGCTTTTTATCATATCGCTTACCATGGTGTTTATCCTTGTTCTGTGATCTTTTCCCAGATGTTTTATGCAGTCTTTCGGGAGTTCTTCCTGTTTGATTATGCCGCTTCTTATGGCATCGTCTATATCATGGTTTATATACGCTATCCTGTCGCTGGTTTTTACTACCTGCCCCTCCAATGTGAAAGGGACACCTGGTCCGGTATGATTCAATATCCCGTCTCTGACCTCTGCGGTAAGATTCATTCCCCCTTTTTTTTGATCCCCTTCCAGTACATCAACTACTCTGAGACTCTGTATATTATGACGAAATCCTCCTTCGTGGATATCATTCAGGGCTTTTTCCCCTATGTGTCCGAAGGGAGTGTGTCCCAGGTCATGACCCAGAGCAATGGCTTCGGCCAGATCCTCATTGAGTCCTATACCTCTGCATATTGTCCTTGCTATCTGTGAGACTTCAATGGTGTGAGTAAGCCTTGTCCTGTAATGATCGCCTTCCGGTGCCAGAAACACCTGTGTTTTGTGCATTAGTCTTCTGAAAGCTTTGGAATGTATTATCCTGTCCCTGTCCCTTTGATACTCTGTCCTTATGTTGCATTTTTCTTCGGAGTAGGCACGGCCTTTCGTTTCTGCCGCTTTTGAGGCATAGGTGGAGAGTATTTCATATTCTCTTTTTTCTATTTCTTCTCTTCCTATCATTCTTTTATACCATATAGCTTATGAGCCAGCATGCACATCCTCCCAGTATCATTGCCACCGGCAGCGTCAGTATCCATGCCACGGCTATGTTCTGGGCTATCCCCCACTTGACTGAAGTTGCCCTCTTGGCACTGCCGGCTCCCATTATGGACGTTGTTATGACCTGAGTCGTACTTACCGGCGCTCCGAAAAAAGTCATGCTTTCGATTACTATGGCCGAGGTGGTCTGCGCCGCGAATCCGCTGGCAGGTTCCAGTTTTGTTACGCTGCCTCCCATGGTTTTCATTATTTTCCAACCGCCAAGTGATGTGCCCAGTGCCATCGTTATGGCGCATGTGAATTTGACCCATAGAGGAACTCCTGTTGATTCATCCAGTATGCCTCCTGTAATCAGTGCCAGAGTTATTATTCCCATAGTTTTCTGAGCATCGTTGTTGCCGTGGGAAAAGGCTACAAAAGCCGAAGAAAATATCTGGAGCTTAAGGAAAACTTTATTCACTTTTCTCTGTGACCACTCAATAAATATTTTGAATATGCTCTTCATAAACAGAAAGCCGATAAGAAATCCCACAATAGGTGAAGTGAAAAGGGGTATCACCACTTTCTCAAGTACTCCGCTCCATATTATATTCTCTGTTCCTGCTGTATATACTATCGATGCTCCGATAAGGCCTCCGATAAGCGCATGGGATGAGCTGCTGGGTATCCCTCTCCACCAGGTGAAAAGGTTCCAAAGTATGGCTCCTATTAGAGCTGCCATTATTACATACATTTCAAGGCATATGTTCACGATACCCTGAGATATGGTCATTGCCACCTTTTCACTTACCAGTGCTCCTACAAAGTTCATACATGCCGCCAGAATAATGGCACGTTTTGGTGTAAGGGCTTTTGTATATACGGATGTGGCGATAGCATTTGCGGTATCATGGAATCCGTTTATGAATTCAAAAATGTAAGCAAAAATTATTACAAAAATCAAAACTGTCGAAAACATTTATTTTCCCTTCTCCGGCTCATATGATCAGTCCGACAAACCATATTGATACTAGCAAAAAAAGTCTACCTGGTCTTGCATGTCTTTTAGGCATATTTCATTACTACTCCTTCAAGTATATTAGCAACATTTTCACAAGAATCGATGCTTTCTTCTATCTGTTCATAAAGATGTTTCCATTTTATGAGCTCAATTGGATCTTTTTCTTCACGGAAAAGAGTTGAAAGGGCTTTTCTGTAAACCACATCCCCTTCGTTTTCTATCCGGTTGACTTCGATGATCTGTTCCATTACTATTGAATTCTTTTTCAGTTCGGCCAGATGTCTGAACATGGTTTCCAGTTCTCTTATGCTCTGCAGAGTCATATCAGCCAGTACCACTGCTTCCGGCTTTATGGCCTTTACCTCAAAAACCTGAAATCTGTTGGCGACTTCTTCCATACAGTCAACTATGCTGTCCATCTCTTTGGTTATGGCATAGATGTCCTCTCTGTCAAAGGGAGTAATAAATGATTCATGCAGGCTTTTTAGTATTTTATGGGTCTCCATATCACATTCGGTTTCCAGGACTTTCATATTTGCCACTTTCTCCTCAACATTCTCATAGTTGTGAACCAGGTCCTGAAAAGCTTCGCCGGCTGTTACTATTTTGCCTGCAAAGTCCACGAACATTGTAAAAAATATGTCTTCCTTTTTCTTTATTCCTATCATTTTTTACCTCACTTCTTAATTCCTGTATGCCCGAATCCGCCTCCGGACCTTTCTGTTTCACTTAATTCGTCTGCTTCCTGCCATTCTATACGCTGGTACTCTGCAATTATCATCTGAGCAATACGATCTCCGTCTTCTATGGTTATTTTTTCGCTTCCCATATTGATAAGAGGTATTTTTATTTCTCCTCTGTAATCGCTGTCGATGGTACCTATCCCGTTTACCATTCCAAGGCCCTTTTTTATGGCCAGTCCGCTACGGGCCCTGAGCTGTGCTTCATACCCTCTGGGCAACTCTATGAATATGCCTGTGGGCACCAGCACCCTTTGGCCGGGAAGTATCATCAGGGGGTCTTCAATATAGGCACAAATATCCATTCCGGCAGAACCTTTTGTTTTATATTCCGGAAGTCTTCCGGATATGCTTTTTATTTTTACTTTCAATTGATCCTCCATGATTTTATGCCTGTACCATTTCCTTGAGAGCTACCCTTTTATTGGATATTGCCGCTGCACTGTATTTTTTAGGATCACTTATTATTTTTGATACTTTTTTTATGTCATCGGCAGTAACTGCATCGATGCCATCAAGAACTTCCTTTGTTTCGTATACTCTGCCTACCAGAGTCAGGTTTCTGCCCATGGATATCATTCTTCCGTTTACATTTTCCTGACCGAAAATATATGCGCTTTTCAGCTGTTCTTTTGCTTTTTTCAGTTCCTCTTCTGATACCCCTTTTGTGCTTATGGTCTCTATTTCCTGTTTTATGGCACAGACAGTATCATATATCTTATCTGTTGCCACTCCCGCATATATATTGAAATAACCGTCCCGGGAAAAGGAACTGTTCATGGAATATACCGAATAGGCAAGTCCCTTTTCTTCTCTTATTTTCTGGAAAAGACGGGAACTCATGCTGCCGCCGAAGATATTGTTCAGGCATGAAAAAGCATAGTATCTTTCATCGGTCAGGCTGATGCTTCTTGTCCCAAGACATATATGCGCCTGCTGGATATCCTTTTGTTTCATCCGGAAAAAGGGACTGTAAAGCTGCCTTGGATATGTTTTTTTCTTTTTTGACTTTTGCAGAGGTTCCATTATCCCCTGGATCTTTTCGCATATCATGTCACTGTTGAAGCTTCCGGAAACCGATATTACTATGCTGTCTCTTGTATATTCATTTTTTATATATTCTTTGATCATATTGCGGGAAATGCCCTTTACTGACGATGGAGTCCCTATAACAGATCTTCCCAGGGGATGATTTTTGAAGACCTGTTCACATATCATGTCATGAACATCATCATCCGGCGTATCCCGTATCATTTTTATTTCTTCGTATATAACATTTTTTTCTTTTTTCATCTCGGCTTTGTCAAAGCATGAGCAAAGAAACATGTCAGTGAGGACATCAAGGGATCTGTCAATATTTTCTTCGAGGGTCTTTATGTAATAGCAGGTGGCTTCTTTGCCTGTAAAAGCATTTATCTGGGCACCTATCTCATCCACATCCTCTGCGATTTTTTTGGCGCTTCTTTTTTCTGTTCCCTTGAACATCATGTGTTCGATAAAATGAGAGATACCTGAATTCCCGGCGGTTTCATCTGTTGCTCCGGCTTTGACCCATATGCCCATTGAAACGGATCTTACGTGTGGTATTTTTTCCATGACCACGTTTATGCCGCAATCAAGTTGTCTTCTTTCGATCATTTCTTCACCTTAAATAAAATATCCTTAAATATTGTAACACATTTAATTATGGTTTTATATATGAAATTCATTATATTTTCGTATACAAAGGCCGTCATCGGACGGGAAAATATCCACAAAATAATAAGGGTACCAACCAGTGCTGCAGCCAACTCAATATAGTCATTAAATGCCAGATAACCAAACTTTTCATACAGGTATCTAACCGGGATATGAAGAAGATAAATATACAGAGTATACTTCCCCACAGAAGTAAATCTGTAATTCCTGTCAGGTATAAATCTGACAAGTACAATGAGCCATGCAGAGGAAACTGCCGCTATCATAAGTCTTACTGCCGTTCCAACTAAAATGTCCATTCCAAATACTTCATTGCATTCTTTCAGATACCATATGGTCGAAGGGAAAACTCTGTAATACGAGACCAGAAATGTAAACAGTAAAAGCAGTGACAGTATTGATGCAGCCAACACAACAGGGGTCTTTTTGATTTTCTCTATATATTCCCATTTAAAGTAAAAGCCAGCCACATAAAATATAAGAAAGGAAAATATCCTGCCAAGAGCAAGTTCCTTTCCCAGAAAAGGAATATATCCGACCGCAAAATAAAGGAGTGCCGAAACAGGTATGAGTCCCCTGATTCTTGAAAGGTCTTTGATGGCCAACCTGTATACGAACATGGCGAGAAGGAACCATAATGCCACCGAGGGGATCATAAGATTCAATTTGGCACTGCCGAAAAGTGCGTATCTCATGATAAACATGAGAGGCATGAACAGAAAGTAGGGGATGAGAAATGTCTTTACGGCAGTATTCCTGCATTTCTCCACATTTTTCGAAAAATATCCGGAGATGAAGAACCATCCCTGCATTATAAAGGAAAAGGCAAGAATATAAATGAATCCGCCTACCGAATCTCTTTGAAAGTCTCCGCTCATTCTTATGAAGTGGGCAAAAACTGTCATAAATATCAAAAGAACTTTGAAATTATCAAAAAAACAGTTTCTTTCCATAACAGTTTAAGTATGCATATTTTCTCTGTATGCCCTTATTATGCTTGCTGCATTTACGCGAAATGCCTCAATGGGCTGTTCTTTTGCCCGATCCTCTTTCCAGAAATGTTTTGTATATTCCTTAAGCATCTCTTCAGCAGAAAGACCTTTTTCGTGGAGCTTTTTTATGAACATTTCTTCATGTTCCATGGCTTTTTCATAAAGGTCCCAGTATTCTTCGTTATAGTAGGCAGGTATTATTCCATAATGGGGAGATACTATGCGTTTTGCCTTGTATTTCCTGCATTTATCAAGTGATTTTCTCGAATCTATGCAGTTTT
>Ga0116164_10001918_pt1 | contig 15215 bp, 12 predicted proteins | sample AD_UKC109_MetaG_FD_89888 | JGI IMG/M metagenome (GOLD analysis project Ga0116164, IMG submission 89888) | Active sludge microbial communities of municipal wastewater-treating anaerobic digesters from Hong Kong - AD_UKC109_MetaG | ecosystem: Engineered > Bioreactor > Anaerobic > Digestate... | reverse complement strand
TTTTTCATGATCTACAGCCTTGCCGATATCGTGTAGCAGTCCGGCTCTTTTGGCGAGTTTTACATCAAAGCCCAGTTCGCCTGCCATAAGTCCTGCAAGATAAGCTACTTCTTCAGAATGTTTCAAAACATTTTGTCCGTATGAGGTTCTGTATTTGAGTCTTCCAAGATACTTGATAAGTTCGGGATGCAGGTTGTGCACTCCCACATCAAAGGTTGACTGTTCTCCGGCCTCTTTTATAGATGCATTTACTTCCTTTTCGGATTTATTTACCATCTCCTCTATCCTGGCGGGATGTATCCTGCCATCGATAATCAGTTTTTCCAGAGACAGTCTGGCTATTTCTCTTCTTACCGGATCAAAGCCCGATAAGATGACCGCTTCCGGTGTATCATCTATTATTAATTCGATACCCGTCAGAGTTTCAATGGCTCTGATATTACGTCCTTCACGACCTATTATCCGGCCCTTCATCTCGTCATTGGGCAGGGGTACAACAGATACTGTGCTTTCAGCCACATGATCCGCAGCACATCTTTGTATTGCACCTGTTATTATCTCTTTAGCCTTTTTTTCTCCTTCTTCTCTTGCTTTTGTTTCGATGTCTTTTACAAGCACAGAAGCCTCTACTCTTATTTCTTTTTCAAGATTTGAAAGCAATATGGCTTTGGCCTCTTCGGCCGTGTATCCGGAGATTTTCTCCAGTTCTTCGTTCTGTTTTTTTATCTGTGTTTCCAGCTCTTTTTGTTTGTTGATTATATTCTGTTCTCTGCTTGTAATGCTGTCTTCTTTTCTTTCTATGTTTTCAAGCTTCTTATCAATTGTTTCTTCTTTTTGTATGAGTCTTTTTTCTGATTTGGAAATTTCGTTCCTTCTCTCTTTTATCTCTCTTTCAACTTCACTTCGCAGTCTGTGCGCTTCTTCTTTTGCTTCGAGAGCAATTTCTTTCTTTATGGTCTCTGATTTATTCTCTGCATCCAGGATCAGGTTCCTGGCCTTTTGCTCCGCACTTCCAATGGCCTTTTCGCCTAAAGTTTTTCGGATGATGTAGCCGGCTAAAATGCCGATCACCAATGCAACCAGTCCAACTATTACAGCTAAAACTATGTCTGGCATTAAATAACACCTCCTTCCGATATTCTGTTGTATTTATTCAAACGCCAAGCTTGATTTTAATATATTTAACACGCATTACCGAATTAAATGTTGATATAATCTACATGTAATATTATAATGTTTTTATTGTTATTATGTCAAGGTAAACGAAGGGCAAAGCATGAAGAAATTAGACAATTTCCATGATCTTTTCAAAAATGTCAGCAAGCCGTTGATACTTCTTCCGGTTTTCTTCTGCATCCTGAGCATATTGATGATGTTCAGCACTTCATACGATAACCATATAGTGTTTTCAAGGGATGTCATTGTCCAGTCAGCTGCATATCTGATCGGCTTTGTTCTTATTATCATAATAGCCAGTATGGACTATTCCGTATTTGAGGAAATAGAAAGACCTCTTTATATAGGCTCAGTAGTATTTCTGCTTCTGCCCTATCTGCCTTTTATAGGCCTTGAGGTCAACGGTGCCAGATCCTGGATAAACCTTGGCATCACAACCCTGCAGCCCTCTGAAATAATCAAAATTACTTTTGTTCTTTTGATGGCCAACTACCTTAACCGCAACCGTGATAAACTTTATACTCTAAAAAGCATTCTCATGGCAGCGCTTTATGCCGCACCTTTTATACTCATTGTCCTGAAAGAGGATTTCGGTAGTGCTGTGGTCTTCATAATCATGTGGATCGTAATGATATTCTTTGCCGGTATAGACGGCAGGCTTTTTGCAAAATGCGCAGGTATTACTTTGCTTTTTATTCCCGCTGCTTACAGTCTGCTTGACGATTATCAGCAGGAGAGGATAACTGCATTCATCCATCCCGACAATCTGGCTCTCCAGGGCAACTATCAGGTATGGCAGTCAAAGGTCGCCATAGGCTCCGGCGGTTTCTTCGGGAAAGGGCTTTTTCAGGGGACACAAAAGGATCTGGATTTCCTTCCTGTCCGAAATTCCGATTTCATATTCTCGGTGGTTGTGGAAGAACTGGGCTTTATAGGCGGTGCAGTTCTTATTGCCGCATATACCTGGTTCATATATGCCATATCCAAAGTGGCTTTGTCCGCAAAGGATCTTTACGGAACCCTGGTAGTTATGGGATTTTTGGGCATGTTCGTTTTTCAGATTTTCGAAAATATTGCAATGTGCATGGGTGTAATGCCCTGTACGGGAATAACTCTTCCATTCATAAGCTACGGAGGCACATCTATTCTTTCGTGCATGGTGGCCACCGGCTTCATAATAAATGTGGCCATAAGGAACCGTGGTGTGACCTTTTGATATAAAACATAAAAAAATCAGGCTTTCGCCTGATTTTCAATCCAGTATCCGTTCGATTATCTTTGCCATATTTTTTTCTATATACGTTCCCTTTTTCATTACTATGGGTTCTCCTTTGTTTGTGGAAATATTTATATTGTTATCCCTCTGTATCATCCCGGCTATTTCCATCCTTAGACCTTTTGATATGGTCGATATCCCCGGTACAACCCCCGATGTCATCAGCTCTCCGTTCACCTTGTTCACCACACAGTATGTTTCAGCTATCCCAAAATCTTTTATTTTTCTGTCCAAAGCATCTGCGTCTCTTACCGATGCAATTTCAGGTTCAGTTATCACCACCGCCATATCAGCGCCTGCCGCAGCCAGTTCCAGCCCCTCTCCGATCCCTGCGGGGGCATCTATGATTATATGATCAAAACGTTCTTTCAGTTTTTCGCAAAGGATTTTTACATGCAGGGGTGTCACATCTCTTCTGTCATTTGCCGTAGCTGCCGCCATTATATAAAGATCCCTGAAACGCTTGTCTTTTATTAGGGCCTGCTTTATTTTGCATGTCCCGGAAAGTACATCCATGATATTATAAACAACTTTGCTTTCAAGACCCATATAAAGATCAAGATCGCGAAGTCCCATATCCATATCCAGTATAACTGTCTTATGTCCTTTCATCGCCAGCAGTGCTCCTGCATTGGCAGCAAAGAAAGTTTTACCGGTGCCGCCTTTTCCCGATGCTATCAGAACAGATCTGCTCATCCATGTTTTCCTTTCTATTGAATACCTGTTTCATTATTATATGTTTTATATTCAATGCTTTCACCGTTTACATTAAGGTAATCGCCTATCACTTCCCGGGCTATGGGTCCGGCGTTGGCAGCTGTACCTCCCTGCACTACCATTACACAGACAGCTATCTTGGGATCATCTGCAGGAGCCATGGCTACCACCCATGCAAAATTGTCATAAGTTGACTTGAACTGATCCAGTGTCTCTGTGGTTATTTTTCTTTTACTTAGATTTATAACCGCACGTCTTACAGCTGTATTCTCATTTGTGTATGTTTCGGGATATTCTTTCATAAGACGGTTCATCTCTTTTTTTATTTTACTCCAGCTCAGTGAACTGTCAAATGCATAAAGGTGCTGCTTTATATATGTGACTTCCGATTTGGGCGGGACATATCCTCCCCTTTCGGCTGTACCGGTTTTGGCCGCTACTTCCACGGGGAAATTCCTGAAAAGCGCTCCCAGACTTCCTCTGGATCCCACAGCCGCCTGCTTCATACCGTCTATTATCTGGTCGAAATATTTATCGCTGCTTACCCGGACTTTTTCAGTCTGTTCCTCTTCAGTCTGTCCCTCATCTTCAATACTTTTTACAACACTCACTTTGTGTTTTTTGCCTGCATTTCCAAGGGTGGCCACATAATTGGTCATCTGCAGAGGCGTATATGCATTTTCTCCCTGTCCTATGGCGATATTCATGGCATCTCCCACACTCCAGTCCGCCTGATTATAATATGTGTAAAGGCACAGATCTGCCAAAGGTTCTATCTGACTTTTTCTGACTCCCAGCTTAGGCAACCTTTCGTTTATCATTTCTGCGCGCCCTATGTCCCGGCCCACCCAGCTTATTATTTTTTCTATTGACTCCTCCAGAAGTTCTTTGTTTTTTACGATCTTAGGTTTAAAATATGTTTCAGCTGCGGCATATAGAACATTTTTAAGGCTGGTCTTCAGGTTATCGGTCTTTCTCTCCTCTGAAGGTACAGGTATCACTGCCTCAGGTATCTCAATGCCTGTGTCTTCACCAAGTCCGTACTGGGAGGCATAATCTGTTATTGTATCTACTGTTATCTTTTTTTTGTATCCTAAAGAGCCTCCGTCGGCCCAGTCTTTCCCTGTAGCGACATCATAAAAATAATAGTTACAGGAAGCTTCCAGGGCATCTGCCATATCCACATAGCCATGGGTGCTTTTGCTCATATTCCATACAACACAGGCAAAAGTCTTGTTTCCTATTTCTATATGCCCTCCGTCTCTGAGCAGTCTATAGGGATTAAGACCACATTCAAGCCCTGCGGTGGCAGTTACCATTTTGAATGTGGAACCGGGCTGCACTGCTGATTGTGTTGCCACATTATAAAGAGGAGAAGGGGCAAGTGGATCTCTTGGGTTTTCGCTTTGCAGAGAGTCCCAGTCTTTTTCGCTTATTCCTTCAGCAAAAAGATTGGGGTCGTAATCCGGATAACTGGCCATTGCCAGCACATCTCCGGTTTCAACTTCCAGAGCGACCACCGCTCCCACCTGCGCCGGGGCAGCTTTTGAAATGGGTGCACTGCCATATTTGCTTTTGAATCCTCCGCCGGCCCTTATTGCGGCAAGTCCCTGCTCAAGAGATCTCTCTGCAGACTTCTGAAGATCAAGATCCAGTGTGAGATATATGTCCTTGCCTTTTTCCGGTTCCGAGTCGCTTATCTCTTTGACCATATCTCCATATGCGTTGACCTGAACTTTTCTTGCGCCATTGATTCCTTTGAGAATGGATTCATATTTGCCCTCTATTCCCGAAAGCCCTATTACCGCACCTTTTTCATACCCTTTCTCTTCGTATTCTTCCTCTTTATCTTCGGATATTTTACCCATATAACCTAATATATGAGATGCGGATTTGCCGGCAGGATAATGTCTTGTTGTTTCCGATGCTGTTTCTACACCTTGCAGTTCACTGCTGTTTTCTTCAATTATCATAACTGTATCGTCTGATACATTTTTTGATATAGTGGCCGGCATATATTTTTTATATCCCAGCATTTCAAGCTCATTTCTTACAGCCATGATTTTTCTGGCTTCTTTTTCCGACGTTCCCGGGGATATATCCATTTCTTTTCTTATGGCTTTGAAAGCTTTTTCAGCGTTGACATTTTTGCTGAGGCCGTAACTCTCCAGAAATTCCTCTTTCTCTATTTCCGGATTATATTTCATCCTTGTAACGGAAATCGGCGGATATTCATTGTACATATTCTGCATTTCAAGCTGGACATCATATCTGTCAAGCTGCTTATCTATTCCCAGCTGATCCCTAAGGGCAAAAAATGCCTCTTCCGCCGTATAGTCTTGGGGAAATCCCTTTTTCTCAAGCCATTTCTTTATTTCTGTTTCATAAGTATAATAGTAGTTTCCGTTTTTTGCTTTTATAGGCAAATTGTCCTCAAAACTGTCGCCGTTATCTTCAAGGATGCCAATAAGCTTTGTTATTACGCTGTTAAGCTCTTTATCGGTCATATCTTCGGCACTCATTTTTACTGTAAAGGTCTGTTTGTTTCCGGCAAGAAGATTACCGTTTCTGTCATATATTTCTCCTCTGGGAGCCGTGGTGGATATATTTCTCGTGCTTATTCCCTCCGCTGCTTCGGACCAGTCATTGTTTTGTATTACCGTAAGGATAAAAAGCCTTACCAAAAGTATAATGGCAAGCGCCAGAAGCAAAAAAAGTATTTTATTGTACCTGGACAGAAAATCATTCATACAAAATACCTGTCATTTCTGTGTCTAACTGCTTTTTTTATCATGAGCAAATACAAAATAAATGAAAATACGATGTTGTATGCCATATAAAAAGGCTGATACATCAGTACATACAATATGCCTGTGGGATCACCCAGCATGGCCATGAAAAGCCAGAGTAACAATCCATATATAAGAGTTCCTGCAGCAGTTACTATGACAAAAGACAGTTTGTTTTCCCGGTTCATGCTCCTGCATAAAAGTACTATTCCTGCCATAACTATGATCATTCCAAGAGAACTTATGCCCACATACTGACCGGTGCACAAATCCAGCAGGAGAGCACTTATGATGCCTATGGCACCGTATCTGAAGCCGTCTTCAAACAAAAAAGTTATCATTATTACAAGGCAAAGAGTAAGGTCAGGTACGATCCCATTGATGTTTATCAGATTGATAATGGAAAGCTGCATTATAAATGCAAAAGCAAACAGTAAAACGGCCTTTTTATAACTCATTTAAAGACCGCCACCTTTTGAAGACTTGTGAATTTGACAGTTGACTTTACAGTTATTTCTTTCAGTTGCATGTCATCGTTGTAATCAACGGAAGTGACTTTTCCTATTCTTATACCTTCGGGATATATGCCTATGCCCGATGTCACCAGAACATCACCTTTGACGATTGTAGCCTTGTTGTCCATAAGGTACCCCGCGATCTTTCCTTTTCCGTCTCCGGCAACTATTCCTGTAATGGAAGTTTTTCTCTGGACTTTGAAACTTATGCTGTTGTTTTCGTTAAGGACTGAAACAACCTTTGCCCAGCTGTCTCCGGTTTCTTTGACTTTCCCAATAAGTCCTTCTCCGTCAACGACGATATCGTTTTTCTCGATCCCTTTTGAAGATCCTGCGTCAATGGTGAAAACATCATATGTGTTTGAATTGTTCAGTGATATGATCCTTGCAGCCACAGCTTTGCCCTGTCCCGAATATGGTTCAAAATCAAATGCTTTTGACAATTCCTCCAGCCGGTCAAGCTCATCTTTTTTCATGGAAAGATCAATATTTTCCTGTCTGAGAATAGCATTTTCTTCTTTTAGATTTTCATTTTCTTCAAGTACACTACTGAATCTGAATATCCCTTTGAAAGTATCCCTTGCTCCGCCGGTAAAAGCCGAAAGAGGTTTTTCTATTGCTGCTATCACACTCTGCACCCCACGGCCCAGCACGCCCGAACCGCCGCCTGCCAGATATGAGCCCAGCACAAATAAACATAAAGCAATAACTATAACGGCTGTAACAGAAAAAATTTTATGCTGCCTTATCCATTTCATTTTTGGTTTCCCTATCTTTTCTTGGCATCAACGTATTTTCTCAGTTTCTCTATATTATCAAGACTTTTGCCTGTTCCCAAGGCAACTGCCTCCTGGGGATCCTTTGCTTTCTCTACTATCATTCCTGTTCTCTGGCTTATGAGTTTATCAAGGTTTTCTATCATTCCACCACCGCCGGAAAGGACCATTCCTTTTTCTGCGATATCAGCTGCGATCTCCGGTGGTGCTTTTTCTACCGTGGATTTTAGTGCATCTATTATAAGCTCCATGGACTCATAAAGGGCCGCCTCCATATCCTTGTTGGAAACTTCAAAAGTTTTGGGAAGACCTGAAATAAGATCTCTTCCCCTTGCTTTCATTGAATAGAGATTTTCCTCACCGGAGGTGTCTTTATCAACAAGGGCACTTCCAACATTTATTTTTAGCTCTTCTGCCGTCTTGTCACCTATCAGTACTCCTTTTTTCTTTCTTATATATTGTATTACCGCCTCATTGAATTTATCTCCCGCATATCTTAAAGAGGTGCTGACAACTATACCTCCCATTGCAAGTATTGCGATGTCAGTTGTTCCTCCGCCGATATCCGCTATCATTGAAGCTTCTGAAGTATCAATATTGAGCCCTGCCCCAATGGCCGCAGCTGTCGGTTCATCAAGTATATATACTTCTCTTGCCCCCATCTGTCTTACCACTTCTTCCACAGCACGTTTTTCAACTTCTGTGACACCGCTGGGCACTCCGACCACCACTCTCAATCCCGAGGGTTTTCTTTCTCCCAGAGATCTTTTGATGAATCTCTGGAGCATCTCCGAGGTCATATCAAAGTCTGATATCACTCCGTCCTGCAGGGGCTTGACTACTATTATGTTGGCGGGAGTCTTGCCGTACATATCCTTTGCCTTCTGGCCGGTGGCAATTATCTCCCCAATATTTTTGTCATAGGCAATAACGGAAGGTTCATTCAATATTATCCCCTTTTCCTTCATGTAAATAATTGTGTTTGCTGTTCCCAGGTCTATCCCCATATCTCTTGATGAAAAACTGATCACTTTGCTATTCCTCCATACATTTTTTCTGTTAATATTTCATATCAGTCCCTGTTCTTTCAGGCTGATATAAGTTCCGTCTCCAATTATTATGTGGTCAAGTACACTTATTCCAAGTATCCGGCCGGTTTCACAAAGTCTCTCTGTCACATCGATATCCTCTTTGCTGGGTCTTGGATCTCCGCTAGGGTGGTTATGCATGAATATGACCCCCGCAGCGCTTCGCTTCACTGCGCAAAGAAAGGCTTCTCTGGGATGGACTATGCTGGAACAAAGATCTCCTATAGCTATATTTTCAGACGCTATTATCTCTTTCTTTGCATTAAGCATTACCGCATTGAAATACTCTTTTTTGCAGTAACGCATTTCTTCCATGTATATTCCTGCTATATCTCTGCTGCCCTTGATCCTCTGTCTGCTTTTTCTGGGTGTGGCTGCTACCCTTCTTCCCAGTTCCATTGCTGCTGATATCTGACAGGCTTTAGCTTTTCCGATTCCTTTCACTGCACAAAGTTCTTCCACAGAGCATTCTCCCAGGGAAAATATCCCGTTTTTGTCCATGGAAAGCAGTTCTTCCGCAAGCTGCAGGGCAGACATGTCCCTGCTGCCTGTCCTTATGAGTATTGCGATGAGTTCCGCATTGCTCAGGGAACCCTTGCCTCTGTAGATCAGTTTCTCTCTGGGTCTTTCGTTTTCCGGTAGTTCTCTTAGTATCATAATGCCGTTTCCTTTCCGGTACTTATGTACCATTAAGGTCTTATCCGGCATCTCCATTATTTCCCTCTTCTCAAAACTGCGTTATATTTTAACATTTTTTACAACTCTATACAAGAAAAAGGCTCCGTTTCACTCAACATGTTTTCTATATCCTGTGGAGGAAAAGACCACTGCCGAGTTTTGGTTCAAACCAGGTGGATTTAGGGGGCATCACCATGTCATTATCCGATACTTTCATAATGTCTTCTATCATAACAGGGTACAATGCAAACGCTATTTTCATATCGTCATTTACCCTTCTTTCAAGTTCATCAAGTCCTCTTATACCGCCTACAAAGTCTATCCTTTTATCTTTTCTGGGATCCTCTATACCAAGTATGGGTGACAGTATCCTGTCCTGCAGCACAGAAACATCCAGTGAGTCTGTTATATGTCTTGGTATGACCGATGATTCTGCAGTTAGCTTATACCATCTACCTTCAAGGAACATGGAAAATATGTGTTTTTTTTCAGGAAAATACTGTTTTGTACCTTTTTCTTCGACATCAAATCCCGCTTCTTTTATTTTATTTATCATTTCTTCAGATGTATTGCCGTTCAGGTCCCTTATAACTCTGTTGTAATCCTGTATATTAAGATCTTTATCAGGAAATATAACAGCCATGAAATAATTAAATTCTTCTTCTCCCGTGTAATCCGGTTTTTCTTCTCTTCTTTTCTTTCCCACCTGGCAGGCGGAAGCGCTTCTGTGATGTCCGTCGGCAATATAAAGTGCCGGTATTTCCGCAAAAATTCCGGCAAGTCCGGCAATAACATTATCATCGGTTATTGCCCAGAGCTTATGTTCGACAGCATCTGATGTTGTCACATCATATTCAGCCGGGTTATTTGTTATATAACCTTCCATAAGCGTGTCGATTTTTTTGTTGTCCCTGTATGCCAGAAATACGGGTTCGGTATGCATGCTGCACACATCAAAGTGCCTTGTCCTGTCCAGCTCTTTTTCTTCTCTCGTATGTTCATGTTTCTTTATTATGTCATTGAAATAATCGTCCACCGAAACGCAACCCACAAGACCGGTCTGTATCTTGTCTCTCATTTGCTGTCTGTATATATAGAACATGGGTTTGGCTTCTTCAATAAAAATCTTCTTGTCAAGAAACTGTTGCAGATTTTCTTTTGCTTTTTCATAAACATCGGGAGCATAGGGGTCTTTCTGTTCCGGCAGGTCTATTTCCGATCTGGATATATGAAGGAAACTGTATGGATTATCCTTTACCATTGCCTCTGCTTCTTCTCTGTTCATCACATCATAGGGCAGTGAAACCACCTTTTCCGCAAATTGTCTGTTAGGTCGTATTGCTCTGAAAGGTCTTACTAAAGCCATTATTTTATCTCCTTGAGTATTTTGCTTACCACTTCTTCTACAGTCATTCCCGTGGTATCTATAAGTATTGCATCCTCCGCCTGTTTCAGGGGATTCAGTTTCCTTGTTGTATCTTTATGATCTCGTTTGATTATGTCCTTCAGTACTTCTTCGTAAGAAATATCTTCGCCCTTTTCAGATAATTCTTTTTGTCTGCGCTTTGCCCTTTCATCCGGGGAAGCGGTAACAAAAAACTTATATTCAGCATCGGCAAGTACGTTTGTTCCTATGTCTCTTCCGTCCATTATTATACTTTTTGTTTCTCCCATTTTTCTCTGTGCTGCCACAAGTTTTTTGCGAACAAAAGAATAAGCAGAACATAAAGACGCCATTTCTGACACTTCGGGAGTCCTTATCCGACCATTTACCTTTTCTCCGTCAAGCATTACGTCTCCCTTAACAAAATCTATGTCTGTTTTTGAAAGCATCTTCTCGACAGTTTCCTCATCGTCCGGATCTATGCCCTCTCTTATTATTTTATATCCGACGGCACGATACATGGCTCCTGTGTCTATATAATCTATGCCCAGCGCATTTGCAACTTCTTTTGCAACAGTACTTTTTCCGGCGCCGCCGGGACCGTCAATGGCCACCCTGAAAATATCCTTCAATTTTGAGTTCCCTTCTTTTTTTTGCTGCCGAGAAGATTTTCTATTTCGGCCACAAAAGTATTAATATCCGTAAACTGGCGATATACCGATGCAAATCTTACATAAGCGACTTCATCCAGCTCCTTTAAATTATCCATGATAAGCTCTCCGATAAAAGTGCTTTTGACTTCTTTTTCCATCATATTGTTGAGACCTCTTTCAATGTCATCAACTACCTTTTCTATTTCAGAAAGAGGAACCGGTCTTTTTTCACAGGCTTTGATTATACCGTTCATTATCTTGCTTCTGTCAAATGCTTCTCTGCTGCCGTCTTTTTTTATAACCATAAGTATGATTTCTTCGATTTTTTCATAAGTCGTAAATCGTTTGCCGCATTTCTCACATTCTCTGCGTCTTCTTATTGCATGCCCTTCTTCTGTATGCCTTGAATCAATGACTTTTGTATCTTCATTCTCACAAAACGGACACCTCATATATGATTGACCTCCCTCAAATACACTAAAAAAATCTTATCTTTATAAGTTTACTACATATTGTGGTATCTAACAAGAAAAACAATGTAAAAATACTGTAATAAAAGAGCTGTTCACGATGATACCATAAACAGCTCTTGATTATCAGAAACCTATTTTTTCCGGAAGCCGTCATCAAGCTGTCCTGTATTCAGTCTTTTGAAATAACTTCGGCTTTCGGCAACGACTACACCGTTTAGAACCACCAGTGCTATAAGATTGGGTATGGCCATTAACCCGTTGAAAATGTCTGCAAAAGTCCATACAAAAGAAAGGGTCAGGAAGGGTCCGATCAGAACTGCCAGTATGTAAAGCCATCTGAAAACCGAAAGGGCTTTTAAATTTTTTCCGGTCAAATACTCAAGACATCTTTCACTGTAATAATCCCATCCGAGTATCGTGGTAAAAGCAAAGAATGCAAGGCTCAGCATCAGTATAAATGCTCCTGTCCCACTATTCCAAGGAAGACCTGTCTCAAAGGCATTTATAGTAACATCTACGCCTTCCAGCCCTCTTTCCCATGCTCCTGTCACCATTATGGTAAGACCGGTCATTGAACATACTATTATCGTGTCCATAAACGTACCGGTCATGGAAACCAGCCCCTGTCTTACGGGCTCGTTTGTTTTAGCTGCCGCTGCTGCTATGGGTGCGCTTCCAAGCCCTGATTCATTAGAAAATATTCCTCTTGCTATACCTTTTTGCATTGCTATCATCATTGCTCCCAGAGCGCCGCCGGCAGCGGCTCTTACTCCAAAGGCACTGGCAAATACAGTCCCTACAGCTTCAGGTATTTCTGCCACATTCACGATGAGTATTGATACGCATACTGTCACATATGCCATTATCATAAATGGAACAATAACTGTTGCAACCCTGGCGATCCTTTTTATACCACCTATTATAACCAGTGCCGCCAGCACCGTAACCACAACTGCCGTTATTACTGTTACCCACGAATATTCCATATTGCCTATGCTGAAAGCAATATTTTTGTTTTCCGGATCAAAAAAAGTTTTTGTTGCAGATGCTATCCCGTTTACTTGTGTTATGGTACCTATGCCAAGAAGTCCGGCAGCCGTTCCGAAGAAAGCAAAGGTTTTGGCAAGCCATTTCCACCGACTGCCCATACCTTTTTCTATATAGTAGAAAGGTCCGCCCAATGCATGTCCGTTTTCATCCAAAGTACGGTATTTTACTGCCAAAAGCCCTTCCGAATATTTTGTTGCCATCCCAAAACATGCTGCAAGGATCATCCAGAACAAAGCTCCGGGGCCGCCGGCAATTATGGCTGTTGCCACTCCCACTATGTTTCCTGTTCCCACCGTAGCTGCCATTGCCGTGCAAAGGGCGCCGAAACTGGTGACTTCTCCCTTTCCGCCTTCTTCATTGTGGATCATATACTTAAGTGCCTTGCCCAGATGTCTGAACTGTAAAACCCCGAGTCTTACCGTGAGTAATATACCGGTCCCCATTATGAGTATGATAAGGGGCACTCCCCATACCACATCATCAATACTGACCAGTATGTTCGTAAATTGTTCCATTTCGCTTCTCCTCTTTTCCTGAAAAATAAATAAAAAAAGCCGATAATTTCGACTTTCCAGAGAGAAGACATCGCTACTATGCTCTGTCCTGTTGCCTGAGAGACTCACCGGCATGACCGGCCTCCACCTTCGGCGCCCCTTGATGGGACTCTCCAGAGAATCGTAGTTTCGTTCTTATCCTTGTTTCCTCTTGTCTTTGTTTGCTTTTGCGCAAAAAAAAGGCTGCAATCAAGGTCCGATTGATAACTAACGTACCGATACTACCACAAATTGCAGCCCCATACAATGTTTTTTAATAAGAAAAACTATATTTTGCTTTGACTATCTTATTGCTCTTCTCCTGTTATTTTGGCTTTTGAGAATATGAAATCTTTTACTTTCTCCATATATATCTGTCTTTCGATAACGCTCTTTCCTACAGCATCTTCATAACTCTGCCCCTGAGCTTCTTCAAACTGTTCTCTTGTGTACCCGTAAGTCTTCAAAGTTTTTGTAACGAATGCATCATATTCTTCCTTAGACAGGGTAATACCTTCTTTATCGGCTATATAATAAAGCACCATTTCTTCCTTGATTATTATCCTGGCATATTCCTTTGCCTGTTTCTTGAACTCTTTGATGCTTTCTATACCGGCATATTGTTTTAGGAAGTCCTTGAATTCCATCTCATACTGCTTTGCATAATCTTTATATTCATTTATCAGATCATTCTGCAGAGATTCTATTTCTCTCTTGGGATATTTTAATACTTCAGAGCTTTCCACCACCTGGTTCCAAAGTTTTGTTTTCTGCTCTTCGGCAACCTCTTTTTCTTTTTGTTTATAGAGTTTGTCTTTTATCTCTTTCTTGTATTCCTTTACTGTATCGCTGTCACTGTTTTCTTGTACGAATTCTTCGTTAAGTCCCGGAACAACTGTTACTTCTTTTGAATTGATGGTAACTTTGAATACCACATCTCTGCCGGCCACACTTTCATCCGAATAATCTTCGGGGAAAGTAAGATCCAAAGATACGGGGTCTCCGATTTCTTTGCCGATAAGTCCATCTTCGAATCCATCGATAAAGGTGCCTGAACCTATGGTGAGACTGTAGCCTTCTGCAGAGCCGCCGTCAAATTTTTTGCCGTTTATTTTCCCCACATAATCTATATTGACTGTATCGTCTTTTTCAACTTTTCCTTTTTCTGTCTCTTCTGTGGTTGCTGCCGCTTTAAGGTTTTCATCTATTTTCTCCTTTACTTCGGAATCCTTTACTTTTATTGAGGTCTGCTCTTTTTCAAGTCCTTTGTACTGACCCACTTTTATATACTTTGAAAGATCATAAGAACTGTAAGCCGGACCGAAAAAATAGTCATATCCGAAATAGGCGGATACTGCAAATACGGCAGCCAGTACCACAGCTATTATCAGGTCTCTTTTTTTGCGGTTCCTTATGTTGTACCTGCTGCCATTTTTCATTCTCATCGGTATGCATATAACGAGGGCCGCAGCCGCTATAGCCGCCACCGGCAAAAGCCAGGTGACCCCTCCGTCTATTATTGCTGCTCTTGTAAAGGCTCCCAGTAAAACCGAAAGAGTTACAAAAATCAAAACCATTCCTCCGGTTTTAAGTATTCCGCCGGCAGCTTTTCCAAAGCCCCTTGCTTCATATTCATCTTCGGTCTCAATGCCTCCCGGAAGTTTTTCACTCCCGTATCCGTAAGAGCATATTAGAAATGCAACTATCTGTAAAACATAAAAAACCACCGGGAATATAAAATAATATCCTCCAATGGTGGCTGCTGCGTAAATCGGGTAAACATAAGCTGTCACCGGAAAAAGCAGTGCCGAGAGCACAGCTCCGGATGCACCAAAAGTCCCTGCCACCAGAATTATGCTCAAAACAGCCGATGCGGCAAAAGATGTCAAAAAAAGTATCCATCCGAATTTTTTCATTTATTCTCCTCGTTTCTTCCTGCTTTACCGGTTCTTCCTGTTTTACCGGATTTATCTGTTTAGTATTTGTCTGTTTTTTGCCGGAATATTTCCACTTTACCGGGATCATTCAAACCTATATCAGCCAGTTTAGCATTCATCCCCCGTAAGTAAAAGCCGCCTCAAAAAACAACACGATTTTTTCATCTTCT
>Ga0116164_10001917_pt1 | contig 15222 bp, 12 predicted proteins | sample AD_UKC109_MetaG_FD_89888 | JGI IMG/M metagenome (GOLD analysis project Ga0116164, IMG submission 89888) | Active sludge microbial communities of municipal wastewater-treating anaerobic digesters from Hong Kong - AD_UKC109_MetaG | ecosystem: Engineered > Bioreactor > Anaerobic > Digestate... | reverse complement strand
GGCTTCAGCGTGCCGCTGGGATCGATTAACCTTGCGCCCTCTGCGGACAGCACGCCCGCGTCCTCTCCCGCCAGGAGAATTTCCGGAAAGATGTCCCGCGTCTTCCACGGATATCCCATCGGCGCGATCAGATCGTCAAACTGCTCCAGCGCCGACTGGCGGTAATCCAGCGCCTTGTAATCAATGGGAAACATGCCGCTGGCCTCGCCGATGCCGATCACGGCCCGGCCCGTCAGCCTGCGGTGGATGTGCCCCGCCAGCGAGGTGAGAAAATGAATATCCTTAACGTGCGCTTCCTCCTGCAGGACGGCCTGGTATAGGTGCGCGATGCTCCAGCGCTGGGGGATGTTTTCGTGAAACAGCTCCGTCAGCGCGAGGCTCGCCCTGCCGGTGACGGTATTGCGCCATGTGCGGAACGGCACCAGCAGATGGTCATCCCTGTCGAAAACCAGGTATCCGTGCATCATGCCGGACAGGCCCATCACGTCCACCGTCACCGGCTCCTTCACCGAGGCAAACAGGCGCGCGACGGCCGTGCGCAGCCCCTCCCAGGCGTCGTCGAGCGAATAGGTCCAGATGCCGTCCTGAAACCGGTTCTCCCAGCCATACTCTCCCTGTGCGACGCAGCGGTAATGTTCGTCCGTCAAAACGGCTTTGATGCGCGTGGAACCCAACTCGATGCCCAGGGAAGTATGAATTGTATTTTGCATGGCGAAATCCCTCACAGTATGTATTTATGGTCTGTCGTGTGTTTCCTTATGGTATCAAATCCGGGGCGAAATGTCCAACGGTACGATGGCGCCGCGCACGGCCTGTGCACCGGTGGTCAACTGGCTTTCGATCATAATATTTTTTCGGATTCGGCGAATATATTATGGTGTTTGCGTTTTGGCATTGACAAGCGGGAGGCCGGATTGATAATTGAAATAGATAAAACCAATTTACAAATAACCTGAGACGTGGAGAGGAATAACGATGGATCAAAAATTACGCCGTCTGCAACAACAGGCGAAGGGCCGGTATTGGGGAGAGCGCATTTGCAGCGAGCTGGTTTATTTAACTGGGCTGTTGGAAAACCCGGCGCTTTTGGAGCCTGCCGTTTCGCGGCTGGAGGAATGCGCGGCAAACAGCGGCGCAATTACCAAACAGGCGGCGCTGGATACGGAAAACGCCTTGAAGGCATACGGCGCACAGGCAAAATCCCTGCGCCTGATCTGCGCGGCGCATGCGCATATCGATATGAACTGGCAGTGGAGCATGCAGGAAACCGTGGGGATCGTTATCGACACGTTCCAGACCATGCTTCGCCTGATGAAGCAATACCCCGGCTTTACATTTACACAGTCGCAGGCGTCCACGTACGAAATCATTGAGAAATTCGCGCCTTCCATGCTGCCGGAAATCCGCCAGCGCGTACGGGAAGGCCGCTGGGAGGTCGCGGCCACCCACTGGGTTGAACCGGATAAAAACATGATCAACGCTGAATCCATGGTGCGGCATCTGCTGTATACCAAACAGTATCTGGCCGATCTGCTGGAGCTGGATCCGGATACGCTTCAGCTGGACTTCGAACCGGACACGTTCGGACACTCCCGCTGCATTCCCGAGGTGCTCCAAAAGGGCGGCGTGCGCTTTATGTACCACTGCCGCGGCCATGAGGCGCACGAAATCTATCGCTGGCGCGCGCCGTCGGGCAGCGAAATTCTGGTGCACAGGGAGCCCAATTGGTATAACGAACCGATCGAATACCCCATGACGGCCTTCCTGCCCGGCTTCTGTAAACGCAACGGCGTACAAACGGGTCTGATGGTCTACGGTGTGGGCGATCACGGCGGCGGGCCAACGCGCCGCGATCTGGAAAAGATAACGGATATGAGCCAGTGGCCGTTAGCGCCCGATATCCGCTTTGGCCGCATAGACGAGTATTTTCGGGAGATTGCGAAGAACATGCCAAGCTTTCCCGTGGTGGAAGGCGAGCTGAACTATGTATTCACGGGCTGCTATACCACCCAGGCGCGCATCAAGCAGGCCAACCGCTACGGCGAGGATCACCTGTATGACAGCGAAGCGCTGGTGAGCCTGGCAAAGCTTGCGGGCTGTGCGGCGGAACCCTTCGCCGATTTCAAGAAAGCCTGGAAAAATGTGCTGTTTAACCATTTCCACGATATTTTGCCGGGATCCGGTGTACGCGAAACGCGGGAATACGCGCTGGGTTTGTTTCACGAGGCGGACAGCTATGCGCTGGGCAACCTGAACCGTGCGATGAACGCCATTGCGCAACAAGTGGATACGTCCGCCTTCGGAATCGGCAAGGCGTCCGCGTCCTGCGCCTACGGCGCCGGCGCGGGGCGAAGCGCCGTGAAGGGCGCGAAATTGGAAAACACGCTGTTTTCCCAGGGCTTCAACGTAACAGACGTTTCGCGGGGCGAAGGAGATGCGCGCTGCTATACGCTGTTCAATACCACGCGGTACGACCGCGAGGAATGGATGGAGCTGACCGTATGGGACTGGGATTTGCCGCTGTGGGAAACGTCCGTGTATACCCACGAAAAGGAAGAACTTCCCTTCGATGTGCTGGTGTCGGGTGAACGGTACTGGGATCATACGTATCACCGCATCGTCCTCAGGGCGAAGGTTCCCGCTTTTGGCTACGCCAATTATTACGTGGCGCGCGCCCAGAGCGTACGGCCGGGTCCGCAGATTGAGAAAAACCGCCTGCACAGCGCGTCTCCCCAAAATCCCGTACTGGAAAGCGAATGCGTCCGCGCCGAGTTTGACCTCACAACGATGGCGCTGATTTCGCTGACAGACAAACGCACGCACAAGGAGCTGCTCGGCGGGCCGGCGCAGTTCCGGCTGGTTATGGAAGAGGATACCGGGGATTTCTCCGCCTGGATTACGGGACGGTATGGGGAGATCGTCAACCTGAACGAGACCTGCTTTGTCAGCCAGGGCGCGGTGCGAACGGAAAACCAGCGTAAACAGCTTTCCTATTCGCTCAGGTTCCGGCGTTCCAAACTGTGCGTCAAGGTAACGCTGGAGGACGATCTGCTGCGCTTCTCCACGGAAGCGGACTGGCAGGAAACCGGAACACCCGGTATGCCGGTGCCGCAGCTGCAGTTCTGCGCGCCCTACGCATACGAGGCCGACGCGATCCGCTGCGATATCGCGGGCGGGTATATCGACCGTGAGCCGGTCAACCACGACGTACCCGCGCTGCTCTATGCCGCGCCGGTGGGCGCGGAGGGCGGCATGATGCTGACCACGGACTGCAAGTACGGATACCGGGCTGTGGATAACACGCTGCTTATCAGCCTGCTGCGCTCGTCCCATACGCCAGATCCCTATCCGGATACGGGCGTGTATCACTTCGAGATCGGCCTCGGCTGCGTGCAGGATTTCCACTGGACAACCTTAAGCCGCAAAGCCTTCTGCTTTGCCCATCCGGTGTTTGCGCATTCCAATACCCTGCATCGGGGCGGTCTGCCGCAGGAGACCAGCCTGCTGCGCCTTGCCGGCAAGGCCCGCGTAACGGCGCTGAAGCCGGCTGAAGACGGGAAATCCGTCATCCTGCGTTTGTATCAGAACAATCAAGCCGGAGAAACGATCCGCATCGAAACCGCGCATGCCGCCGTGACGGCGGATCTGTACGAGCATGGCGGCGAACGGATTGCCGCGGACGGCGGCGGTGTGCGGTTAACGCTGGCTCCGTGGACGGTAGAAAGCATCGCGCTCTCAACCGACTGATGCCGCCCGGCAGTTTTTGGCTGCAGCGGGACCGTATGAATGAAAAGGAGGATGTGTGATGCTGCGATTTGGAGTCGACAGCTTTATCTGGTCGGAGGATTTTTCCCGAAAGGACGTATGGATTATCCGGAAAGCCAAGGAATTGGGCTTCGAAGTGGTGGATATCGCCATTGCCCATCCGGATTCCTTTCCGCTTGCGGAGGTGCTGCGGGCGAAGCAGGAAACGGGGATCGACATTGTAACCACTACGACGCTGGGAAGCGACACCAACCTGATTTCACCGGATGAGGATATCCGCCGGAATGGGATCCGACACATGAAAGCGATGGTGGATATCAACCGCGCGCTCGGCTCCCGCATCACGGGCGGCGTGAACTACGCCGGCTGGGGCTGTTTGACCGGAAAACCGCGGACCGAACAGGAATGGGCGTGGTCCGTCGGCGCGATGCGCGAGATTGCCGCCTATGCGCAATCGAACTGGGACGGCGTGATCGCCGTGGAGTGCGTGAACCGCTTTGAAACGCATTTTCTCAACATCGCGGAGGACGCCGTGCAGTACTGCAAGGATGTCGGTACGCGCAATTTGAAAGTGCATCTGGACTGCTTCCATATGATCCGCGAGGAAAAAAGCTTCAAAGGCGCGGTGCGCACCTGCGGGAGGGAATATCTGGGGTATGTTCATGTGAACGAAAACGACCGCGGAATACCGGGCACGGGCCTGGTGCCTTTCCGGGAGTTTTTCACGGCGCTGACGGAGATCGGGTACGGCGGTCCCGTGACCATCGAATCCTTTGACCCCTCCTTTGAGGAGCTCAGCGCCAACTGTGCGATCTGGCGCAAATTCGCACCCTCCGGGGAAGCGCTGGCAGTTGAAGGTTTGAAGAATCTGCGCGCCATCGCGGATTCGCTGGAATAAGGAGGCGTCGGATATGAAGATTGCGATTGGCTGCGATGAAGCCGCGTGTGCGCTGCGGGATACCGTGCTGGAATACCTGGTGCGGCAGGGGCACACGGTCAAGGATTTCGGCACTTGTCAGAACCGGCCCGTTCTCTATCCCGATATCGCCTATGCGGTAGCGGAGGCAGTGGCGGCGGGGGAGTTTGAACGGGGCGTGTTGTTTTGCGGCACGGGCATCGGGATGGCGATCACGGCCAACAAGGTGCCGGGCATCCGCGCCGCGGTTTGCCACGATTCCTATTCCGCCGAGCGTGCGCGCAAGAGCAACGACGCGCAGATTCTCTGTATGGGCGCGCGGGTCGTGGCGCCGGAGCTGGCGTTGAATCTGCTGCACATCTGGCTGGACAGCGAATTTGCGGCGGGCGGATCCGCCGCCAAGGTGGACCGGATCAAATACTACGAAACGCTGACGGGCAAGGCGCAAAGGGAGGGCTGAAAATGCAGCGGATCATCAATCGGCCGGATCGGGTTGTGGAGGACATGCTCAAGGGCTTTGTTAAAGCGAACCAAAATCTGGTTGCGGCGACGGAGAACCCGCGGGTGCTGCGGTCGGCGTTTGCGCGGGATAAAAAACGCGTGGGCATCGTTACCGGCGGCGGCTCCGGCCACAAGCCCGCGTTTATCGGCTATCTGGGGAAAAACATGGTGGATGCCGTCGCGGTGGGAGAAGTGTTTTCCTCGCCGACCGCGAAGGCGTTTTTTGACGCGTTCGCTGCCGCGGACAGCGGCGAAGGCGTCGCCTGCCTGTACGGCAATTACGCGGGCGACAATATGAATGTGAAGATTGCAAAAAGCATGGCGGCCGCAAAAGGAATCCGCGTGGAAACCGTGATCGCAAACGACGACGTCGCCTCCGCGCCCAAGGGGGAGGAAGGCAAGCGCAGGGGCGTGGCGGGCGAGGTGCTGATGTGGAAGATCGGAGGCGCAAGGGCTGCGCAGGGCGGATCGCTGGCGGAGGTCGCGGCAGCGGCGCAGAAGGCGATGGATAATACGCGTTCCATCGGCGTCGGGCTGACGCCGTGCACCATTCCCGCGGTCGGCCATCCGAATTTCCGGATCGAACCCGGCACCATGGAGGTGGGGATCGGCCATCACGGCGAGCCGGGCATCCGCGTGTCGGAGCTGCAATCCGCCGACGAGATCGCACAGCTCATGGTGGATGCCGTCGTGCCCGATCTGCCGTTTAAGGCAGGGGATGAGGCGGCCGTACTGGTATCGGGTCTGGGCGCTACGCCGGTGATGGAATTGTATATCCTCTACGACCGGATCGAAACGCTGCTGAAGGAGCGCGGCATTGCGGTGTACCGTCCGTTTGTGGGCAACTATTTTACGTCTCTGGACATGATGGGGGCCACGCTGACCGCGATGAAGCTGGACGATGAGCTTAAGGTTCTGCTGGATATGCCGTGCGCAAGCGTCGGACTGACATGAGGAGAAACGCAATGAGCAGAAGCAAGATCGGTCAGCGGGAGGCCGCATGCGCCGCATACGCCATGATAGACGTCATTGCCGATAACAAACAGATGCTCAGCGATATCGACGGCCTGATCGGCGACGGCGACCACGGCGTGAATATGAACAAGGGGTTTCAGCTGTTTCGGGAACGAATCGAGGGCAAGGATACCACGCTTTCCGCGGCGCTTGTTACGCTTGGCGAGGTGCTGCTGATGGAGATCGGCGGCTCGATGGGGCCGCTTTACGGCATGCTGTTTACATCGATGGGCACGGCGGCAGCGGACGCGCAGGCAATCGACGCCGCGCTGTTCGGACGGATGCTGGAAGCGGGTGTGCTGGCGGTAAGCGACGTGGGCGGGGCAAAGCCCGGGGACAAGACCCTGATGGATGTGCTGGTTCCGGCGCTGGACGCGTATCATGAGGCCTTGACGCGGGAGCTTTCCTTCGCGCAGTGTTTGCTCGCAATGCGAGCCGCGGCGGACGCGGGCTGCCGGGCAACGCTGGATATGGTGGCAAAGGTCGGCCGTGCCAGCCGCCTGGGCGAACGGTCACGCGGCGTTCCGGACGCCGGAGCAACCAGCTGCAGTCTGCTGCTGGCCGCCGTCGCGGACAGTCTGCTTTCCATTTTACAGGAAGGAGCGGATGAGACATGAGCAATCTGCCGCAGGTACGGATCGGGATTGTTGCGGTCAGCCGCGATTGCTTTCCCAATTCTCTATCGCAAACCCGCATGGAGGCAATTGTCCGGGAAACGGAAAGCCGATCGCTGCCGGTGACGAAGATCGATACGCTGGTGGTGTGTGAAAAGGATGTGACGCCGGCGCTCGACGAGCTCAGGGCGAAGGGATGCAACGCGATGGTGCTGTTTCTCGGGAACTTCGGGCCGGAAGGACCGGAAACCATTCTGGTGAAGCGCTTTGCCGGACCGTCGATGATGCTCGCGGCGGCGGAGGAAAGCGGGGAATCGCTGATTGACGGGCGCGGCGACGCCCTCTGCGGGCTGCTCAACGCCAGCTATAATCTCGCGCTGCGCGGCTGCAGGTGCCATATTCCGGAAAATCCGCTTGGCACGGCGCCGGAGCTGGCCGCGCGGATTGAGGCGTTTATTCCTGTGGCGCGCGTGCTGCTTGGCATCGCCGGGCTCAAGGTGATCAGCTTCGGTCCGCGGCCGCAGGATTTCTATGCGTGCAACGCTCCGATAAGCCGCTGTACGATCTGGGGATCGAGGTCGAGGAAAACTCGGAGCTCGATCTGTTCGCTGCCTATAAGCGCCACGCGGACGATCCCCGCATCGGCGGGATCGCGGAGGAAATGAAGGCGGAGCTGGGCGCAGGCAACCACATGCCGGCGATCCTGCCCAAGCTGGCGCAGTACGAGCTGACGCTGAAGGACTGGATGCAGGACCACAAAGGGGATTCGCAGTACGTTTGCTTTGCAAACAAATGCTGGCCCTCGTTCCAGACGGAGTTCGGATTTGTACCCTGTTACGTTCACGCCAGAATGGCCGCGCAGGGAATTCCCGTAGCGTGCGAGGTGGATATCTACGGTGCGGTGAGCATGTACATGTGTTACTGCGCAACCCTGGATGTGCCCGCCTTGCTGGACTTGAACAACACGGTTCCGCACGACATGTTTGCCGGGGAGATCCGCCCGCGGTACGCCTGCGAGGAGAGCGATCTGCTGATGGGCTTTCACTGCGGCAATACGGCTGTTTGCAAGCTGAAAAAGCCGGAAATCAAATATCATATTCTGATGAAGCGCACCCTCGAGCCGGAAACCGAGCCCAATATCACCCGCGGCACGCTGGAAGGCGATATCGCGGGCAGCGATATCACCATCTTCCGCCTGCAGGCCACGGCGGACAATCATCTGCAAAGCTATCTTGCGCAGGGCAGGTTTCTGGATGTGCCGTCGCACACCTTCGGCGGCGTGGGTGTGATGGAAATCCCGCAGATGCGGCGGTTCTACCGCCATGTGCTCATCGAGAAACGCTTTCCGCACCACACGGCTGTCGGCTTCGCGTTTGCCGGGGAGGCCCTGTTTGCCGCGCTGCGCTATCTGGGCATCCGGGACATTTCCTACAATCACCCCAAAAGCCTGCCCTATGAGACGGAGATCGATTTTCGCAGTCCGTTTTGATGAAATCGCAGCAAAGAAAAGACCGCCGCTTCCTTGCGTTTGGAAGCGGCGGTTTTGCTGTGTGGCGGGACGGGTTTACGCGGAGGGCGGCGCCGCGGGCGCATCCGGTTCGACGTTTTTCCGGACGGGCAAAATCAGGGTGACTTCACAGCCCTGCGCGAGATTCTGGATCTGAATACCATATGCGTCGCCAAAGAGCAGGCGGATTCGCTCGTTCACGTTCGGCAAACCTACCGCGTTGAACGAATACGCCTCCAGTCCGGTGAGCTTGCGGGTCAGAATTTGGTTGGCATCCTGGGACAATCCCACGCCGTTGTCGGCTACGGTGATCCGCAGCATCTGCTGCTCCTCGTCCACCGAGGCGGTGATCGTGATCCGGTTGTCGGCCGTCAGATCCGGAAACGCGTGGATCAAGGCGTTTTCCACGATCGGCTGCAGGATAAAGCGGGGCACCATGTACGATAGCAAGGCGTCTTCGATATGCCATTTCAGCGTCAGGTTCAGGTCCAGACGCAGGAGCTGGAGATAGATATAGTTGTTCACGTAGTCGATTTCCTGCCGAAGCTCCACAATGTCGCGGTTGGAGCCGATGCTGGAGCGCAGCAGGGAGATCAGGCTCTTGACGGCGTGCTGCACGGCCTCCGGATCCCCGCTTGCGGACAGGCATTTGATGACGTTGAGGGTGTTGTACAGGAAGTGCGGCATGATCTGCGCGCGCAGCATGGACATTTCCAGCGACTTCTGGGCCTGCGCGTGTTCCTCTGTTTCCGCCAGAAGACCCGTGATGCGCTCCATCAGCAGGTTGTAGCTGTGCGCCATCGCGCGAATCTCCAGCGGCCCTTCCTCGCTGGAGCGGTGCGCCAGTGCGTCGGACGGGCTTACGCTCATCTGCTCGGTCAGGCGGTTGATCGGTTTATAAATGGAAAGCGCCGTATACAATGCGATGATACAGGCAATAACGGCGCAGGGGATGATAATCAGCAGGAATACGTTGATGATTGTATTGGGCTGCGATTTGAAAAACGAATATGGGATGATATAGAACAGCTTCCACCCGGTATGGTTCACCTCGGTGGCGTACACGATGCAGGAGCGGCCTTCCACAGAGAGAATCGTCGGCTCTTTTTCCACCTGCTCCACCATGGACAGGACATCCTCGTTTGTGTAGTATTCGCCGAGCATGGCTTCGTCCGGATGGAGCATGATGCGGTTGTTGCTGTCCAGCATGAAGAACATTTCCCCGTCCGCCCATTGCCTGTCGCTGCGGAGATCGGAGAAAATGTCGGGATTGATGGTCAGCACGACGGTACCCATTGGTTTTGCGCTGTAGGTCTGCATAAACACGTTGCTGACCGTGATGGGGTAAATGCCGTTTTGCGCGCCCGCGTCGTAATCGATATACCAAAACGGGATGCCGGCCTGCGCCTGCGTGGTGTCCAGAATATAATCGTTAACGTGGCTGGTGCCAACGTCGTAGGTGAGGATTTTGTTGTCGATCAGGTACAGGCAGATGCCGGTGATGCGGGATGTATTGGAAATGGCAAAGGTGCGCATCTGCGCTTTGACGATTTCCGAATTGTGATAAACGATGGATGAATCCGTACGCGTGACGTAGTTTTGCGCATACTGCACGAACTCGGGCATGGAGACCGCGTTCAGAATCGTTTCGTACAATTCCTCCACCTTATCGTTGAAGGAATTGAAGATGCTGTAGGTCGTGCGGACTGTGGAGCGGACCGCCTCCTGCTGCGTTTTCTCCAGCGTGATCCAGTAGATCAGTATGGAGGAAACGCACAGTGGGATCAGCGAAAGCAGCAGCATATTGATCAGAAGCCTGCGGCGAAGAGTCATGCCTGGTCCCCCTTCTGCTCGCGCCACTGCGCGACCGTCATCCCCTTGATTTTTTCAAAAACAAGCCGGAAATACCGGACGTCCGAGAACCCCACCTGAAACGCCGCTTTATCCGTGGGGATGCCCAGCAGCAGCAGTTCGCCGACGATATTGATGCGTGTGGTATTCACAAACGCGTTGAAGGTAATTCCCACTGTTTCCTTAAAGATGCGGCTGAAATGGTTTTTGGAATATCCGCTTTCCCTGGCGACCGTGCCCAGGCTGAGCGGGGTGCTGATGTTGGCCGTGATATAGGCGATGGCCCGGTCGATATTGGCGTTGCCGCAGGTGATCGCCGGCGTCTGGTTATACGCCTGAAACGCCTGCCGCATGCTGTCGAGGATGCGGGCCAGATGATCCGGCACGATGTTTTCGCGGGGAATACTGATGCCCTGCTGCTGCAGCGCAACCAGATAGCGGTAGCATACCTGCTTGGCCGCCTGCGGCGACGGGCGGTCCCTGCGCAGATGCTCGACCGTGCTTTGCAGCTTGCCGACGGCTTCGGCGCAGCACCCGTGCCGGAGCAGCAGCGCGCATTGCAGCGGGTACACCGAGTATACGGGGCTGTCTTTCAGGGGAACGTCGGGGAGGGTTGCCGGCAGGGGAATTACCCGGTTTTGATCCTCGTAAAAGATCCACTCGGCCGCGCTTTGCAGGCGCCTGATTTCCGCACGGAGGCCGTCCTGCGCGTAATGTTCGGAGTATACCCCGTAATGCTGCAGCCCTTGCAGCGTGAGGTGCTGGGACAGGGTTTGCGCGCGGCGCTGAATCAAGTGCTTGGCGTCACACCAGCGGATGCCGGCGTCGCCGACGAAAAAGCCGATTTGAAGGCAGGTGTCGCCGTATCCTGACTGCCGGTAAAACATGGTGATTTCATCCTGCGGGTTCGGCAGCATTTTTTTAGCGATACCCAGCATGACCTGCGCGGTCCAGCTTGTATCGAAGGGGGTGGGCGGCAGAACGTAAAAGCACGCGCCGCAGCTGCTGCCGGGCGCAAACGCTCCCCTGCCGCACAGCAGCCGGTCGGCCGTGCTGCGCATATCCGCGAGCATTTCATTACAGCGCAGCAGCTGCTGGTTGATATAAAGCGTTCTGGCCGTTTCCAGCGCTGTGCGTCCCTGCTCCACCAGGCGGACGAGATCGTCGGGTTCCAGCTCGTATTTCAGCACATAGTCAAGCACGCCTTCCTTGAAGGCGCCCTTGACCATCTCAAATTCGTCGAAATTGCTCAGGATGAAGAACTGCATCCACGGATACCGTTTCTGTGCGCTCTGGATGAACTCCAGCCCGCTCATACGGGGCATGCGGACATCGACGAACAGGATGCCCGGCAGAGTTTGCGGCAGCTGATCCAGCGCGTGTTTGCCGTCCATGGCTTCGTAGACGGCCTGCAGATCGGGGATCAGCTTCTGGATCAAATCGACGATGTGCCGCCGGATAATCCGGTCGTCGTCCACGATCATGATGCGTTTGTGAGCATCCTGCGGAACCGATGACATGTGCTGACCTTCTTCTGAATTGGAGTACGTTTTTTGGCACGCTTATTGTAACAGGTCCGTATCGGCGTTGTATATCGGCGGGACGTATCTTCATATTATTTTTGCATTAATCGTTGCATTCTTCATTTAATAAAGTGAATTTACTAGTTATAATAAAATCATCAAAGAAATCCATAGAAAGAGGTTCGAGATGGCTTTGAAAACGGTCGGAGCGAAACGGAGAATGACGCTCGCGCGCAAAGATGAGTTAAGCGGATATTTGTTTATTGCTCCGCAATTTATCGGTTTGTTATGCTTTATTCTATTTCCTGTTTTCTTTTCCCTCTACATCAGCTTTACCAACTGGGATATGCTGTCGCCCGTGGAGTGGGTCGGGCTTCAAAACTACGTCAAGATCTTCACCAGCGCGGACGTGCGCAAGGTGATGGGAAATACGTTTGAGTATGTGCTGCTGTACATTCCGGGCACGGTGATCCTGTCGCTTGTGCTGGCGCTGGCGCTCAGCACGAAGATCAAGGGTACGACGGTTTACCGTACGATGTTCTTCCTGCCCAACATTACCTCGACGGTCGCGGTTTCCTTGGTCTGGCTATGGATATACAATCCGGATTTCGGCATTCTCAACATGATTTTAAGCGCGCTGGGGCTTCCGACGCAGCGGTTCCTCCGGTCGCTGTCCCAGGCGATGCCTTCCGTCGCGTTCGTCTCCATATGGCAATCCGCCGGGTACTTCATGGTGCTTTTTATTGCCGGAATCAGCGGAATTGATCCGACGTATTATGAAGCGTCCAAAATCGACGGCGCCAACTGGTGGCACAACATGAAATCCATCACGCTTCCCATGCTGTCGCCGACGCTGTTCTTTGTCATCATCATTGCCTTTATCGGCGGCTTTCAGGTGTTCAACGAAATTTTCATGCTCACCGAAGGCGGGCCGGCCAACGCGACGAAAACCATGGTCATGCATATCTATAACACGGCGTTCAAGTACTTCCGCATGGGCGAGGCGAGCGTCTATGCCTGGATATTGTTCATCATCATCATGCTGGTGACGCTGGTGCAATTCAAGCTGCAAAAAAAATGGGTGAACTACGATGCATAAAAAAATCACCCGCACCCAGCTTCTGCACGCCGTCCTGCACCTTTGCCTCATATTCTTCGCGTTTGGCACGCTGTTCCCGTTTCTGTGGATGGTTTCCACCTCGCTCAAGGGCAATGCGAGCGTATTCGAGTACCCGCCGGTCATCATTCCCAAGGAATTTCTCTGGTCCAATTACGCCGAAGTATTCCAGAAGCAGGATATGCTCAGCGGGCTGCTCAATTCCGTAAAGATCGCTTCGATCAATACCGTTGGTACCTTGTTTTTCGCGTCGCTGGCCGCCTATGCGTTTGCAAAGCTGAAATTCCGGTTCAGCAATACGCTGTTTATGATCCTGATCGCAACCATGATGATCCCCGGGCAGGTTACGCTGATCCCCATGTTCATCATCTTTAAAAATCTCGGATGGTACGACACGCATATGCCCCTGATGATACCCAGCATTCTGTGCAACGCGTACGGCGTGTTTCTGCTCAGACAGTTCTTCGCATCGATACCCGACGCCTACTCCGATTCGGCACATATCGACGGCTGCGGCAGGTTCCGCATTTACTGGAGTATCATGCTGCCGCTGTGCGTGCCCGCGCTGGTCACCCTGGGGCTGTTCAACTTTATGGCAAACTGGAACAATTTCCTCACGCCGCTGATCTACCTGAACAGCTACTCAAAATACACCATCCCCCTGGTGGTGATGTCGTTTAAGAACCTGTATTCTGCCAACTGGAGCCTGCTGATGGCGGCGTCCTGCGTGGCTCTGGCGCCTGTGATCGTACTGTATATGTTTACCCAGCGGTACTTTATATCAGGCATCATGATCGGAGGCATCAAAGGCTGACCCCTTGATGATAAAAATTTTGTGGGAGGTTACAAAATGAAAAGATTGTTGGCGTTCCTGCTGGCTCTGACGATGAGCCTTGGACTGGCTGCTTCCTTCGCATCGGCGGATGACGAAGTAGTCGACATCCACTTCCTGTTGGTTGCGGGCAATGACGAAATGCCCGGCTGGCAGGGTATCGTGGACGCGTTTAACGAGGACCATACGGATATCCACGTGACCCTGGAGCAATTGCCGGGCGGCTGGGCTGAGTATATTCAGAAGCTGACCACCTTGATTGCGGCAGGATCTCCCCCCGACGTCGGCCGCATGGGCGTTGCTTACATGGCTCAATTTGCCAGCAAGGGACAGCTTGCTGATCTGACCGAGCTCGTGGAGCAGGACCTGGACATGAGCAACTATTATGAGAACGCGTTTGAACAAATCAAGATCGACGGCAAAATTTACGGGATCCCGATTGGCATTTATACGATGATTATGTTCTACAACAAAGATATGTTCGACGCGGCCGGCATTGAGTATCCCAGCATGAACTGGGACAGCACCTGGACGCTTGATGAGTTCGTGGAGATTGCCAAGCAGCTTACCTCGGGCGAAGGTCTGGAGAAGAACTACGGCTTCTACGCCAACTTTGATCCCGAACGCGCCGTGCCCTTCATCTACGGCATGGATGCGGACTACCTGACCGCGGATCACAAAACCAGCACCATTAACGATGCCGCGATTGTCAGCTACTACAACCTCATGCAGGAAATGATCTACTCGCTGGGGATCGCTCCCACAGCAGCGCAGGCGGAGACCATGAGCTCCACGCAGATGTTTATGGCGGGCCGGCTGGCGATGCTTGGCGACGGCCAGTGGCAGATGCCCAGCCTCAACACCGAGGACGACTATAATTACGGCGCGGCCCCCATTCCCGGCGGGCGTACCAACAACTTCATCGATCAGTATGTTATCTTTGAGGGGTCAACGAAAAAGGAAGCGGCTTGGGAAGTTGTAAAGAGCTTCATCGATGAAAAGGCTGAAAACATTATGGTTGATAACTCGCTGGGCGGCATTCCGATCAACAAGAACGTTGCGCAGGACCGTATTGAAGACCTGTTTGATCCGCTGCCGATGGATGAGAAACTGATGATGCTGGAGTCGGTTGACTATTCCAAGTCCCTGCCGTTCACCGCGAACTGGGCGGAACTGATGGATGTGGTCAACGTATACACCGATTTGATCAGCCTCAACGAAATGTCCGCGCAGGAAGCGCTGGATGCCGCTGCGGAAGAAATGGACACGATGCTTAAGTAAATTACTCCTGTTTTCCGGGGAGCCGCCGTTTTCGCGGTGGCTCCTCCTTATGACGGAAAGGATCTATGCCGCATGAATACCTTGGGTTATCGGTTTAACGACCAGTGGGTAACGGTGGACGGGCTGTCCTTTGCACTGCGGATGACCACCACGAACCATACGCTCTATTCGCCGGATCCTGCCCTCAGCACGGTGGAAACGACGCCGCAGGGAGCCGTGCTGCAAGCCGGCGGATTATCCTGGGCCGGCGGCCAGCGCACAGCCCGGGGCGGAATAACGCTGCGCATTACGCGGGCGGAAG
>Ga0116164_10001916_pt1 | contig 15227 bp, 13 predicted proteins | sample AD_UKC109_MetaG_FD_89888 | JGI IMG/M metagenome (GOLD analysis project Ga0116164, IMG submission 89888) | Active sludge microbial communities of municipal wastewater-treating anaerobic digesters from Hong Kong - AD_UKC109_MetaG | ecosystem: Engineered > Bioreactor > Anaerobic > Digestate... | reverse complement strand
GTGATGCTGTTGCCGATGCTCTTGGGCTGCTCGATATCGTAGCGGCTTTTAACCGGGCTGCCGTCGTGCCCCATGGCGTAATCCCAGATCGTTTCGCCGCTGCGGCCGAGGAGCGTTACCATCTGCTCGCGTCCGGCTTTGGCGATTGCGCCTATGGTGTCGATCCCGACGCTCGTCAGCCGATCGGCGGACGCATGCCCCACGAACAGCATGTCCGTCACAGGCAGCGGCCACAGTATGGATTGAAAATTTTCCCGCGTGATGATCGTCGTGGCGTCGGGCTTTTTATAGTCGCTGCCGAGTTTGGCGAAGACCTTGTTGAAGGAAACGCCGACGGAGATCGTAATGCCAATCTCCTCGCGGATGCGCCTGCGCAGCTCGTCGGCGATCTCCGGCCCGGTGCCGAACTTATGCAGGGTCCCCGTGACGTCCAGCCACGATTCGTCGATGCTGAACGGCTCCACAAGGTCCGTGTATTCCTCATAGATATGATTGATCAGGTCCGAATATTCCGAATACAGGTGATGATGCGGCGTCACCAGCGTGAGGTTGGGGCACTTCTTTTTTGCCTGCCAGATGGTCTCGGCGGTCTTGATCCCATAGCGCTTGGCGAGCTCGTTTTTCGCAAGGATGATTCCGTGCCGGCTTTCCGGGTCGCCGCAGACGGCCATGGGCACGGTTTTTAACTCCGGCCGGTCGATGCATTCCACCGAAGCAAAATAGGAATTACAATCGCAATGCAAAATCGTCCGGTCCATCAGAAAGCCTCGTATTCTCTTATAACAAACGCCCGACGATCTGTTTTTGGAGACGGCCTGCCGAAGCGCGCGCTCATGCTTGCGGTTTCAACACCGCAATGGCGTATGCCGGGAGCGAAAGCGATCCGTCCGCAAGCGTCACGGGCGTTTCGCCGATGGTCAGATAGCCGTATAGGTCGAACGTATCGTATGCGCTTCCGGAAAGCGAAACGTCCGCGTTTTCCGTTCCGATGTTGTAGACAAGCAGAAGCGTGCTGTCTTCGTAGGTTTTCGTAACGGCGCAGACCGTGTCCGAAACGAGCGACTCCACGGTTTCGACCTCGCCGCGCGCGATTTCGGGATTTTCGTTCCGGATGCGCAGGGCGCGCTTGTAGTAATTGTAAAGCGAAAGCGGATCGTCGATTTGCAAATCCAGCGCGGGGAACTTTTGCTCCACATCGTCCGCTCCGTCCGGCGGAAGGGTTGTCCCGGTCGTGTCCGTATCCGACCAGTGCATGGGCAGGCGTTTGTTTTCGTCCTTGGTGCCCTTGCTGTTCATGCCGAGTTCTTCGCCGTAGTAGACGAATGGGCTTCCGTTCATCGTCAGCAGGATCCCGGCGGCGAGCTTCATTTTGTCCAGATCGTTCACATAGTGCGCGCTGATTCTCGACGTATCGTGGTTGCTTAAAAACGGCGCGTCGATAAAGTCCGGATTGACCGCGCCGTAGATCGTTTCGCTTTGCATGAGAAGCGAGGCCAGCTTTGCGCCGGTCCCGCGGTTGACCATCGTCGCGACGCTTCCGGTCGACTGCGCGAGCGGAAAATCGAAAAAGCTCGTAACGCCGCTCTTGTAATACGAGGACAGGGTCACGGGGTTGGTCTCCCAGGCTTCGCCGACAAGGTACGCGTCGGGATTGACGCTTAAAACGTATTGATTGAACCACGAAAGGATTTCGATGTTCGAGGCGGGACTCCCCGAGACATATTCCTTTACCGCGTCGAGACGGAACCCGTCCACGCCCATGTTCAGCCAGAAGGAAGCGACATTTTCCAGCTCCGCGCGGACGAGCTCGTTTTCGAGCGCGAGGTCGGGCATTTGGTCCCAGAATACGCCCTCGTAATACCATTCGGTGTCGCCGACCTGATACCAGCCGGTCGCGCCCGCTTTTTCCGTTGAAAAATGATAATAGGACGCATACGGGCAGACGTCGTAGTCGGGCTGTTCGCCTTCGGCGAGGGTCTCGTAATACTGTACGGCCTCGGTAAACCACGGGTGCTGCGCGGACGTATGGTTGATCGGCAGGTCGATGATCAGCTTGATCCCGCGCGAATGGCAGTCCGACAAGAGGGACTGAAAGTCTTCCAGCGTCCCATACGACGCGTCGACGTCGTAGAAGTCGGTCACGTCGTATTTGTGGTAGGTCGGCGACGGCATGATCGGCATCAGCCAGATCCCGGTGAACCCGAGGTCCGAATCGGTCGTGTCGTCGCCGTCGTTAAGATAGTCGAGTTTCTGAGCGACGCCGTTCAGGTCGCCGATGCCGTCGCCGTCGCTGTCGTAAAACGAGGATACGAAGATTTCATAATAGGTGCGGTAGTTGTCGTCCGGAATATCGAGCGCGTGCAGGTATGGATACGTTTCGCTTTGCTGCGTGTCGTCGGACGTTTCGGCTTGCTGTGCGTCGTCGGACGCTTCCGCTTGCTGCGCACTGCGGCAGCCCGCAAGCGAAGCAAGCAGGGAAATCGCGAGTATGAGCGGCAGGAGCCGTTTGAAAAAAATCTTCACCATAGATTGATTGTAGAGGAACGGGACCGGATTGGCAAGGCCGCGGGCCCGTTTGTTCGGGGAAGGGCTGTCCCGGACAAACGGATACGCAAGGCGGCGAAAGATTTTTTCCGTTCTTTCAGGATCGGGAGAGGAGCGAGCGCGATTTTGTCCGTGTCGCTATGCCTCCCGGTCGTCCAGATAGCCCTGGATCGCTTTTTGGAGCGCGTCCCTGGCCAAAATCGCACAATGCTTGTGATCGTCCGGCAGGCCGTCCAAAGCGTCCTCGATCCGCGTGGGCGTGATCTCCATGGCTTCTTCTATGCTTCCGCCCTTTACCATTTCCGTCAGCACGCTGCCGACCGCTCGGGTGCAATCGCAGCCGTCCGTTTGAAAGCCGATGTTTTCGATCGTATCATCCGTGATCTTCAGCCATATTTTCATGGTGTCCCCGCAGGGCCCCGTATAAGAGACGTAACCGTTCGCATCGCTGAGCGCGTGAAAATTCTTCGGTTCGCTGCCATGCTCGACGATCTTTTTTCCGTATTTCTGGATCAGCAGATCGTTGAGCATCTCCATAAACGATTTGGGTTGTTCCGTTTTGTTATCCGTCATGTCGTTCTCCTTGGTTCGATAAAAGATTGGTTTTGTATGCAGCCGCCGACTGAAACAGACCGCGCGCAGCCTGTCAAAAAGTAAGTTTTTTGACGGTCTCTGCGCGCATCACCAGACGCGCTCGATGAATTCGCCGGCGATGCGGACATATTCCTGCGGGCGTTCCTTCTGCGGCCAGTGTTTGCAGCCCGCCATAATATGGTATTCTCCGAGCGGCGCTGCTTCGGCCGCGGCCCTGGAAGCCTTTGCCGGGACAAGCGAGTCCTTTTCGCCGTTGATGAAGAGCGCCGGCATTTCAAGCTCCCCGAAACGCGCCGTATAATCCGGCCTGACGCCGTGACGGGAGATCGAGCTGATCTGATAATCGTGCATCGGTTTGTCGATATCCGGCACCTTGCAAAGCGCGACGATTTCGTCCACAAGCGACCGGGGAATCTTCTTCGGGTCGCCGAACAAGCTCGAGCGGATGCTCCAGCGCGCCATGGACGGGGAATTCGCGATCCACCGGTAGGAGCGCTTTAACAGGCCGGTATGAACGTACCAGTCGTAAAACCAATGGCACGGCATTTTGCTCACGAGGCCCCACGCGTCGACGGGAATCAGCGCCCCGACCTGATCCGGCCGCCGCAGAGCATAACCGATGGCGAACGCGCCGCCGAGCGAAATGCCGGAAAGGCAGAACCGCGTCAAGCCAAGCTGGGAAACGACGTCTTCCAAACAGGCGAGGTGCTTTTCGTAAAACGAATCGCCCGTCATATCGTCCGGCTTATCGCTCTTGCCGTAGCCGAGCATGTCGACGGCGTATGCGGTAAAGTCGTCCGGCAAGGCTTGCATGACTTCGCTCCACGAAAGCATGGCGGAATCCAGACCCGCGCCGTGCAGCAGTACGAGCGGGATCATGCCGTCGCCGTTTTGGTATACGTGAATATCGTATTGCCCGTGTTTCAGCGTGAATTCTTTCATAAACACACCGCCTCGATTCATTATACTGTGGATCAGCGTCGGAATCTCTTCGTTACTTTCTTCTTCCCCGAAGGATGAAGAACAGGGCAATGCCACAGGCGACGACAACGACGCCGGCAAGCAACAGCCAGTTGACGGGCGAGGATATAAAGATGGAAGTGGGGCCGTCCGCCCCGCCGATGATGGTTGTGTTCAAAACAGTAAGCCTCGAATTTTGTCGTTTTTAATCGTTTGATTGCAGTATAACACAAAAGCGGGAGCAAAGCTCCCGCTTTTTAAACAGCGCTGATATGATCAATTCGCGTCTTTCGGTCTGTCCGTGCGTTTGTCGCCCCAGAAAAACAGCGCGACCGTGCCCGGACCGGTATGGGAACCGATCACGGTCCCGACGCTGTTGATCATGACGGTTCCGTCCAGCTTCGGGAACGTGTCCTCAACCATCTTTGCAACAGTCTGCGCGTCCTCGAGGCAGGCCGAGTTGGAGATGAAGCACTTTTTGGAATAGTCGGTGCCGCCCTGCGCGTGGAGTTCCATCTGACGGACCATTTCGCGCATGACGCGCCGTTTGCCGTTGATCTTGAACCGTGGCGTCAGGTGACCCAAGCTGTCCATATTGAGAAGCGGGTAGATGCCGAGCACGGAACCGACCAGAAACGCCGCCGCGGAGATACGGCCGCCGCGCTTATAGTGCGAAAGATCGGTGGAAAAGAACCAATGGTGCACGTTGAGCTTGTTGTCTTCCGCCCAGGCCCAGGCCTCCTCAAGCGTTGCGCCGCCATCGCGAAGGTCGGCGACCGCGTCGATCAAAAGCCCGTAACCGGAGGACGCGCCGAGCGAATCGACGATTTTGATCGTCCGGTCCGGGTATTTTTCAAGCAGCTCTTCGCGGGCGAGCTTTGCGGAAACATAGGTCCCCGAGAGGCCGGAGGAGAACGAGAGGTGCAGGATGTCCTTGCCCTCCTTCAGGAATTTTTCGAAAAACTCGATAAACTCCGCGACGTTGACCAGCGAAGTGGTCGGCATTGCGCCCGCGTCGATCTTCGCGTAAAATTCGTCAAAGGGCATGCTCTGCCCGAGATCGTCCGGATATTCGTCGTTTCCGAAAAAGAAATGGAAGCAGACATACGGAATGTCGCGCTTTTCGAAATACTCTTTCGGCATGTCGGCCGTCGAGCAGCAGGTCAGTACGTACGGATTCATGAAACTTCCTCCTGAATGTATTGGGAAACGGCGTTGCCGCCGATATTGGCGGTAGATTTGGCTTATGCCGGTCAAAACGCGATGATGATGCCCTTATCGTTTGCGTAGACCGAGCTTAAGCCGCGCATGGCGAAGATCAGTATTTCGCCGAAGCGGTAACGGCGGCGGATTTCGTCCGCGAGCAGCGAGGCCATCTCCGGATTGTTGCAGTGCGTGATGACCATCGTCTCTCCCTCGGTCGGCTTTCCGCTGTCCTCGATGGTGTCGGCGAGCTTTTTGATCGCCTGCTTCCAGCCCTGCACATGGGAAAACAGCGAGATGTTGCCGTCCCCGTCGGAACCCAGGATCGGACGGATATGGAGCTTTGAGATGATCGTCCCGGTGATGCGGTTCAGCCGCCCGTTTTTCAGCATATTATCGATATTGTCCAGCACGAAGAACGTTTTCATATCGCTTATGAAGCGTTCGATATGCTCGACAATGTCCAGGCTGGACAGGTCCTCGTGAATGAGCTTCCTGATCTTATGGATGATCAGCGCTTCGCCGGCCGAGGCGCTTCTGGAGTCGAACACATGCACGCGTGAACCGGATTCCTCGGCAATGGATTTTGCGACCATCGCGCTGGAATAGGAGCCGGACAGGTTGGCGGAAATGGTGACGGCAAAGGAGACTTCCGCGTCCTTAAACGCCGATTCATAGAGCGAAGGCGCGGGCGCTGCCGAGCCGATGCGCTCCTTGCAGGCCTTCATCTCTTCCATGAAGCCCGGCAGGTCCAGCGCGTCGTCGTCCGTGAACGATTTTTCCCCGAGGGTCATGGTAAGCGGGACCGACTGGACGCCGAGTTCCCTGCGGTCGGATTCTGAAAGGTCACAGCAGCTGTCCGCTACGATTTGCATGTTCATTATCTAAATCTCCAGACATTTTTCGTTCGTTATTCGGGGTTAAGCCGGCCTGACGTCGATCCGCCGCCTTTGCACCCCAGTTTCAAGCATCATATCAGGACAGGTTCAAAAAAACCTCAAGCATACCTCAACGCAACTTCAACTTATACAAAAAGAACCCTTGCCCGGCAAAGGTTCCGACTGTTAAAACGTCCTTGAAATTACGAATCGGCGCCGACTGGGAGCGTGACGGTGATCTCGGTACCCGCGCCTTCCTTGCTTTGTATGGCGACGTCTCCGTCGCACAGCGAGACGATCCGCTTGACGAGCGCGAGGCCGAGCCCGCTGCCCGTGCCCGCATGGGAACGGTCGCCCTGATAGAACTTGTCGAACGCGTGCTGCCGGACGTCCTCCGGCATGCCGATCCCGGTGTCCCGGACGGAGACGCGGATGAAGCCGGCGCTTTCGCGGCAGGAAACGGAAAGCGTCCCGCCAAAGCTGGAAAACTTGATCGCGTTGTCGATGAGGTTGCTCCAGACCTGCGCAAGCAGCGCTTTGTTGCCGAAAAAACGGACTTCGTCGAGGTTGACGTCGATCGCTAGCCGCTTTTCCTCCCAGAGCCGCTCGTAACCGAGCAGGACGCGGCGGATCTGTTCGTCCAGCTGGAAAATTTCCCTTTGCAGGACGATTTCCTGGTTTTCAAGCTGCGAAAGGGAAAGGATGCTTTGGGTCAGCCGCGTGAGGCGGCTCGTGTTTTCCAGGATGCGGTCGATATACGCCTGCTGCTCCTGCCGGGTCAGCGATTCGTCCTGCAGGAGCGTCGTGTACCCTTCGATAGCGGAGAGCGGCGTTTTAAACTCATGGGAAACGTTGCTGACAAAGTCGTTGCGGAGCGTCTCGGTGTTGGAAAGCTCCTTGACCATGACGTTGAAGTTGGCGGCTATTTCGACGATTTCCTTTGCGATGCTCCGCTCGTCGAGGCGCACGGAAAAATCGCCCTTGGCGACTTTTTTCGCGGCGTCGTTGATCTTCAGGATCGGCTGCAGCATCTTGGATGACGTATACGCCGCGATGCCTGTCCCCAGGACGATCGTCAGCAGCCCGACATAGGTCGAGGAGGTCAAAACCGTCGTCAGCGTGCCGATATGCAGGCTCAGCAGTACGTAGATGATGCCATACGTCAGCACCATCGAAGCCGTGATGATTCCGGCGATGATGGTCGCCAGTATATAAGAAACCTTCGCCTTGGTTTTGATCCTGTAACGCTTACGCATCCCGCTTTACCGCCTTGTAGCCCAGCCCGCGGATCGTGACGATTTCGAACTGGGCGTTTTCTTTGAACCGGTCCCGCAGGCGGCTGATGTGGACGTCCAGCGTGTGCGGGTCGCTCTCCGTGTCCATGCCCCATATCTCGTCCATGATCTGCTGCTTGGTAAACACCTTGTTCGGGCTGGCCAGCAGCTTGTAGAGGATGTAAAACTCCTTTTGCGGGATGACGAAGCTGCGGCCGTCGAGCGTGACCGTGAGGTTGTCGTAATGCAGCTCCATATTTCCGAACGCGATTTTTTTTTCGTTGACGATCTGGGCGCGCTTGAGCAGCGCGTTGATCCGCAGGATCATTTCGTTGACGTTGACGGGCTTGACCATATAGTCGTCCGTGCCCGCGTTGAATCCGTTCTGCAGGTCTTCAAACGTGTCCTTCGCGGTGATCATGAGCACCGGCATGTTATAGCCGTTTTTCCGCAGCGTGCGGACCAGCTCGTAGCCGTCCATGTTCGGCATCATGATGTCCGATATGACAAGGTCGATGTATTGTTTTTCCAGAATGTCCCAGGCGGCGATGCCGTCGCGCGCCTCATAGTAGACAAAGCCGTTTTTTGATAATACCGTGCAAAACAGTTCGCGCAGCGCGCGATCGTCCTCCACAACCAAAATCTTAAACATGCCGCTTGCCTCCGCAGGTAAATCTTAAATTACTATATCACGTTTCCGTCAACATTTCCTCAATGGCGGGTCCGTCGGGCGGGAGCTTCTTTTCGTAGAGATAAAACACTCCCTTGCGGAACGTTACCTCCCCGGTTTTGCGGTATCCGAGCCGCTCGTACAGCCGGAGCGCATAGGGGTTGAGCGAAAACGCATCCAGCCGGACGGCCTGTATCCCGCTGCAAAGGAACGTGCTTTCGATAAAGCGCATCGCCCGCCGCGCAACGCGCCGGTTTTGGAAAGCCGGGTGGACGCAGAGGCGGTGGATGACCGAGAAGCGCAGATCGGGATACTGCCAGTCGCCGTATGCGTATTCCGGGTCGCAGCGCGGGCTGAGCGTAAACGCGCAGGCGATCGCGCCGCCGAGCAGGCCGACATACAGCTCGCCGCGCGCAAGATCGTCGAAAAGGACCTCCCGGGAGGGATAGATTTCGTCCCACTGCGGAATGCCGAGCGTATCCATATGTTTGATCGCGGCGGCAAACAGGGCGACGATCTCGTCGAAGTCGTCCCGCGTCGCCGCGCGGAATGCAGGGGCGTCTGTTATATCGTTCCGGGACATAGTCCGCCTTTCCGGCCACAGGCCAAACGATGGAATGGAAAGCGAGTGGTAGTAAAAAGTATTATCGCACAGCTTCTCATTTTCAACAAGAATCGTCTGTTTACAATCAGCGATGCGGATGTTACAATTCCGATTAATAATAGTTTGGAGGCAGGTATGCCGCACTATTACCGCTGTGATGCAGACGATCAAAACTTTCAGCATCTCATCCGCTTGCTGGATGCGGATCTGTACGCCCAATACGGGGAGCGAATGCAGTTTTTCGATTTGTATAATGGCGTTTCCGGCATTGTCGGGGCGGTCGTCGCGCTGCAAGACGATCAACCGGCGGGTTGCGGCTGCTTCAAACGCTTTGCGGACGGAACGGTTGAAATAAAGCGCATCTTCGTGGACAAAAACCACCGGAGGCAGGGGATCGCAAAGGAAATCATGCGCCTGTTGGAAGAATGGGCGACGGAACTCGGCAATACGCGCGCCGTTCTGGAAACGGGTCCCAAACAATCGGAAGCAATTCGTCTGTATGAGTCGACCGGATATATCCTGATAGAAAATTACGAACCTTATGTGGGCGTACCCGAAAGCATTTGTTATCGAAAGACGCTCACGTAGCGGCAGCAGTTCATCCATCAATATAGAATGCGTGTTGCGGTATTAAAGCCGCCGGGAATCAATGATTTTCGGCGGCTTTTGTTGATTTTTCTGCTGAAAAAACAGATTTCACGATTTTGTTACATTTATTTTTGTCACTTTTTGCATGTTTGGAACGTCTTTATTATATAGGACCTTTCTACAAAGGAGGCGAGCATATGCTGCGGACATGGCTGAGACGGTTTTTGCTTTGGATCGGCGCCGTTGACGACGACACGAACGGGCGGTGGGAACGATGACAAAGATTCCGAACGCGGGAAGAACCATTGCCGGCTGCATCGCTGCTTTACTTCTCCTTGCCATTGCCCCGGCTGCCTGCTCGGCCAACGGAGGCATACGCCCGTCCGGCGATACAGTAACGAGCGTCGCCGGAGCGTACGGCGCTTTTTGTGTAAGCGACGCAAAGGGGCGAACGTTTGACGTCTGCGCCGCATGTTTCGTGCAGGAAGACGGATATGCGGACCTGTACCTTGTGAAGGATGCGTCGGACGACGCCCGGCTGACGGCGGAAAGCTGGGAAACGGAATCTCTGGAGATCGACGCCGTTCGCTGGTTCGTCGGCGAAAGATGCGCGGGCGCGGAGGTGCTTTTCAAACACCTCCCGCTGCGAGCGGTCTATGAACAGCCGGGCACGCTGCAGACCATCGGCACCGGCGGCGCGCCCGCGCGGCTGATTTGGGCGAAACCGTGAACGGCGGGCAACGTTTTTGAAAAGCAGTTGTTACGCGCGCGTGAATATTGCGGAAAGCGGCTTGACATTTCAAATCCTTTCTCATATCATTAAGAAAACTTAATCTTATAAATTTAAGAATAAGATTTGTAAAGGATGGAGGTGAGACGGATGGACAAACGGCTGAAGGATTCCGAATGGATCATCCTGCGCGTTTTATGGGGAAAACCGCCGATGGACCTGCGTGGGATCATAGCCGGGGTACAGGCGCAGAATCCCGACGTGAGCTGGGATTATAAAACGTACCACAGCTTTTTGCGTATTTTGATCGACAAGGGGTTTGTCACCGCGAAAAAACGCGGTAAAAACAACTATTACAGCCCGACAATCACGCAGGAACAGGCGCTTTCGTATGAAACGGAAAGCCTGATCTCAAGGCGCAGCTATTACGGCTCGGTTTCGAGCCTGATGGTGCACATGGCCGAACAGGGCAAGCTGACCAAAGCGGAAAAGCAGGAACTGCTCGAGCTCGCGGCAAAGCTTGCGCAGGAAAACGAAGCTTGACTTCCGTATTTTGCGCTGCCCGAATTCGCGCCGCCGGTTACAACGCAACTGTGTGTCTGTGGGGGGACTATGGAAAATGCAATTCTGACGCGACTGCTCGAAATTACCGTGTACAGTGCCGTGATCTTTGTCGCGGTCGTGCTGTTCCGCTTTGCGCTTGGCAAATGGCTTTCGCCTTCTTTAAAGTATCTGCTGTGGTTCCTCGTCGTGCTGCGGCTGGTCGTCCCGGCGACGTTTGAAAGCGGTTTCCACTTCATTACGCTGCCGAGTGCGGAGACGTCTGCGGCTGTTTCCGCGGAGACGGAAACCGTAACCGCAGCGCCGGAAGTGCAAAGCGAGCCTGTTTTGGACGGAGGGACGATCGCCGCCGCAGAATCGCAGAGCGAAACGGACGCGACGACGCAGGAGACCTCGCCGTCGGCGGTTACGGTGAAAACGAGGACGCTGAGCTGTCAGCAGTGGCTGCTGGTTGCATGGGGCGCGGTCGGCGCGCTGATCCTCATCGTATACATCGTGCTGAACAGACGGCTCAACAGGCGAATTCGCCGCATCGGCTGCAGTCCCGGGGAAAAGACGGAACAGCTTTACCGGCAGGTCAAGAGCGGTATGAACATCCGTGCGCGCGTCCCGATCAGCCTGATGCCGGACATCAAGAGCCCGGCGCTCACGGTGCAGTTTCGGCCAAAGCTTTTGCTTCCCGACCGGCTGCTCTATCGGGCGGACCGGGAGCACATGGCGTTTGCCATGGCGCACGAGCTCATGCATTACAAGCGCCGCGACTATCTGGCTTGCCTCCTCGTCGTGCTCCTGCGCGCGGTCTTTTGGTTCAACCCCGTTGTGTGGATCATGCCGAAACTGATGCGCATGGATATGGAGTCCGCCTGCGACGCGCGCGTCGTGCGGACGATGGACAGGGAGCAGAAGCTCAACTATGTCAACCTTCTGCTGGCGCTTGGAGAAGACGACGGCGTCGAATGCCTGCCGGCGCGGGGAGGGCTTTGCAATGAAACGATTGTCGACTGAAGATTTTCTGACCCTCGGCATGGCGCTGACCGCCGATAAAACGGCGATGGAGCGGCGCGTACGCGGCGTGTTCGCGCGGGAAAAAAGCGCGCGGCCGGCAAAGATTCTGGCGCTTGCGTTATGTATTGCGCTCGGGATTGGCTGCTTTACCACGGCTTGCCAGCCCGCGGAAGAAGACGCCGGCGAGCCGGTCCCGACGCCGACGGCGACGCAAAGCGATCCCGGCACCGCCACGGCAGAGGAAAGCGGGGAGACGGGCGTCAGTTTTTTGGAAGGGCTTACGGAATCGGACGATGCGCCGGGCCCGTTTGCTTCCAGAATCGAGCGGGACGCGGTTCCGCTTGACGAAATTTCCAACATTGCGTTCGACGCGGACGTGGTTGTGCCGGACGTCGAAAGCTGCGGCGTCGCGCGGCTGAAAGAGCATATTTTCAGCGACGCGGAGTTCACGGCGGACATGGACTATTTTGCCCCCGGCGCGGAATGGACGGTCCTTTACGAAACCGTTCCGTTTTCGCTCGACGCGGTGGCCGACGGCGACCCGTTTGGAGCGGCATTCACGAATGACGAAGGATACGAAGTGCAGTTCTCCGGAACGCGTAACGGCAGCAACCTCTACTACAGCAGGTACCCCGGCGTGATGGCGTATTCGGACTATGACGAGACCGACTATGCGGACATCGACGATGCGGGGTTCGAACAGCAATGGCCGATTTCTTCGGAGGAAGCGCTGCCCGCCGCCGAAGAGGCGATACGCGGCCTTGGCATCGAGAACGTCGCCCTGGCCGGCATGGAGCGGGCGGTGACATACCTGCCGGGCCTTCAGGGGACGACGGTCGATACGCGCGGCTGGATGTTTTATTTTTCGAACGAGCTCAACGGCCTGGTGCGCGGCGGGCTGCACTATTACAGCTACAATATTTACAACGCCGATTTGCCGAATTACCAGGTTCCGTTGTGGTCGATGCTGCGTGTTTTTGTGGATGAAACCGGTGTAGGCATGGTCGAATGGCGAAAAGCGTATGATTTGGCGGATACGGTGCTCCAAAATGTGGCGATCCTGTCGCCGGAAGAGATCGCCGATCAAATGACGGAATATCTTCAATTGCAGCGGGAACAGTCGCCGGCGATCGTTGCGAACACGATAACGGTGACAGAGATGCGTCTTTGCGCGACGGCGATTTCAGAATACAAATCGGATTTTATTGGTGCCACTTTCGACATGGAATTCGATGAAGGATTGCTCGTCCCCTGCTGGGAGATGGAGATACAAACGGACCTGAGCGACGCATACTCAAGCGGACTGACGACCGTTTACGTATTCGATGCGATACACGGCGGGATTTTACCCAGCAAATATTATTCAAAGGACCCGGTTACATGAAACGGCTGTCGACTGAAGAGTTGCTGACACTCGGCATGGCGCTGACCGCCGACAAAACGGCGATGGAGCGGCGCGTGCGCGGCGTGTTCGCGCGGAAAAAAAGTGCGCGTCCGGCAAAGGTTTTAACACTTGCGCTGTGTATTGCGCTCGGAATCGGGTGTTTTACGACCGCGTGCCAGCCTGCGGAAGAAGCGCAGGCCCAGCCAAGCTCCATTCCGCTGGAGACGGAGGAACAGGCGGCTGCTGCAGAAGCGACCGACGCGATTGTGTCGACGCAAACCGCCGAACGCGAGGATGTGAGCTTCCTTTCCGGCCTGACGGAAGCGGACGAGATCAGCGGGCCGTTCTCCACGCGGGTCGAGCGGGCGGCGGTTGCGATTGACGGGAGCAAAACGCTTACATTCGACGCGGACGTGATCGTGCCGGAAACGGACGGCTACGGCATCGCAAAACTGGAACGGCACGTTTTCAGCGATGCGGAATATCTGGCCTTTATGGACTATCTGGAGCCCGGCGCAGACTGGCGCACCGACTCGCTTGACGGCGAACCGTTCGCAATTGAAGCGACAGAATCGGGACGCGGCTTTTATGCCGTTACACAGGAAACGAACGGGTGCATGTCCATATTTATGGCGGCAAGAGGCGGACGGACGCTCTATTACTCGAAATACGACGACGTTACGCCGCAGTCCGGCTTCAACTACGATCTTTATGAGGACGTTGAATCGGCGGATTTCGACGGTGCGTGGCCGATGGAAGTTTCGGACGCGCAGTCGACGGCGGAACGGATGATCGCCGATCTGGGAATCAAAAACATGGTTCTGGTCGGCGCGGAGAAAGCGGTGTCTTATGATAACGAAGCGGACGGCATGGCGGACATGACCCCAAAAACCCGCGGCTGGATGCTTTACTTTGCGCACGAATTCAACGGCCTGAATTTCGGCAATATGAATTGCGTATTGACCACAAGCAACACGATTTACGATCCGCTCGATTACCAGACGTCGATGTGGGAGCGCATGTCCGTGTATGTCGACGAGACGGGCATTGCACGGGTCGACTGGCAGGACGCGCTCGATATCACGGAAACGGTGCTGAGCAATGTTGCGATCCTTTCGCCGGAAGACATTGCGGACCTGCTGACAAAGCGGCTGCAATCGATCTATGGCAACGGACAGAACACGGCGGAGGCGACGTTCTGCGCGACGGCAATCCGGCTTGGCGCGGCGGCGATCAGCGAATTTCCGCTGGCGGAGCCGGTCATGTCCGCCAATCAGGGGTTGATGGTCCCCTGCTGGGAAGTGGACGTCGTAATAACGAGTGCAGGAAGCCGGCATACGGAAGTATATGTGTTCAACGCCGTGGACGGCGGGACGCTTGTCGGAAAAGAGTATGCAGGATGACCGGCTGGATCGGCGCATGATGTTTATAAACGTTGTAACCGGGAAAGCTTTTTACAGAAAATTCAGGAGGGGAATAACGCTGTGAGACGCACGTCGACGGAAACATACCTGACCCTCGGCATGGCGCTGACCGCCGATAAAACGGCGATGGAGCGGCGCGTGCGCGGCGTGTTCGCACGGGAAAAGAGCGCGCGGCCGGCAAAGATTCTGGCGCTTGCGTTATGTATTGCGCTCGGAATCGGGTGCTTTACGACCGCGTGCCAGCCTGCGGAAGGGGACGCCGGCGAGCCGGTGCCGACGCCGACGGCGACGCCGGGTGAGCTTGACGTAGCCGCAGGAGAAGCGGGGAAAGCGAAAGCTTTGAACTGGCGGGACCAACAGTTTGAGTGGAACAGGGAATTTCCCGCGCCGCGCCTCGGCAACGTTGTCTATGCCGAGCGGGGAAAATGGTCGGTCGATCCGGCGGCGGACGAAGAGCGGGCGTCGGAGGCAAAACAGGCTTTTCTGCCGATTGCAAACGCGCTGTTCGAGACCGGTTATACGACCGGCGACGTGACGGCGACATACTACGCGGACGAGACCGGCTTCCGAAGCGACATATGGCGCCTCGACTCCGAAGACGGCGACCTTGCCGGGGCGGTGGACACGGAGACGCTCGCGCTGATTTCCGCAGACTGCAAAACCATTCCGGAGGCCGATATGCGGCAAAGCGTTGTGAATGCCGTGACGAGCTTTGATTCTTCCGGTGATGATGTGGTGAACGCCGGCGATGTGGTCGATCGGATCGCCGGAATGCTGGGAACAACCGCGCCCGCGGAAGAAACCTCCT
>Ga0116164_10001915_pt1 | contig 15228 bp, 19 predicted proteins | sample AD_UKC109_MetaG_FD_89888 | JGI IMG/M metagenome (GOLD analysis project Ga0116164, IMG submission 89888) | Active sludge microbial communities of municipal wastewater-treating anaerobic digesters from Hong Kong - AD_UKC109_MetaG | ecosystem: Engineered > Bioreactor > Anaerobic > Digestate... | reverse complement strand
TACTGCTGATAAACCATCAAGAGTCTCCTGACCTCCTCCTCGCTGGGAGCAGCCGGAGACTCAGCCAAGAGCCTTCACCTCTTCTATCCTGACCAGGTTTCTCTTCACGCCCTGCTTGCTTCCCAAGAGGGAGTAGGCCTTCTCTTTGGCGTTCTTCTCGCTGTTGCTCTCGATAACTTTAGTGAAGGACTGCCAATCGTTTCTAACCCTGAACTTTCCCTTGACCTCAAAATCGACCATAAGACTACCCCATAAAACCCAACGCATCTTCGATGCGGCCCAGCTCCGGCCCCGTCGTATCGTCTCCGGCGACGTACCCCCGGCCGTTGGCGAGGATACCCGACCCCACCAGAGGCGAGCCGAAGTTCACGGTGCCCACGTCCACGGGAAGACCGAAGAGGTCTTCGAGCTCCGCGAGCTCCATCTCCGTCAGCCTCGGATGGGTGAGAACGCCCCGATTCGTCACGACGGAGGTCATTCCGACGGTCTTCAGCCCCCCGATCGTCCCTCGCCGCACCTCGACCCCCAGGGTCCTGGCGATGCTATCGCAGGCCCGGTCTGAGAGGCCCGGATGGACCATGGCGGCGGTGTCGTTGGCGAGGATGACGTTCCCTGCGGCACTGATCTTTCCCGGAAGCCTCGCCACCCTGCCGAGGGTGGCGATCCGCTCCATCTCCTCGTCGCTAGCGTGAGGAGAAAAAACGAAGCCGTGGCTGTTGCCGCAGATGAGAGATCCCACCACCGAGCTTCCTGCCACCGACGTCTTCTGGGGCGTGATCCCCAGGTACCGCTCCAGGGTCCCCATCGCCCCGGCAGTAGTTTCGAGGGGCACCAGGACCGCCTTTTCGGTGCAGCAGGCAAAGACCCCGAGGAGGGAGCTTCCCGCTATCTTCAGCCGCTTATCTGACCCGTTCGCCTGCAAACTCTGCCTCAACCCCGCCGTCGTCGAACTTCGCCGCTTTGACCCGGACCTTCGCCGGCGGCTTCTCTGAGCCTCTGGCCCAGATAGCCTCGTTGAGGTCGCTTGAGATCTTCACGTCCTCGATGGAGGTCTTCATGTGTCTTGCGAGGTAGCTTCGCACCTCGTAGACGGCCCTCTTGCTCCTCTTCCATCTCGGAGCCTTCTTAACTTCCCTCAAAGGAATGGTATAAACACGTTCTGTCTCTGCCATTGGTCAATCCCTCACTCTATGGTGCTCCGTCTCCAGTGGCGCCTCTTGGGGTGGCTCACCACTTTTCGCATCGTCTTTATGATCACCCAGCCAGGGACCCGCCTGTTCTGGCCGAAGGCCTTGGCATGTCTGATCTTCTTGCCTTTAGTTCTCTTGCTCAAATCCGCTTCCTCCTGATCACTCTTGTGTGCATGTGGTGGGCAGGAAATATCCTGGCTACCGCATCCTGCCCGTGCCGCTCCTCCAACGCCATCCTCAGCCCCACCTCGAAGTCGGAGGCGGGTCGAAGACTGCTATCGAGCGTCTCGAAATCCATGTAGCGTGATGCCAGGGCGTTGATGGTCTTGCTCCCGTATCCGGCGAGGGGCCTTATGTAATGAACCTTGTTTCTGTCCTCGAGGCTTCGAACCCCGTCCGGTGTCATCATGGGAACCCGGTCTTCTCTCTTCGTCCCGTCGGCCAAGAACTCCTCCGCCCCGGATAGGATCTCCAGGGCACGCCGATGGAGGAGGTTGAGCCCATCCCTCGGATATCCCGCGTTCAGGATCGCCGCGAGAGCCTCTTCGAGAACCTCGTCGTCGAAGACGATCGTCCTGTGGGGAAGGTTCAGGACCTTTGCGGCATCCTTCGCCGCTTCGACCGTATCGTAGGGGCCGAAGGCGAAGGTTGCCAGCTCCACATCAAAGAACGGTTCCAGAAGAATCGAGGCTAGGGCGCTGTCCTTGCCGCCGCTGAAGAGAACTACGACCTTCATCGCCTGGTAATGTTGATCTCCCTTTTCTTGGGCTGAATCTGTTTGAGTATGGCTTTGAGCTGCTCGTCTGTGATAGCGCTCTGGAGCCGGCCGCTCTGGGCCAGCACCACCAGCTGAGACTCGATCTGAGATGCAAACTCCGGCCGGGCCATCCTGATGCTGCTGAGCCGCTCCCTCGCCTCGGGGGTGAGGATCGTCCTCAAGATCGCCTGTTTTCGGGCCTCCATCTCCTGCTGCATCTGCTCCTGCTGGGCTTGCTGGGCAGCGTACATCTGAGAGTCCGACTGCTGCCTCTGAAGCTCTTGCATCCTTTTGCGCTTCAGCTCTGCAAGCTCATCATCCATATCCATGAATCAGTACCTCTCAAGCTCCGGGATCGACGTCTGTACCTCTATTTTGACCTGATGAGATATGTTGTCCAGGAAGGACTGGCCTGCGGGGGTGAGCTGCCGCCCGGTCTTCATCTTCTTAACGTACCCGGCCTTCTCCAGCTGCTGGAGGGCCGTCCTGACGACAGATCCGCTCCCCTTAGCAAAGCTGGGGGTGACGGTCTTTCTTCTGTGTTTGCCGCCGTAGTAGGACCGAAGCCTCGATACGCCCACCGGCCCGTCGATGTAGAGGCGGCGGAGAACCGATGCACACCGCACGTACCACCAATCGGGGTTGACAGGCGGCATCTCCTTGTTCGCACCAGTCTTGGCATACGCCGACCACTCGGGCGGCTCGATCTTCCCACCGGTCTTCAACTCTTGTGCCACCGCATCTATCAGGTTCGTTGGTGGCACGTCATAAACAGTCGTCAAATCATTCAATCCTCCGATTGCGAGATAATCAACGAATCAGAACCCTTAAAATCCGTCAAGTATAAATGCTTTTTCCGGATCTGGCGGCCACCCCTCCCGCCAATCGGAACGAATCGAGACCTGTCGGCGGGAGCGATATCTTCGACCTGGCCCGACCATCTGGACTGGCCCAGATGAGGCCCTCGGGCTTACAGGCAGGATGGGTTAACTACGGCCGTGGGCCAGCTCATCTCCAGAACCCGCAGAATCACGAAGACGGTCAGATCCTTCTGGACCTAAAGAAGATCGCCGCCCTTGTCCGCCAGCCCCAGGACGTTCAATAGGCCTATCAGGTTCTCCTTGGAGAGGCTGCCGTCGGAGACCTTCTTCAGGATATCCTTGGCGTTGAAGGCGACTCCGAGGCCGGCGTTCTGGATCATGAGGCAGTCGTTGGCTCCGTCGCCAACCGCCACCACGTTCTCGGGGCCTATCCCCTCAAGCCTCGCGAGATCGTTCACAATCCTCCCCTTGGCGGTGGCGTCGATGATCTCGCCCTCGATCTCGCCGGTGAGAACGCCGTCCTTGATCTCCAGGACGTTGGCGAAGGTGTAGTCGAAGCCGAGCCGCTCCTTGAGGATGTCTGTGAAATATGTGAAGCCGCCGCTTATCAGGGCGGTCTTGTAACCCACCTGTTTGAGGTGGTGGATCAGCTCTTCGGACCCCTGAGTGAGCTGGATGTTCTTTGCGATCTCGTGCAGGGCCCCCGCGGGAGTCCCCTTCAGGAGGCGGACGCGGCTCCGGAGGGCCTCTTCGAAGTCCAGCTCGCCGTTCATCGCCCGCTCGGTGATCTCCTCCACCTCACGGTCGACGCCAGCAAACGATGCCATCTGGTTTATCGTCTCGAAGTCGACTATCGTCGAGTCCACGTCGAAGACGATGAGCCGCTTCTCTTTGGCGGACTTGTCCAGGTCTTGGACCACGACGTCGAGGCCGAGCTTCTCGCATTCCCTCTTCAGGTCCTCTCGAAGCCTATCGGCATCGACGGAGCCGAAGTCCATTACGAACTCGATAGAGATCAGCTCGCCCCGAGCCGTGACCAGCGCCTTCTCGATGTTGATCCCTCTCGCCGCCGCGAGGCTCGCGACGTCGTAGATGATCCCCACCCGGTCCCTCGCCAGGATCGTCACCACCTGGAGGGTCTTTCTCCCTCTCCGCCTGCCCCGATACTGTTCGAGGGGAAGGATGCTGATCTCAAGTCCGAGATCGGTGGCTAGCTTCTGGAGAACGGACTCCAATTCCCTCGGCGTCGCGGTGGCCCGTCCGAAGTCCGCCACCATCGACATCACAAAGAGGCCCTGGAGGATTCTCTGGTCCAGATCGACTATGTTGACCATCATCTTCGCCGGAGCCTCCAGAAGGTCGCGGATTATCCCCGGCCTGTCCTTTCCCAGGACTGAGATCACCCACAGGCCAAAGTCGCAAGCCGGTTCCGTCTTCGATTCCATATCTCTCATCAACCTGACTGAAGGGGGGACTCGCTATCCCAGCCTAAATACTTTTTCAACACCGATCGGAGACAGGAACGCTTGACTGAAGAGATCTCACGATCGGTCAGGCCGATTTCAATACCATAAAAGTGACGGACTGATCCATAAGCGTTAAAAGGAGTAGCAACTTAAACGGTATCAGGGAGCGGACCTGGCTTGGAGAGAGCATTATGCTGAAGTTCGCAGATCGAGGAAAGTCGTACGAGCTTTTGGGGGCCTTGGGAGCCTTCATGCTGGGCCTCGCCTTGAGGCTGGTTTCTGCAAGAGGCTCCCTCATCGGAGGGGACGTCCTCTTTTACGGGTACGATTCGTTCTATCACGTCCGCCGAATCTTCTACACCGCGGAGAACTTCCCCCACACCCTCTGGTTCGATTCTTACCTCAACCATCCCTGGGGCTTTGAGCTCCTCTGGCCGCCCCTCTTCGACCAGGTGGTGGCGGGGGCAGCCCTCCTCCTCGGTGGGGACGATAAAACCATAGAGATGGCAGCGGCTCTCGCGCCCCCGATCCTGGGATCGGCATCCATCCTGGTGGTCTACCTTCTCGCAAAGAAGCTATTCGGGGTGAGGGTGGCGATCCTCTCCGCCTTCATCCTCGCGATCGATCCAAACCACATAGCAAGAACCCATTTCGGATGCGCAGATCACGACGTTCTGGAGTCGCTCCTCATCTTCTCTGCGATAACCCTCCTCGCATACGCCCTCGCCAATAAAGATCGAAGGCTCTGGTTTGGGGCGGCAGCTGGGGTTCTTTTGGCAGCCACCGCCTACACCTGGCTTGGAGCTCCGATCTACATGGGAGCGATCCTGATCTACGCGACGATACAAGTCTCCCTGGACCTTCGGGCCAAAGAAAACTCCGACGAGACGATCTTACCCCTGGCGGCGGCCTTCGGGGTGGCCCTCCTCCTCTTTTTGCCGTTCTGGAACGAGGCTTGGCTCGTGCCATCCTTCTTCGGTGCCCTGGGAGGACTGGCCGCTCTGGCGTTCCTGTATCTATTATCGCGCCTCTTCGAGGCGAAGAGCTTCCCCTGGCTCGCCTTCGGCCCAGCGGTAGCGATATCAGGCTATGCCATCGTCGTCCTCAGCTACGCGGCGGGCATCGCCCCAGAAGCCCACCACCTATTATGGGAAGGGGTTCGCTACTTCTTCTTGGGAAGTCTTGCAAAAGAGAGCATCGTGGAGGCCGCCCCCATCTACCAGGTCTTGAACCTCGTCTCCCTTTCCGGCCTTGGCTTTGCCTTCTCGATCCTCGGCCTCGGGGCGGCAGCGAGGCTGACCTGGCGGGCCGGTTTTCCCAGAGGCCAGCTCCTCTTCCTTGTCTTTGCGGCCTTCGCCCTCGTCCTGACGGTCTTTCAGGCCCGGTTTCTCTACCTCGTCTCCGTCGGGGAGCCGGTTCTCATATCCCTCCTCTTCTTTGCGATCTCCGACCGGGTGAGAGGATCGGAACGGGCTGGCCCCCGGGTGAAAAAAGCCGCCTCGTTTGCCGTTCTGGCAATCCTCCTCTTTCCAAGCATAGCGGGGCTTCTGGTGGTCGCCGAAGACGAGCCGGAGGTGGCAGGGGACTGGCTTGAGACTCTCGATTGGATCGAGGAGAATACGCCAGCAACCACAGGGTTTGATAGGCCCGTCCTGCCAGGAGAGTACGGCGTCCTGAGCTGGTGGGACTACGGCAACTGGATCCTTTATCAGTCGAAAAGGCCGGTAGTGGCAAACAACTTCCAGGCGGGGGCGGCGGACGCCGCGGCCTTCTTCCTCTCGGAGAATGAAGAGGAGGCCCTGGCCATAGCGGAGGCGAGGGATGCGAGGTACATAGTAACCGACGATAAGATGGTCTACAGCAAGCTGCCGTCCATCGTCCGCTGGAAGAACGAAGATCCCAACGGCTACGTCGCGATATTTGCTGATCAGGATATCGTCATCTTCGAACACTCCAAGAAGTTCCTTGGAACCCTCCTGGCGGGGCTTCACCTCCTCGACTGTGCCAACCTGGGCCACTTCCGCCTCGTCCACGAGTCGAATACCTCTGCGGGCCTCAAGTACCAGACGAAGGAGGTGAAGGTCTTCGAGCGGGTCGAAGGGGCGAAGATCACGGGAACGACCTCCTACGAGAAGCCGATGGGCGTGATCCTGGATATGGAGTCGAACCAGGGCAGGAAGTTTCAGTACTTCAGCTCGGTGATGCCGAAAGACGGCAGATACGAGATAACGGTCCCCTACTCCACCGATGAAGGCCTCGAAACCCACGCCGTCGGCCCCTATATCGTTGGGCCTGTGGAGGAGTTCATCGGCGGAGATTCAAGGGACGTCAACGTGACCGAGGAGGATGTCCTCCTGGGGAGGGTCGTCGAGGTGAACTTCTGATCTCCTCAAAATCGCCCGTCAGTCTCGGAGAAGAAGCTGGCAGCAGGTCTTGATGCAGAGGCCGGGGACGACGTTTCTCCCCTCCTGGTCCAGGGCCTCGATCACATCCCGGTTCTCGGTTCCGGGCTGGAGCCAGAAGGTCTCAAAGCCGACCGTTCGAGCCTCCTCGGCCAGGGCGGGGATCGCCTCGGGCCTTCTGAAGACGTCCAAGATGTCGATATTTTCGGGGACGTCTTTGAGGGAGGCGAGGACTTTCTCCCCCAGGATCTCTTCTCCCTCGTAGTCGGGGTTTATGAAGTACATCTTGAAGCCATACCCTCGAACCACCTCCGAGACGAAGCGGCTCGGTTTGTATTTGTCCGGCGATATCCCGACGACGGCGACGGTTCTGCTCTTCTTCAGAATCTTTCTCAGCTCTTCATAGTCTTCTATGACTGGCATGGCGCAGCAGCTCCTGGAACGAATACGTTCAATATGTTCTCTCGGCCGTCATCGGCCATCAAGAGGCGAAGGTCTCTCCGGGCGCGTCACCACAGATCGTCGAGTTGTCGCCAATGCACAGGTCTGCGATCTCGGCGCCCCTCGTCTCCGTCATCAGAGAGAGGACCAAGTCGAGGTTTGCGGCGTAGGTGGCAGCCATCAGATCGTCGGGACTGCAACCCGCGTCGGAGATGGCGACGGCCCGCTCGAAGCAGGACTTCGCTCCAGCCAGGTCGCCCATCTCCAGGAGGGACCAGCCAAGGTTGTTTGAGGCGGTGGCGACCATCGGGTGATCGGGACCGTAGGCCATCTCGCTGATGTTTAGGGCTCGCTCGAAGCTGGCCCGAGCGCTTGGAAGGTCGCCGAGGTCTCGCTGGACGCCGCCGAGGTTGTTGACGTCGGTGGCGACGTTGGGGTGATCGGGCCCGTATGCCCGCTCATCGATGGCGAAGGCCCGCTCAAAGCAGGCCTTCGCGCCGGCAAGGTCCCCCGTCTCTTGGAGGAGGAGGCCCAGGTTATTGACGTTGATGGCGACGTTGGGATCGTCGGGACCATAGGCCCTCTCGTCGATGGCGAGGGCCCGATCGAAGCAGCCCCTCGCCCCCGCCAGGTCCCCCTCGTCCTGGAGGGCGAGGCCCAGGTTGTTGAGGTAGGTGGCGACCGCCGGATGGTCTGGACCATAGGTCCTCTCGCCGATGGCCAAGGCCCTCTCGAAGCAGCCCCTGGCTCCCGAACTGTTCCCCGAGTCCCGGAGAGCAAGGCCGAGGTTGTTGACGACGACGGCGACGTGGGGGTGGTCGGGGCCAAAGGCCCCCTCGACGATCACTAGAGCCCTTTCAAAGCACCTCTCGGCCTCGGCGAGGTCGCCCGCGGCGTAGAGGGCGAGGCCCCTGTTGTTCAGGTCGACGGCCTCTGCCGGATCGAACTCGGGCGGGGGATCTGCCGCTGCCGCCGGGAGGGCTAGGAAGAAGCAGATTAAGCAGATCGATATCGCCGAGAGATGTTTTCGTCTCATTCAATTCAACAGTCATTTATACCGCAGATGCGATAAAAAATTTTCGGCGAGGTTCGTTTCCGGGAATCGCGACCCTGGCCCGCCATCGGATCGATGAAGGCGGCCACCATCAGCAGCGCCCCGATGTGGGGCGAAATCTCAGCCCTTTTCCGGATTATACCTGAAGGTCGGATGAAATAGGATCACCGGGATCAGGAGGTAGGCAAGAGAGGAGATCGGGGCGTCCACGAGGGCGAGAGCCATGGCGAAGAGCGAGACGATCGGCGTCACAGCGCTTCTTTTCTTTCCGTTGGAGATCCGACGAGGATCGAGGCTCAGAGCCACCAGCCTGTGATTCCGGGTGGCATAGTCCCAGTTGATGTAGAAGAGCGACCCCAGGATGAACATGTTCATGCCGAAGAAGATGCTCGCCATCCAGTCGTCGTGGTAGTCGTTGATGAGCGACGTCGAGAAGGGTATGAGCGAGACGAACATCAGGATGAGGATGTTCAGCCAGATGTGATTTCGGTCGGTCCTCTTTATGACGTGGGACTGCTGATGGTGTTGAATCCAGAAGACTGCCGCGAGAAGGAAGCTCATGGCGTAGTTGGAAAATACGTGGCCATGACCCGTGATCAGGCCCAGGAGGTCTGCCTCCACCTCCTCCACCCCGCCCTGGGGGAGCTTCAGGTTCAGGACCAGGAGCGTCATGGCCACGGCGAAGATCCCGTCGGTGAGGTTCTCTATCCTGTTGGTGGTCATTCCGGGGACTTCAGCGTCTTGGGAGGTCATCTTGTGGCCTGGGTTCTACTTCAGGGTTTATGAAATGTGCGATGGGATTTATGGCAAGCTGCATTTAGCGCTGTTTTTTTTCGATGTATTATTAGGCAGGCGACGGAATGTAATATGCATGTTGCGTATTTCCAGAGGAAAACGATTGTGTGCGCATGGTTTCGATTATGAATTGAAGAAAATTTTTCTAATTGTAGAGAGTTATGGATATTAAATATTCATTTAAAAGATTTTGCTCTTATTTGATCGTACCAAATTTTCAACTCCGACTTCGAGAAGTAGGAATCGTTCTAATAGACTAGCAAGAAGACCATCAAGGAGCCGAAGCAAGGTCTTTTGGAGAGGCAAATTCAAGAACATAAAAACAGGATCAAACTGCAGGTATTCTAATGAGGGGGCTAATAAGTTTTGAAGACATTATTTGGGGTAAATTTTAAATGAGCGTGATGAGATTTCCTTGTTAAATGTATAGAGGTGCAATTGAATGACCCTAAAAACAGATTATTTAAACCTGCAAGAGTTAATAAAGGAAGTTGAAGCTTTGCCGAGCGAGGCAGCACTACTTCAAGAAGGAGATGCAAAATTTACTACAATGAATACTTTGGATATGTTAGTATCGGCAACGATGAGACTAATCTGGGAAAACAAGGTATTAAATAAGGAAAATTATGAAGATCTTCGTGATTCAAAAACGCTGAGGTATGGTAATAGATTAAAATTGTTAAGTGAGATTTTATATAAGGCGCAAGAAAAAATGATATCGAGCGACCCATCTCTTGGAAGCCCATCGATTAGAATTGAATCCGATCCCAAATGTTTAATTTGCATATTAGTGACACCACCAGACGATTTTTATATTAAATTAATAAATGAGATAAACATTCTTTACTATAATAATCGCTACGTACCCACATGTATTCTATTGAGGAAGCTATTCGAGAATTTGATAATTGATATTTTGAGGAAAAAATACGGGGCTGCAGATAACGGTTTATACTTTAATACTTCAAGAAAAATGTTTCTTGGTTTCTCGGTATTATTAGATAATCTTAAAAACAAAATCGAGGATTTTAACCATATTGATCCCAATTTCAATGAAGACATAATTAAAAGAATAGATTTTTATAGAAAACGATGTAACCTGTCTGCACATTCAATTAGTTTTGAGATTACTAAAGATACAATTGATGATAAAAAGGATGATATAAATTACCTAATCACACTCTTAATAAGAATTCGGAATAATATCTAATTGAAATATTCGGCCTTCGATAACCATCTAATACACTGCAAAGAGTTACAAAAATATTGAAAGAGTGATGCGACCCCGGCAAAGCGCAAATCCGGCAGGTAGCTTAATCGGAATCCTCGTACTCATTTATTCCATCGAGGTATCTCTTAATCGCTTTGGTATTACTCCAGACTTTGACAATCCCACCCTCTTTGATTTTGTCGAAATGGTGACAGTTAGTGATCAGGATCGCATCAACAATAAAAGCAGGTTGCGGCGTGAACGATATCAGACAGCTCGCTCACCAGAAAGAACGCCGCACAGACGTCTATCTACTCCTGAGACGGACTCATTTGGGCCACGGCCTTCTTCAGATAATCCAAAAGCTCGTACGTGCCAAGTGCCTCTGCATACTTCTCATACTCGAAGATAAGAAGTTCGTCGGCGAAAAGCTCCGCTTTGCCAGAAGATAGTATACTAGCTCTGTACTCTTAGTCCATCCCTGCTTGATCGCCACTATGAAGGCGTTGTTATCGAGGCGGTGTTAGAATAGGGGCTTTCTAGCCCGCTTCCTCCTCCTCTTTCCTCTTCTCCGCCTTCTTCTCCCGCTCGTACTCCTCCTTTATCGCCTCGATCATCTCCTCGTCAGCCTCTATCACCAGCGCCCCGATGTAGTTGCAGTCCTTGCAGTGGTAGATCTTGCCGACGGAGCCCCCGGCCTCGTAGTAAAGCTCGGAGCTTCCACAGACCGGGCAGACCTCGACCATCTCCTTCTTCTCTTTATGTTCCTTCTTCTCCGACGTGGTTCTCTCCTCCTTTGATCTTCTCAGCGTGGATGAGCAGGCAGGCGGGCATCGATCAGCCGAATCGATCTGACGGATCGACTGCCGCAGCATTTTATATTCATGCAATCTATATTAACTTTGGCCTTGCCCTGGCAGTGGGTTCGGCTGCCGATTGGGTTTTGCGCCGCCCGGCAGTGGGCAGAGGTTGGGGCCGGTGCGAGGCAGATCCAGAAGGAAAAAAGGAGGAAAAAAAGACGATGAAAGAAGGGGCGTCAGGCCCCTATTTCGACGCGCCCTCTCGCAACCACGCCCAGGCTTCTTCGAGCTGGGAGTCATCGAAGTACTTCACCCCGCCCTTCATGAAGAGCTTGGCGAGCTTCGTCATCCACTCCTCCCACCGCTTGTTCCCGACCATGGCGATCCGCTCGATCCCCTTTCCGTACTTTCGCCAGTACTCGTAGTCGTCCCAGGCGGCCTTCGGCTCCCATCCGTGGAAATCCTCCAGAAGCCACAGGAGCCTGATCTTCCCGTATTTTTCGATGGCCGTTTCAAACTCTGGCCCCATGGCCTTGTAATCGGCATCCGTCAGCTTTCCGCTCAGCCGAAAGCCGATCGCGTTCCCCGAGCTCTCCTTCATCTTCTCGTACATGATCGCTACTTTCAAAAATCACGTATTTAAGAATTTTCAGCGCATTTCATCATCGGTAGCCCATGAGCCTCAGAAAAATGATAGACGATGGAAGACGGATGAAAAAATGAAAAATGAATAATCAGATCGCAAGCTAGCTGTCAGTCACCGTCCCCTTCCCCAATCCCGTCCACGGGCATCTGGCAGACCTCCACCCCCGCCTGTTCGAGAAACTTGAGCGCCTCGTCGTCGGGGTAGGGGTTCCCGTAGACGACCCTTTTGATCTGAGAGTTGATGATGATCTTGGCGCAGAGGATGCAGGGCTGGTGGGTGCAGTAGAGGGTGGCATCGAGGGTGCTGACCCCGTGGATCGCGGCCTGGATGATGGCGTTCTGCTCGGCATGAACCGCGCGACAGAGCTCGTGGCGATATCCGCTCTCGACGTTCTCGCGCCGACACCCCACCTCAAGGCAGTGGGGAAGCCCCGTCGGAGCGCCGTTGTACCCGGTGGATAAAATCCTCTTGTCCCTCACCAGGACCGCGCCCACATGGTGGTGAAGACAGGTGGACCGCGTCCCCACCACCTTGGCGATCTCCATGAAGTACTCGTCTAGGGAAGGCCGATCCATGAAAGAAGGTTGGAGAACCGGCTATATCTCTTTTCTCTTTTCTAGTTTCTCGGTTATCAGTTCTCAGTTCTCTTTTCTTTTTTATCGTTTCACGATCGTCTCTCTTTTCACTTCCGCAGCGCCCGAGGGAGGAAAGTTAATATCCACTTCTGCATCGATGATGAGACCATGACGATTCACTGGGCCGACGTGGCGGCAGAGAAGCTGGCAGGCCACGGCCCTCAGACGGTGGCGACCGGGATCACCCCCTCCGGCCAGATCCACCTGGGGAACATGCGAGAGGTGATGACCGCCGACGCAGTGTACAGGGCGCTCCTCGACCGGGGGGCTGAAGCCCGCCTGATCTACATCGCCGACACCTACGACCCCCTCCGAAGGCTCTACCCATTCCTGCCGAAGAGCTTCGAGGAGCACGTGGGTAAACCCCTCTCAGAGATTCCCTGCCCCGAGGGGTGCTGCGACAGCTACGCAGACCACTTCCTCCACCCCTTCTTCGACTCCCTGGAGAGGCTGGGGATTAGGCCCGAGGTCCATCGAGCCGATCAGATGTACAAAGAAGGGCTCTACGTCGACGTCATCAAGACCGCTTTGGAGAAGAAGAGCGAGATCGCGACGATTCTCAAAGAAGTTTCCGGCAGGGACCTCCCAGCAGACTGGTGCCCTCTCGACGTGATCTGCCAAAGTTGCGGCCGGCTGAACACCACCAAAGTCGTCGGCTTCGACCTCGAACGTGAAACCGCAGATTATGTCTGCAAATGCGGCCACCAGGGCACCGCGAGCATGAGAGGCGGTGGAAAGCTCGCCTGGCGGGTCGACTGGCCCGCCCGCTGGTCGATCCTGAAGGTGACGATGGAGCCCTTCGGAAAAGACCACGCCACCTCCGGAGGGTCTTACGATACCGGGAAGAGGATCTCACAGGAGATCTACAATTATCCGGCCCCGTACCCCGTCGTCTACGAGTGGATCCACCTGAAGGGGAAGGGCGCGATGCACTCCTCGACGGGGATCGTCGTGACGATCAGGGACATGCTGGACGTCGTCCCGCCCGAGGTCCTCCGCTACCTCATCATCAGGACAAAGCCCGAAAAACACATCGAGTTTGATCCCGGCCTTCCGCTCCTCACCCTCATCGAGGAGTACGACCGGAGAGCCGGGGAGGAAAGGGCCCTCGAACTCTCGAAGGTCGGGGAGGAGGGGCCGGCCCAGGTCCCCTATCGGCACATGGTGACGGCGGTCCAGATCGCAGGGAACGACCCCGAACAGCTCTTTGCGGTCCTGGACCGGAGCGGCTATGACACCTCCAACAGAGATCAGATCCTCTCCCGGGCCGAGAACGTCAGGGCATGGCTGGACAGATACGCACCGCCTTTCGTCAAGTTCCAGCTCCAGGAGACGCTGCCATCCAAGGTGAAGAACGTCGATCCAAAGCTTAGGGAGGCCCTCGGCATCCTAGCAGGCCGGATAGAGGGGAAGAGCGCCGAGGATATCCACAACGAGGTCTACGCCGTCGCCGAGGAGAGGGGGCTGGACGGAAAGATGCTATTCCAGGCGATCTACGTCGCCTTCCTTGGCCAGAAGCAGGGTCCGAAGGTCGGATGGTTCTTGGCGAGCCTCGACAACCAGTTCGTAATAGAGAGGCTCAAGGAGGCCTCCACCGATTAGATGGAATAGCGGGCCTGGAGCTTGAGAGACGAACTGAAAGATGGTAAAAAGTGCTGGGGAAGAAGGTTGAACGAGAAAGTCTCCGTCTACCTGGCTGGCCCCATCTTCAGCAGGGGCGAGATCGAGTGGGCTCGATCTCTTAAGGAGGAGATCGAGGCGGCCCTGGGGGAGAGGGTCGAAGTCCTCTGGCCTTTCGAGATCGCTTCGGGGACGAAAGAGGAGATCTTCGAGGTGAACCTGGCGGCCCTTCAAAGGTCTCCCCTGATGGTGGCGATCCTCGACGGCCCCATGGCCGACGACGGTACCGCCTGGGAGGTGGGGTGCCACTACGCCCTCTTTGGCCCGAGGGCGATCGGCATCAGAACCGACCTGAGAAGAGCTGGGGAGACCCCCGAATCGAAGGTGAACCTGATGATCGAGGAGTCCTGCAGGGCCGTCGTCGGAGACGTCGAGGATCTCATCCGGGAGCTGGCAGCCTCCCTGGAAGAGATCGAGCCCGTGGCCTCCGACCGCGAAAACCGCTGAGATGATCAGGACTAAACCGATCCCAAACGAGCCCCTCCTGCTGGTGGAGGGGGATCTGAAGGTTCTGGTGGCAACAGACCTTCACATAGGAATCGAGCACCAGCTCTGGCTCGGGGGTGCCAGCGTCCCAAGCCAGACCAATAAAATGTTAGGGGACCTCAGGCAACGGGTCGAAGAGATCGGGCCCGACCGGTTGATTCTTCTGGGGGACACAAAGCACAACCTGCCATGGACCTCTTTTCAGGAGAAAAGCGAGGTCCCCACCGTTCTTAAATCCCTCTCCGAGGTCGCGAGGATCGATCTCGTCATCGGAAACCACGACATCGGCATCACTGACCTCGCGCCCCCAGAGATCCGTATCCATCCGGCATCAGGGCTCGTCTTCGACGGCGTCGGCTACTTTCACGGCCACACCTGGCCGGACCCGGAGGTCTTCGAGGCTGAAGCCATCGTAGCATCCCACCTCCATCCGGCCGTCAGGCTCGCCGATAGACTCGGATCCGGCCCGCCCGAGAGGGCTTGGGTGAGGACGCCCCTATCTCCTGAAGCCCTCCGAGAAGAGTACGGCCAAGACATCAAGAGCCCTGAGATGACGATCGTTCCGGCCTACAACCCCCTCTGCGGTGGCTACCCCCTCGACTCGGCCACGAGAGAGGATCGGGGACCGTTGCCGAAGATGGCCCGCCTGGAGATGGCGAGAGTCTACCTTCTGGACGGAACCGATCTTGGGCGGCTCGACCGGATACGGGCGGTCCAGGCCGAGAGGACCGGAAGACGGCGCTGAAAACGGTTATATCCCGAGCAGGCGACCAGAAACCCATGGACGAGAGAGAGAGGCTTCTGGAGCTGGTGAGGACGAGAGCCCTCCGGGTGGGAAAGATCAC
>Ga0116164_10001910_pt1 | contig 15266 bp, 12 predicted proteins | sample AD_UKC109_MetaG_FD_89888 | JGI IMG/M metagenome (GOLD analysis project Ga0116164, IMG submission 89888) | Active sludge microbial communities of municipal wastewater-treating anaerobic digesters from Hong Kong - AD_UKC109_MetaG | ecosystem: Engineered > Bioreactor > Anaerobic > Digestate... | reverse complement strand
GGTCTCGCCATGGGAGCGGCCTTCCTCTGCCGCCAGCTGACGGTGCTGGCCCTGCCCTTCGCCTGGCTCCTGATGCTCCGCCCCGGCGAGCCCCTGCTTTCGCGTCGCTTTCTCAAGGCCGTCCTGGCCTCCGTCCCCGCTCTCGCCCTCGCCCTGGGAATCTATCTCTATTACAACTGGATCCGCTTCGGCAACCCGCTCGATTGCGGCTATGCCTACATCCCCGAATATGGCTGGTACCTGACCCGCCTGGACAAGTGGGGTGTTCAAAGCCTGGCCTATGTCCCGTCCAATTTCGTCCGCCTCTTTCTCCAAGGCTTTGTCATCGAGTTCAACGATCCCGATCTGATGATCCCGGATATCAGCCGCGCCGGGACCTCGCTGACCTTCGCCAGCCCGTTCCTGTTTTTCGCGTTCCGGAACCGGTTCCGCGACCGTCCGCTCCTGGACTGGGCGGCGTGGGGCGGCATCGGCCTCTGTGTCCTCGCGGTCATGATGAACAAGAACGCCATGGGCGGTTGGCAAATCAACGGCATGCGCTACGCGCTCGATTTTCTCCCCGTGCTCGCCGTGCTGGCCGCCCGCGGCATGCAGCGCTACGCCGACACCCCCTGGCGGCGCGCGTGGCAGGGCGCCATCGCGTATTCCATCGCACTCAACCTGCTCGCCACCGCCCTCTACTATCTCCCCAAACTGCTGAGCGCCTAAACCCCATGACTAGCCGGATAATACAAATTTGGAAGCGCTTGGGGTTGCTTCTCATCTTTTCCCTGCTCCTGGCGGGGCCGATGTCCTGCTCGCGGTCCAGAAAATCCGGCGCGCCCGATCCGACCGGACTGCGCCTCCGCGAATTCGTCGGCGGACCGGCGCGGCTGGTATGGATTCAGCAGGTGGAAGGAGACGGTGACGACCCTTTTTGCGATGGCAACCGCCTGGTCCTCATGGGCCTGGATACGGAAGACGGGCGGGGACCGCGCCCCATTGTGAGCACCATCACCAACTACCACCGGCCCATGCTCACGCCGGACGGCCGGCATGTGGTGTACAGCCGCCAAACCACGCGGGAGGCCTTTGCCGTCGCTTGGGATGGCGGCCGGCCCCGGCGGCTCGGGGAGGGCTATGCCGCCGCCACCTGGCAGGATCCGGCCACCGGCACCGTCTGGGTCTACATGGCCGACAATGGCACGACGGGCAAGGGACGCAATCACGCCAAGACCCTGCAGCGGGTCCGGCTCGACGACTTATCGGTCAAAGAATTGGTCTGGAATCGCGCCAAGTTCACCTTCAACAGCCTGCAGTTGTCCGCCGATGGCACGCGGGCCTGCGGCCAATTCATCCATCCCCGCGCCGGCTTCGCGGAACTGCCCAATCGCTCCTGGACATACCTGGGGCGCGGGTGCTGGACGTCCATCGCCCCCGACAACAGCTATCTCGTCTGGATATTCGACAACCCGCACCGCAACCTCATCTTCCACGATCCGACCGAAAACACGTCCTGGAGCGTTCCCATCGGGTCGCCCCCTGAAATGAAGGGCTTCGAAGTCTACCACCCGCGCTGGAGCAATCACCGCCGGTTTTTCACCCTGACCGGCCCCTACGAAATCGGCCGTCCGGGCGCCAATCTGATCGGAGCCGGCGGGCCCGGCGTGGAGGTATGGATTGGAAAATTCGCGTCTGACCTCAAAACGGTCGAGAGCTGGCTGCAGATTACCCATGACCGTCTGGGCGATTTCTATCCTGACCTGTGGGTCGCCCCGCCGGCCCCGGCTCACCGGAAGTAGGGCCAACCGAAGCGGGGTTGCTCCCCCTTCCGCACCCTCACAGGGACGGCGAATCCGCGCGGCGGAATCCGGATGGCCGCAACCGGCCTACAGCGCGCCGGCAAAGGCAAAGGCGATGGTCTGGGTCCCGGTGGCGTTGGGATGGTATCCGTCAACCAGCATCAGGCCTTCGCCCGAGCCGAATTCCGCGGCGACATCCACCAGGGCCACGCCTTCTTCCGACGCCAGGGAGTGGATATAACCGTTCATTTCGTCCACCCGCGTCATCAGGACGCTCATATCGCCGGTCATCGGAGGAATCGTGGCCAGGATGGGTTTCCCTCCCGCCGCCCGAACCTGGCGGACAATGTTCCGCAGGCACTCTTTTGACGTGACTAAGTTGTGATACGCTAAAACATCGTTCGTCCCCAGCAGAATCAGGACAATCCGGGGCTTGCGCGTCAGGATGGAATCCACGCTGTTGGACGCCCGGCAGGTGCTGATGCCCCCCACGCCCCGGTTCACTATCTTCTCACCAATAATTCGGGACAACCGCGAAGGATAGGACTCCGATCCCGGATCCGCTTCGCCAGTTGTAATGCTGTCGCCATACGCCACAATGGACCGGGTGACGGTTCCGGTCGAACTGTTTGTCTCTTCCTGGACTTCTTCTTCCGTCCCCGGCTCCGGGTCGCTGCTGCTGCCCGAGGAGTCATCGCAGCCCGACACCGCCAGGGCCCACCCCAGCAGAAGCAGAACCAGCCACGCCCGCGCCATCATCTGTCCGATTGTTTTCATCTCTGTCTCCAGCATCCGTTCGGCGGATCATCCGGGCCACCGCCGTCCCAATGACCCCGCACTCTACAATCAACCGCAATCCCCCGACAAGTCCCGAAGAAATTTCAGGAATAGCAGAAATAGCAAACCGGCCCGCCCATCTGCTCCTGTGCGTGACGAGCAAGGTGTACATTACGCGAGCGTCGGAGAACGGCCGTGGCACCACATCGATCCTCCGGAATACAAAGTGGAAGCCCGTCGGGAGGAAGCCCTCGAACCGCCGGTCCCGATCGCGATTCTGCCCTACCGGCGGGCGCTGCTGCCCCAGGTGTATGCAGTGGAATCTGCCCCGGATGCGAGCGGACTCAAAGCCGGTGACCGGATCGCTGTGGCCCACCGGGCGCTCCTGGATGGCACCAGCGTGCAGGGAGAGCCGGTGGAAAATATCTCTTCCTGTGCGGTCGTCAAGGGTGTCGCTCAAAGACCTTGAATCGTTCACTGGAGAGGTCCGGGCGCTCTCGGAAAGCCGACTCCATGATGGCCGGCACAGCCTGGTTGTATCGGAGCATTGTTTCCGGAGAGTCGGATTGGTCAGGACACGAACCCGGAACCATTTCCACAATGAAGAAGCGCACCGATGAACGGTTTAGCGCCAGGGCCAGGTCGTCCAAAATGATACGGCATCTCTGATGATCCGGTCCGAGGGCTAGAAGCCAGTAGTACACTCCCGCAATATACGGAAAGGGCGCGGGCCTTTCCAATTCAGCCCAGAAAGTGTACGCGCTGGCGTCAAAAAGAACGGCGGTCTCGCCGGCCGCCAAGAAAGGGGTAAGGCGCCGCGCCATCAACGTTCCGTCCGTGGGCTGGAAGGACCAGGGACGCCACCGCGCGGAAAGCGTCGGAGACATCCCGATCACATGCAGCGTGCAGGCGAAGAGTCCCAGGGTCAGCCCGCAGACTGCAATCACTGTACGGCCATGGTATTCCAGCCATCCGGCCGTGCGTGTCATGGAGAGCAGCAGGCCGGCGCTCAGCGCAAGGGCCCACTGGAGAGGAATGCAGTGGTACGGGACGCCCTTGGATTGTGACCAGGCAATCAGCACGGACGCGACCAGAGTACCCCCTCCCAACGCCAAAACCCGGATATGTGAGCGCAGGAGCGCCCGCCAATCCCGTTCCCGGAGAAGCAGTCCGAGTGCCGCCAGCAGGAGAAGCGTGGAGAACCCGCCGCCCCGGGTGGTGACGTTGCGGATCAAATATCCGGCCATGCTCGCCAAGGGCAGGCGCCAGGCCTTGTACTCGGTGAGCGCAAACGCCACGGACCAATCCCAGAATCCCCGCAGGCTGCCGAGCCGGTCAAGCCAGACCACGCCAAGAGAGCAGAGAAGTACACCCCCGGCCCCGTACGCCACCAGGGGCCACCAGGCGCTCCGGTTTCTCCAGTCAGGCAGGAATCCCCAGGCCACGAATACCAGACCGAGCGGAGCCACCTGGGGCCGAATGAAGACCGCCGAGGCCATCAGCAGGCCGGACAGGAAAAACCAGATGACGGAGGGCGGACGTCGATGCCGGCCGATCCGCACCCAGGGCCAGCAACCCAGGAGCAGCATGCCGAGCCCAAAACTTTCGCGCTGGGCCGTGTTGTTGTAGCCCCCGAAAAAGTAACTCATCAGGTACGCGGTGAGGCACAGAATGCGGAGGGGACGGCCAACCCCAAGTTCTCCCAGAACGAAGGAAAGCACGGCGCAAGCCGCCGCCACGTGAAGGGAGTCCACCAGCCGGAGCCCCAGCGGACTGGAGCCGCTGATCAGCCGGGCAAGATAATGGATGACATAGATCCCCGGCCAGTTGACATCCACGATATCCACGTAGGGGACCAATCCCTGCGCAATGCCCCAGGCCGCATAGTGAAAGATTCCATGGTCTTCGAACAAAGGCCAGCGGTGATAAAATAGGACAAAGAAGAGCAACAGGGAACAGAGGATGAACACGGCTTCGGGAACCCATCGGAAAGGTTTTGCGCTGGACCCGGGATCTGTAAAAGGGATTGCGGTCATAGTTATTCCGGGAGTGAACGAATGTCATCGATAAAAAACATTTCCCATGTTTCCCGATGGCGCTCCAAGACGTGCATGGGCCGCCTTACAGCACCGGGAGATTGTCGCGGTCGTGGAAGACAGGAACCGCGATGGACACTTGTTTCACATCCTCCTCGTTTTCTGTTCGCACGTATACTGCGCTTGGCGACGCGGCGCAATGAAATGAAATCTACAGTTTCTGCGGCCGGCGAGCAATCACTGGACGTCGTCGGACAGGGCAAATGCGGCGGCACGGGGTATGGCGGCCCCTCCCACATTGGGTTTCTATACCATGCCCGTCATGACCTATCCGGCCATCGCCGTCTGGACTTGGTGCGCTTCGCCAGCCCAATCTGATCCCCGGGTGCTACTTGCGCCACATGCCAACGCTGCTGCTGAAGAAGCTCAGGAAAATCGCTTGGATGCCCATTGTGACGAGCATGGCGCCCGGAATCACCGCGCGCATCGTGGTCGAATAATCCAGGTTGCCAAAGTCCACCCGGACCCATTGTGCAAACGTCCAAGCCATCAATCCGATCCCGGCTAGAACGCAGGTCCCGCCTGCCAGCAGCCCCCGTTCCAGATTCATCTTCTCGAAGATCCAGCGCAGCAACGGGGGGGGGGCGATCCATCCTTCCCTGAAGGAAAAGGTCTTGATAATGAGCGAAAAGGCCACCGCCATGAAGCCGCACAGGATGAAAGTGCTGCCGAAAAGCAGGGTGTGCGCGTCCAGGGTGGCCGGCCCGATTTGGATGCCGGCAAAAACGAGGAGGTAGCACAGCGCCCCGATCAGTCCCAGCGCGAAGCCCGGCACGAGAAACAGCCACAAGGGCGAGCACATCAGCAGCAACCGCAGGGTGCGCCATCCGTCGCGCATCGTCTTAAGGTGTGGCGTATGCGCTTTCCGCCCGTCCGGATGCAGTGTGATGGGCACCTGCGCAAAACGCGCGCGGTTGAGGCTGGCCTTGACGATCATTTCGGTGGCGAATTCCATTCCGCTGCAGCGCAGCCCGAGGCGGTCATACAGCTCACGGGTGAAGGCGCGCAACCCACAATAGATATCGTTGATCGGCGCCGCAAACCACTGGCGGGCCAGAAACGAGAATAACGGATTCCCAATCCAGCGGTGCGACCACGGCATGGCTCCCGGTAATACACGACCGCCGCCGGCAGGCAGGCGGCAGCCCTGCACGATGTCGTACCCCTCACGCAGCTTGGCCACGAATTGGGGGCATGTGCGAAAGTCGTAGCTGTCGTCGGCATCGCCCATGATGATGGCATTCCCGCGGGCCGCCGCGATTCCGCCCATCAAGGCGGCCCCATAACCCCGCTCGGCCACGTTCACTACCCGCGCGTCCCCGGCTGCGGCGATGTCGAGCGAACCGTCCGTGCTGCCGTTGTCCGCCACAACGATCTCGTAGCGAACCCCCGCGGCGGTCAGGGACTCGTGCGCCTTGCACAGGCAGGACGCCAGCGTGTCCGCTTCGTTCAAACAGGGAATCACGACTGATACTTCTATTGGATCATCGAATGAGTTCATGGATCTCCTTCACAGGGGGGGGCGTACGGGGAGGGATTCAGCGATTCGCCCTTTGTGGCTTCCACCGAGGGCACGATACGGTATCCATAGGCTGAAACGGCGTCCCACGGCTCGAGGCGGTAATGAGGTTGGATGACGTCCAGCAATGCCAAATGTAAATGGGGCTGACGCAGCCAAACGGCCACGGACCGTCCCGCCTCGAGTTGCGGCATCAGCGTTTTTGCCAAACCGGGATACAGGGAGCGGTAGACACCCGTCCGTGCGCGCGTCCGGACCGGGTCATCTTCGTAATATTCCTGACCCTCCGGAATGACGGGAACCATCAGGCCTGATGGGGTCCGTATCCCGTAGAATCCGATCGCCGCGGGATCTTCATCGGTTGCGAACACGTCGAATTCCGCCAGCGCGGCCGGCAGGCGGCGCCAGGTTTCGTGGAGCCGGGGCCGTCGTCCCGCCTGTTCCACATGCAGGATCGAGGCGCCCACAGCCGCCAGGCAGGCCAGAACCAGCACCAGCGCCTGCACGTGCGTGACACGCCGCAAGCCGGCGGAAAATGGTTCGGCCATCACGGCCAGCCCAAGGCATAGGAACGGTAGAACAGGAAATACATAACGCGATTGCTGGTGGGAAAAAAACATGAACAAGCCCAAAAATAAAACGGTTGCGATGCCAGACACCGTCAGAAACCAACGCGCCTCCCCCGACCAGGAAGCCGTCACCGGGGGATGCCGCCACCGGTGGACGAGCGCCACGGCCGCGAAAATACTCACCGGCAGAGGGAACAGCATACGCGCCACCTGGGGTTCCAGCCCCAGAAGGCTCAAGGGATAGTACAGTAGGTTGCCCATGACTCCCTTGACGACCGGCGGGCCAAAAACGTACCGGAGGCCGAAGGCCTCCTGGGCCGTGTTCATTACCGGATCGTGCACGTGGTACCCCGAAAGCAACCAGTCCCCAATGACCAGGCGGTTGTACAGCAACCACGGCATGAGTCCCAAGATCAGCCCGGCGCCGATCGTCAGGGCATTCCGCCAGCGCCCTTCCGGATGGTAGGCCATGTAGACAAGGTACCCGGCACCGATGCTTCCGATAATTCCCAGGTGCGGCTGCTTGATCAGCATGCCCGCTCCCAACACAAAGCCTCCGGCGAAAAGCCACCACTTCCGGCCCCGGGCCAGCATGATCAGGGAACATGCCCCCAGCACCGCTAAACTCCACGGAACGTCGCCCATGATGTGCCGGGTGTTGTAGGCATAGGAAGGTGACAGGGCCAGGAACAGGGCCGCCAAGGCACCGACGTGCGGGGAAAACAATCGCCGGCCCACGCGCCACAGCAGTCCGATCGTCAGAGCACCGGCCAGCCACATGCAGTATATGCCCGACCCGAGATGGCCTGGATAGTGCCATTGCGAGGCGGCCAAGAACAACGACAGGCCCGGAGCAAACCGGGACGGCAGACCGTGCGCATGCGGCCCGATGGGAATCGTGTGCTCCCCCTGGGAAACGAATCGAGACGCCAGGGCTGCATAATGCAACGCATCTGGTGGCGGGGAAAGATCCAGTGCCATGTCAGGCGTCGTCCATCGGACCGCCAGCGCCATGCATATCACAATCACCACGAGGCGACCCGGTTGCATCCGCCCCCCCACCCAACGCAGCAGGATCGCAGCCAGCATCAAAGCACCCGCCAAATAGGCCGGGAATACGGCGTGGGCTGTAAGAGACTCCCAGAACGTCTCGGGACGATTTTGAGTGAACGCAAGATTCGGACATACCCGCGTTAACATCCAATGGGCCGCCAGCGCAACCGGCAGGCACGCCAGCCCCAGCCCGAAGGTCGTCGCCGCTGCCGTACGCCACGGATCCTGTTTTCCCGGCAGTGCGCCATGGGATGATGGAGAATGGTCTTCCATGTGCCCAGCAGATATGATGTACACAGGGGCCGAAAACAAGCTTTATCTCCCCCGGGGGCGCACGACCAAATTCGGGACATGCGATAAGAGTGGTAAGATTTTGCTTGCAAAGTATATGTATGTGCATATATTTGCAGGTATGAACACTACTCCTTCGACTCCCGCCGATATCCTCCGCCAGATTGCCTCAATCCACCGCATGGAGCCGGGTAAGCTCTGCGTTATGCGAGAGGGGAAGTCCGGGACATACTACAATCATCAATACCGCGAAGACGGACGAGCGAGAAGCGTCTATGTGCCCCGCGACCAAGTCGAGGCTGTCCGGGAGAACACCGAAAACTATGGAAAGTTCCAGTCGCTGGTGGAGCAATATGCCGGACAAATCGTCACCGAAACACGGGCCGAACGACTGGGCACCAAAAAAAAACGCCAAACGACTTTCTCGCCGCACAAGACCAAGAACTCCAAGGGTTGATCGACCTGTTCCTTTCGCATGCGGAAAACGCCCCCTCGGTCCTTGATATCGAAGGGATGGTCCGAACGGTTCTCTTCAAGACCGGAGCAGAGGTGATGGCCCACTTGTTCCAAGCCGTTGCCGACCGCGTTGACGCCGCCTATCAGCCTCGGGCCGGAGAACATCTCAAGGCAAGGGAGACCATCCAGGCCCAATGCCTGTTCGGAACCTTCACGTTCGAGCGAACCTACTACTGGTCCGCCGCTTGGGGCGGACATTGCCCAGCGGACGATGCGCTGGGGTTGGAGGCGGGGCACTCCTTGGCCTTGGTTCGCCTCGTATGCTTGGAAGGAGCCGACGAAACCAGCTTCGACAAGGCGCAGCGGCATCTGGAGCAAACCGGCGGCATTGCCGTGGAGGCCAGACAAATCCAGAGGCTAGTGCAACGGTTGGGGCCGGCTCTGAACAAATGGCCTGAACGCAAGGAGCACTCCCCCGCCGAGGCCTCCGCGCCCATCCCCATCCTTTACGTCAGCGCGGACGGCACCGGTATCCCGATGCGCAAAAGTGAACTGCTGGGGCGCAAGGGCAAGCAACCCGACGGAAAGGCCAAAACCCGCCAAGTGTATTTGGGCTGCGTGTTCACTCAGCACAAAACCGATGAAAAGGGGCGCCCCATAAGAGACTGGGAGTCCACAACCTACGTTGCCAGCATGCAGAGCATTAACGTGTTCGGCCCGCTCTTACGGCAGGAGGCCATCCGCCGGGGCATGGGCGCGGCTAAACAGGTGGTGCTCCTCGTTGACGGAGCCGAGGGACTCGAACGCATGGGACAAATCAACTTCAAGAATGCGATCCAGATCGTGGACTTTTATCACGCCATGGAGCATGCCGGACTCGTGCTGACCGCCCTGTTGGGCAGCAAGGTCCACCCTGACTACGAGCCCCGGCGCCGACACTGGGCAAAGCGTCTCCTGCGAAATGGCGTCGCCAAGCTCTTGAGTGATGTTCGCCGCGAATGTGCGGGCCAGCCCTGCGCATCCGCCGTGGAAGCCGAATTACACTACTTCGATAACAACATCTATCGCATGCAGTACGGAACGTTCCGCAAAATGAACTTCTTCATTGGTTCAGGTGTCATCGAAGCCGGATGCAAAACCGTGATCGGCCAGCGTTGCAAACAATCCGGCATGTTCTGGAGCCAATCTGGCGCCGAACACATCCTCGCCCTTCGTGCCCTACACGCGAGCCGTCAGGACAACGACTTCTGGAAACTCCGCCTCTTGCAACGTTCCGTCCAACTCCACGGCGCCGCGAAATCCGCGTGACCGCTCCCTGTCCACTCTGTCCACTATGAAGAAATTTGTCTCACGCCCCTCCCCCGGAAGCCTGGTTTGCAGCACGATCCTATTGGATCGGACACGGTCAGGCCACTTTTTGCTAAATCACCCCGACACTCTTGTCCCAATCCGCACTTCCCCCATTCCCAACGGGTTGCGACAATTCAGCCACCTTTTCGGAAACATCATCTTCTTGTTCTGGTCCCCATGTCCCAGGCCGACTGATCTGTCCCCCGACAAATACTGGTCATTTCAGCAGCAACTATTATTGATTTTGCCCGCCACATACATGACACAGCTCCCCCAAAGAGAATCTTCAGTATTCTCTGGAACATTTCTTTTTGTACATCCAAAGAACTTCCGCCGGGAGCTGATCCACAGGCTGTAATTCTTCAGGGTGGATATCCACACCGTAATATGCACGCGCCCACTCACAAACGTCCTCAGCATTATCGAGCGAATGGCGGACTAACACCCAGTAACGGTCTGATGTCGAAACGGGTATCATGTGGTTCACTTTCGCATCCAGAGCAAGCATTTCGTATTCGATAATATAGCGGGTAGGTTCATAGGTGACCAACGCATCGTCCGATTGCCAAAGTAAAGACAGTCTGTGTGCAATTGCTGCCGAATCCGGACACTTCCACAGGGCGGGATCCAAATCCAGAGGAGATGAATGCAAGGCGTTTGCGCCTTGAAAAGTGAGCACAAGCAGACCAACTGTCAACAGAACCGTTTTGCGAAAGGTCGGGGATATCCTCGGAATCCAGTAGATCAGACGACAAAGCCCTGCGGCTGTGGTCAGACATATCAATGGCTGTACCAGAATCAAAATTCTCGGATAAGGCAGAGTTTTGCTGACAGCGGAAAATATACAAACAGATAACAAGCAAGCAAAGAAAAGTGCGGCGGGCGCACTATGCGGGCGACGCAAAATGTCCAGGAGGCCGATAATAACCAAGAATGCCGCCGACCAGATAAAGACCGCCGGCCAACCCAATAGAAAGAAATCCCACAACAATCTGAGATAAATAGGGGTCATCAAGACCAAATCCATGAGACCACCTAAACGGAGGGCTCCGGCCTGATCGGGCTGATTGCGTAGATAGCTGGTACCAACGCCGATCATGGCCGGTGTATATATCAGGGCAGTGAAAAGAACAACGCCCACCCCCGCCAGAAACATTTGCTTTATGGCATGGCGACGATACGCGCTTGGCACGAGTTGCAAACGCAACATCATCCAAATATAATGCACAGCAAGTCCATAGAACATGGCGGGTATTGCAAACATCCCCAGGGCGCCCAGCGCTCCCCATAAAACCCAGGCGCTCGGATAACGCCTCGGCTTAAGTAAAACACGACTCACAGGAAACATAAGGAGAAAAAATACAAGCATGGCCTGGTATCCCCTCGACTGAACCGAATACCTTATCAGTACGGGTGACACCACCACCATGATCGTTGCAAGCCAAGTGATTGGCCGGGATGCTATGGTGCGAAATGCAAGATAAGCCGCAGAGATGGAGCAAAGACTAAACAGGTAGGCAGGAAGTCTCAGGACAAGAGGAGAACAGCCAAACAATCGGCTCGAAAAATGCACCAGTACCGTATTGAGTATATGATTATTGGCGCTGCTGTAATTGACTATACCGAAGTAAATCGGCCGGCAGGCGAACCGAGTATAGCTGTAAGCCTCATCACAGGTAATGGGCTCAGCGAGCCAACGAGCCCGCAGAATTGCAGCCAATATCGTTAATAGAATTAGTGAAATAATAGGAAATGGCCGCTTTCGGAAGGCCTCGCTTAAGCCACGATGCAATCGGTTTTTGACCAAAACAACATCCCTTAAAATTTGCTGCATGACTCCGGCAATCATCTGTCTGGCCGCCAAAATCCCGGTGCCCAGAATCAAGCCGGCAAATCCTGCCTGCTGCATACGAAAAAGCGCCCCCACAACCATCTCTTCCAGAGGCACTCCGGGTCGAGACGTCCAGTTATGTATAAGAGAGGTATAGTTCCTTACCGGCAGAAGCGACAATATAAGTAGTCCCCCCCCGCAAAGGAGAACCATCAGGCCCAGACTAATCGTGATTAAAAAATTTGAACCCCGTTTCTTGTCTCTACCGTGCCTCATCCCATATCTCCAATCATTTATCCGTTTTGTTCTTGAGCAGTCAACCCTTCTGCAAGGGTGGCCAGCGACCTTCTGCCCGGAAAATCGTAATCAATTCTTCGCCTAATCCGTTGGACAACCGGGATGCCGATCTCGATGAGTGACCGCAGCCATCAACAAGGCTTCCCCACAAAATCTCATCAGGTTGCGCATTGCTGTTTCTCCCGTTTTTCTCATGTTGCCCATGAGGTTGCAACCCAAGCAGAAAAATATTGTCAGATAGGCTGCAAACGCGTCAATTCCAATCAAGCTGTAAACGGCGTCGGAAACGGCGTCCCGTCGAATCCACGCAAGCGATCTTGACGCCTTCCTCCCTTTTCTGCACCTTGCCTTCCATCGTGAACCTTCTCCTGCTCACTTGGAATTTTCCGCCCGCCGTGGGCGGCATGGAAGCCATGATGGACCACCTGTTCCGGGGCCTGCGCCGGCGCGGCCCTTCGGTCCGGGCGGGCACCACCCGGGGCGACGGCGAACCCATGGAGGATGTCCATCGGGCCCCCCGCCCGGGCGTGCCGGCCTATCTTCTGTTTTCCTTCTTCCGCGGCTGGACGCTTTGCCGGAAACAGCGGCCGGATTTCATTCTCTGCGGAAGCGTCCTCAGCGCCCCGGCGGGATGGCTGCTGTCCGTCCTCCTCCGCGTTCCCTGGGGCGTGCCCCTCTACGGCAGCGACCTGCTGGCAGGCGGACGGGCCTATCGCCTGCTGCTGCGGTTTCTGCTGCGGCGGGCCCGTCGCCTCTTCCCCATCAGCCGTTTCACCCGGTCCCTGGCCGAACAACTCGGCGTGGACACCCGCCGGGCCGTTCTCATCCCGCCCGGCGTGGACGTGCATCCTTTCGAGCAGGAACCCGCCGAAGGCGCCGAACACCTGCTGGCCCTCTGCGAACACCGCCGCATCCTGCTGACCGCGGGCCGGCTGGTCCGCCGCAAAGGCGTACTGGAGTTCGTCCGCGATGCCATGCCGGAACTGATCCGGCGCTTCCCCGACCTCCTGTTTCTGGTGGTCGGGGATGACGGCGCGCAATCCCTGATCCACAAGAAAGAAGGCATGCGCCGGCAGATCGAGGACGTCATCCGCCGCCAGGGACTGGAACACCAGGTCCGCCTGCTCGGGCGCCTGCCCGACCGCGACCTGATCCGGCTGTATTTCCACGCCGACGTGTTTGTTCTTCCCGGCCTGGATCTGCCCGGCGACGTCGAAGGATTCGGCATCGTGTTTTCCGAGGCGGCGCTGGCCGGCGTTCCTGCCGTCGCCACCCGGACCGGCGGCGTCCCCGACGCCATCGAGGACGGGCAAACCGGCCTGCTGGTTCCACCGGGCGACACCCCGGCCATCGTGGAGGCCGTGTCCTCCCTGCTGCGGGATGACGATAAGCGGCGCCGAATGGGCCGGGCCGCGGCGCAACGCGCCCGCGATACCCTGGCCTGGGAGGTCATTGTCAGCCGCTACGACCAGGCCATCCGGGATGCCCTGGCCTCCGGAAACTGACTCAGCCGGCCACGAGGCGCGACCAGACCGCCTGCCACCCCGTCCGGATCACCCGCCAGTCATACCGTTCCGCCGCCAGCTTTCGCGCCGCGGCCCCCATGCGGGCGGCGCGGGCCGGATCGCTTGCCAGCCGTCGCACCGCGGAAGCGAATTCAGCAGGCTCGGCCAGTTCAACATGCACCCCGGCTTCCCCCGCCAGGCCTTCCGCCCCTTTGGGCGTGGCCACCACCGGTTTTCCCGCCGCCATGTATTCCAGAATCTTCAACCGTGTTCCGGAACCCGTGAAAATCGGAGCGAGACAGATATCCGCCCGGCGGACATACGGCACGATGTCCGGCACCCGCCCGGCAAACACCATGCCCGGATGCGGAGCCACCGCCGGGGCCGGTCCGCCGCACACCAGCAGGCGGCAGGGCCCGCCGCCGTCCCGTTCCAGTTCCGGCAGCACCTGCCCGGCCAGAAACGTCAGCGCTTCCCGGTTCGGCTGATAGTCCAGTTTGCCCATGAAAAACAGCACCGTGGCGCCGTGCAGGGCGGATTCCACCGCCGGCTCAACGGATCCCGCGTCCGCCGGGCCCGACCACGCCTCCATGTCCACCCCGTTCGGCACAACGGACACCTGGTCCGCCGGCACGCCGTACCGCGCGATGAACTGCGCGCGATCCAGATCCGAACAGGCAAACACATGCTCCGCCCGGCTCACCACCCGGCGCTCCCATGCCCGCACCAGGCGCGTGAACAGGTGGCGGGCCCCGTGACGCTCCTCGATCGCATTTCCCAGCACATCGTGCGCATCCAGCACCACCGGCGGCAGCCCCTTCATCCTCCGCAGGGGCAGATAGCTCCAGATAGAGGTGGCCACAATCAGGGCCGGCCGCTCCCGCCGCACCAGGCGGCGCACCCGGAACGCCGTCACGGGCAGCAGGAAATTGAACATTCCCCAGTTGATGCCGAGTTTGCGCCGGCCCAGGTCCGGCCCGAAGGTCCAGGAACGCGTATGCGGATGCGCCGGCGCCGGCTGAACCAGCAGCGCCCGGTCCCCCAGAGCGTCCAGCAGGGCCCGGATCCGCCGCGCCCCCCCGAACGACGGCGTGTTCAGGTTCCAGTACGACAACACCAGCACGCGGCCTCCGGCGGCATGTTCCACAGTGGTTTTGGCTTCGGCCTGCATCTGGATCACACGGCTGTCAACAGACCCTACAACGCCAACCGCTCCGGCGGCAATGGATTCTCATGGCGGATCCGCCGGAGGCCCGTCTTCGGGTTCGGCCAGTTTTCCGGCCATGCCGGGATCCACCTCCACCACCTGATGGAGATACCGGTCCAGAATCCGCCACATCTCCCGCTGCGACGTGTTGAGCTGACGCGGCGCGTACCCGGCATCCACCAGCCGGTTCGCCAGCAGGTAATGAAACAGATTCTCGGCTGCCTGCCGGTGGGCGATTTCGTTCGGATGGGCATCCACCAGCGGAATGACCTGAAGCCGCTGAGGAGATTGCCCCCGGAAGACGTCCAGCAGATCCACATAGGCAATGCCTTCCGTCCGGAACACCTCTCCGATCTGCTCATGCACCCGATCGAACGGATAACGGTCCACGTCCGAAAACAGCGGGAACACCACCGGCACAAATGCTATCTCCTGGTCCCGGCAAAAGGCATGGAACCGGCGGATGGCCTGCACAAACAGTCTCCATCCGCTGTACTCCCGGTCGTACAGCCGGTGGTAATACGCCAGATAGCC
>Ga0116164_10001909_pt1 | contig 15269 bp, 17 predicted proteins | sample AD_UKC109_MetaG_FD_89888 | JGI IMG/M metagenome (GOLD analysis project Ga0116164, IMG submission 89888) | Active sludge microbial communities of municipal wastewater-treating anaerobic digesters from Hong Kong - AD_UKC109_MetaG | ecosystem: Engineered > Bioreactor > Anaerobic > Digestate... | reverse complement strand
CTTCCCATCAAAGCACAGGGCACCTTAGATATGACCGAGAAGAAAGCCGTCACAATGCTGCGAAGTCTTAATACCGAAGGTCAGGAAGCAGCCATTGCAATGCTTACTGGACTTCAATCACAGCCGATATATAAAAAATGTACTTCGTCTGAATTGGATCAAGCGAAAGAAGCGTAAGTATTGGAAGTAACATTGCAAAAACGGGCACCACAAACTAAACTGCGATTTTGCAACGTTCAGAGCAATGGCAGGTAAAACAAAGGTTTCCAGATAGGCCAAAAAATTATTATTACAGAGTTTGCAATCTTGGTATAGAAAATTTGCTGACAAGAATCATAAATGGTTTTTCATTCAGGCTAATACCTCAGTGCTGTCCTGCAACAACTTTCTGATTTTTGGGTTTTGGTGCGGAGATAGTAATAGGACGTTATCTAGCCATTCTAAAATTCATTTCTCATCCACTTGTCCGATGTGTTGCATCTATTATTGCGTACCGCCGCGTAAGATTTCCAGATATTCCGAATATACAAACGTTCTGTTGCGGTTTGTATCATTGGATTGTGTGAGAATTCCGGCCTGTGAGAGCCGAATCACAGCACTCGAAACTGTGTTAAATACCATACCCAGCGCGATAGCCGTTTTTTGAATATCAATGATGGGATTTTTTTCGAGATATGCTAATATTCGCATTGCTGTTTTTGCGCCACGGCCCATGTCTTCAATCATTGCTTCATTCTTGTCATGGAGGGCAATCAACTTGTCGATTGTATTGGTGGCGTCTTCGGCAGATTCATAGATGGCACTTAAGAAAAACTTGATCCATTGCTCATAGTCTCCCTTGTTGCGAACCTCTGTCAAACGATCATAATATTCGACACGATTTCGTTTCAGAAAGTAGGAAATGTATAGAGCAGGTGTAGTGAGCACACCTTCTTGCATAAGATACAGGGTGATGAGTAAACGCCCTATTCTACCATTACCATCCAGGAATGGATGGATGGTTTCAAACTGATAATGAATCAGTGCAGTGCAGATTAATACATCCAAGTCATCATCCGAATGAATGTACTTCTCAAGATCGGACATGTTTATTTCCATGTCCTGTGCTGTTGGTGGGATATATCGAGCAGTTTTCAGCGTGCTGCCAACGCCGCCGATCCAATTTTGTGATGTGCGGAACTCGCCGGGGCTTTTCTCCTGGCCTCGAACTCCCTGCATTAAAACAGCGTGAGTTTCTTTGATGAGCCTGTTGCACAGCGGTAATTCCTGCAGTCTCGCAATGGCATAATCAGTTGCCTTGATGTAATTGATCACATCAGCGACATCCCGATTGGCATTTTCATTCACCATGGGATCGAGTACATCCTCCAAGGTAGCCTGTGTGCCTTCGATCTGTGAGGACATCAATGCCTCTTTTCGCACATACATCGAAATAAAAAGACCGACATTGGGTATCCGCGTGGCTATTCCCTCCAGAAGTGCAAGTTGCTTATTGGCCTTTACCAACAGCTCAATCGTTTCAGTATCGAGCACAACGGGCGGTTTCGGCGGCAATGGTGCAGGCAGAAAGGATTGATAAGCGGCATCGCCTGATAAATTCGATTTATAGTATCCGGCTCTTCTATTCATAACGGCCACCCTTTGAACATGAAATACACACATCATTCTATGTCTTTTATTTCACTTTGTCAACTTATATTGAAATAATAAAGGTTATTTAATCCTTTACTTGCAAGAAAAAACGTCTAGTACTTGTTTTCTTCGTGATAATTTCTCAAGATCTACCTCGGACAGTTCTATTCCATATAGTCGAGCGTCTGCCCATGAAGTGCAACCTGAATCTCTCTCCATATCGGCATGTATTTGTACATCAGCGAAGCAAAACGCTCAATTAAGCTCGATACTTGTCCAGGAAAAAAAGGCTGTATCCCTGTTGCTCCTGTTTTCTACGCCCATTGCATTGTGCTGGGATTCCACGTTTTCCGAAATTCCGCTTTGCCGATCATCGCATCCCAGACGGGATGCAGAAATACATCCATGCCGGAGATCACATCAGCCAAGGCGAGATCATGGCTTTGCATGATTCTGAGGAAGTATCGCCATTTGGTTTGCATGTCGGCATCCTCCGCCAGGGCTACGATCCGGTCAAAGCTGTCGGGTTTATAGGTAGTTCCGCGCGTGCTCAGCGTTTGGGCAATCGCCTCCAGCAGGACAGGACCTTTGAAATCGAAGGTATGGGAAAGATAATAAATATCGAAGAAATCCTTCATGCGTCCCGTGAGCTCAAACCGCTGGAGAATGGCATCCAGCTTCTCGGCAATCGTGCTTTCCAGCGAATATGCCAGGACCTCCGGTGCGTCAAATCCTGCAAGCTGGGGTTGAATGACTCGTTTTTGCGCTTTGGGAACGATCACATCGCCAACACCGATATCGACATCAAATGGAACTCGAACGTTCTTGATGTGCCCGATCAATTGTGCGCTGACACCGGGATATTCTCGGTGCAGTGATATAGGCGTGGCCTTACTCGCTGTCAGGATAACCACGTCATTGTTGCCGGTCGGCGTCGCAAGGATGTCCGCCAGCACCTGATCCATATGGTTGGGGTCGTTCTCCATGTGATGGAGCAGGAAATCGATATCCACCGTTGGGCGGCTTTCGAAGTTCGTGAGCGTGTAAATGAACAGCCCGCCTTTCAGAATGAAGTTCCCCGCGTATTTCGATCCAGCCAGCCGGCGCAGGAATTCTTCCTGAAAAAAGAGCTGCAGGCATAACTGATATGGTTTCCCCGTCAGCCGAGCCTTGTTCTTGATCCTGGCCAATATGGACGCTGCGACATCCGCCATTACAGCCACACTCCTATATACGTTTTGATCTTTTTGGTAACCCGGAGTTTCTTACCATACGCTATCAACTGCAGGATGTTCTTTTGCGGATCCTCCACATAGTAGCGTATCGCTTTGATGAAGATTTCCACATCCATTTTCCCCTGGTACCGCAGGCAATCACAGATGGTGCGTTCTTTGTCATACATACGAACGGGATGTCCGTCAATGGTTGCATCCACAGCCCCGAGCTGCAGAATGGACGGTTCCACGAAATAAGCTTTCACAAAGGGATAATCGAGCTTAAACCTGCTTTTATTGCTGTCCTTGTCTACGGCCAGATGCCACGCAAGCGGTGTTCTATCCGTATACCGATACTGGAACAGCGCTGTATCCATGCAAAAAACAGCATCCGGAAACAATCGTGCCACCGTCGTGACTTCGCTGAGCGTGATCGTGCTTGCCCACTGGTAATACCCATACCGGACTTTTTCAACAAGTCCTTCCCGGATCAACCGTTGGATATCCTTATAATAGACATGCGCATCCAGCAATTCCCCGGTACGCATGATCCCATTGTGCTCTTGAAACAGTTTCTCAATTGCCTCAACCGAAAGCATGGTAACACCTCCCATTACTACTTTTAACCATAATGGTTCTTGGCGCGGATGAAGTAGTAACAGGAGTATAAACCTTTTTCAGGGCAGCGTCAATACTACTTTTGGCTAAAATGAGCAGACAAGCGGAGGAAGTAATAATACATCATAACAATCCTTCTACACAATAAATATATAATGCCACTTGGTAGTGTAAGGGGATAATAATCAAAAGGTTCAGTAATCGAAATATGGTTATCTTTTGCTCGCTTTTATAATGTTTACTACCGCTTGAAACACATCACTATAGCTACAACCGGATGATAATGCTTGAAAATCTGTGGTTTTTGAGAATTCACTTTTAGTGTCATTTATTTCTGTCCAAAGCTGACGTGCAGCACCTTCGGTGACCGCAATTGGAATAACAACATTGCCCTGTGCTATTGACAAATATCCTTCTTCCAAAACTCCGTTTGAGACGATAGGTACAGCTTTCTTGGACTGCATTTTTGTGCCGTTGATTATAATTGTAATATGAGTTCTTAGGATTGCGCTCTCTCGCAACTCCGTGTATGCCGTTCTTCTCTCGTCGTCTGTCATCGACTTTTTATATGGAAACGGATAAAGGAACACAGAGCTATTAAAATCCTTAATCTTTGTCTTTGATTTTTCACAAGCACTAAATGCACCAGCAACAATCTCCGCACCAACGTTTTTTCCATAGCCCGTATGAATTCTGTATCCATTTTCTATGAGCCACTTAGCGATGTTATGGGCATATTTCGACAAAATGCCAGAGGTGTCATCTTCAAACGCACCGCTAATGAAAAGTAAATGATTGCATCGCTGCATAATCATTAATCGCACTTGCAGCAGAACGCTCAACATAATACTTAATTTGTCGGTCTGTGAACGATGCAAAAAAGGAACGGGCCAATTCACAAAATGCCGCCCCAGAACCAACATTTTGCCAGACTTGTTCCGATTGAGGGCTTAAAAAGGATAATTGATTTGATGTATGGTCACGTTGGTAAATTGTCATTGCTTGCAATACTGCATCTATTGCAAGCTTATGCACTTCAAGAGAGCCTTTGTCTGTTGTGATTAAGCCTTTAGCATTATCAACTAATGTGTATAAAGATATAGTGTCGTTAATATCGCACCCATTATTTCTTAAGAAGGACAGTTGATCCGGTTGCTTCGCTGATACTGCTATTAATGCCAAGAATTTTATAGCCTTTGAGATAGATTCGTTATAAGGCATTTGTGCGTAACTCTTTTGTATACAAGAGAGAGTGTCGTTTGCAATTTTAGCAGTTGTAGAAGAACCTATTTCATATTCAGACAGGCCTAGGACAATTGCTTGCCATTGCTTTCTTTTTGGTAAGAAGCCAATACGTTCATGCCCCATCTTCATTTCTCCTAAAAGGTATCCAGACTTTTCCAACTATTGACATTCAAAAACAACTTCTAAAAGTATTATAAAGGGTTGCTCAAAAAATTGTCAATTGTTATATTTTAGGAATGGTTTAGTTCTAATCAGGAAACATTATGGTATAATCATAATGAATGTTCGATTGCCTTTCACACATAAGCAAATATTGAGGGAGGGTAAAGCCCGGTGGCATTTAATGAGAATACGCGGGTTAAAATCCCCGCCTTACTACATCTGACACGACTCGGATATGAGTATGTGTCTCTGAAGAATGCCAGTTGGGATGCGGAAACCAACATCTTCACGCATATTTTCGCATCAAGTGTCCAACGAATAAATCCAAGCGAGGATGTCAATCCGCAAGTACTTCTGACTGAGTTGTCCGATTTGCTGGATTATGAGGATTTGGGACGAGCATTCTACAAGCGTCTGATGTCCGAGACCAACATTCGCCTGATAGATTTCGAGGACTTTAGCAACAACAGTTTTCATATTTGCACGGAATTAACGTGCAAGAACGGGGAGGATGAGTTCCGTCCTGATATCACCATACTGATCAATGGTATGCCTTTGGTGTTCATCGAGGTAAAGAAACCGAACAACCGAGAGGGCATTCTTGCGGAACGCACCCGCATCAACACCCGTTTCCAGAACAAGAAGTTCCGACGTTTCATCGGTGCGACGCAGTTCATGATCTTCTCCAATAATATGGAGTACGACTCCGACTCTACCGTGCCGATCCAGGGTGCTTTTTATGCATCTGTTGCCACGAAGGAAGCAAACTTTAATTGCTTTCGGGAGGAAAGCCCGGACATATTTGAACGCATTCTTCCCATCGAAGAATCGACAGAGGACTTCATCCTCCGCGATAACAACCTTGCTGTAATCAAATCACAGGAAGAATACATCACCAACAAGTCACCTCTTAAGCCGACTAACCGTATTATTTCGTCGCTTCTCAGCCGGGAGCGTCTACAGACCATTCTGCAATACGGCCTCGCATATGTTACAGAAAAGAATGGCATAGAAAAACATGTCATGCGCTATCCGCAACTGTTCGCTACGCTTGCTATTGAGCGAAAGCTCAATGAAGGTGTGCGTAAAGGCATCATTTGGCATACACAGGGCAGCGGTAAAACGGCCCTTGCATACTTCAACGTTGCCTATTTGACGGATTACTTCCAAAAGCGCACCACGGTACCAAAATTCTATTTCATCGTGGACAGGCTCGATTTGATGACTCAAGCCCGCGATGAGTTCGAAAACCGGGGCTTACGCGTGAACATCGCCAACAGCAAAGACGAGTTCATCCAGAATATCATTGCACCGGGCGCGTTGCATAATAACGATGGAACGCCCGAGATCACAGTCGTTAACATCCAGAAGTTCAGCGAAGAATCCAGGGTGGTAAAGCAGAGCGATTATGATATAAATGTCCAGCGCATATACTTCATCGATGAGGTTCACCGCAGCTACAACCCGTACGGGAGTTTCCTTGCCAATTTATATGAGAGCGACCCCGATGCCGTCATCATTGGTTTGACTGGTACGCCTCTCCTGAACCAAAAACTCAAGGATGCCAATGGCAAGCCGCTGCGTTTCAACAGCCGCGATGTATTCGGCGACTACATTCACAAGTATTTTTACAGCCGCTCCATTGAGGACGGTTATACATTACGCCTGATCAGGGAAGGCATCGAAACTACATACAAAGCACGGCTCAAAGAAATTCTTGAGCAGTTGGAAGTAGCTTTGGGCTCCGTGAAGAGAGGTGAGGTATATGCCCATCACCGCTTTGTTGAACCGCTAGCTGATTATATCATAATGGACTTCCAAGACAGTCGTATCAAGCTGGGTGACCAGACCATCGGCGGTATGGTCGTCTGCGACACCAGCGAACAGGCAAAGGAACTGTTCCGCATTATCGGGGATCAGTACCCCGATATAAAGACCTCATTGATCCTGCATGATGTGGATGACAAAGAAATCCGCCGTAACAACCGCGACGAGTTCAAGCTAGGCAATATCGACCTGCTTATTGTCTACAATATGCTTCTGACGGGTTTTGATGCGAAACGACTGAAAAAGCTTTACTTGAACAGGGTAGTCAAAGACCACAACCTGCTCCAGACGCTGACACGTGTGAACCGTCCCTACAAGGATTTCCGTTACGGCTTTGTCGTGGACTTCGCCGACATCCGACGTGAGTTTGACAAAACGAATGCCGCCTACTTCAAGGAGTTCGAAGAGGAAATCGGTGAGGAATGGCAACAGTACAACACGCTGTTCAAGACGGCGGAGGAGATTAAAGCCGAGATTGGGCAGATCCAAGAGAAGCTGTTCCTGTACGACATTCAAAATGCCGAGCGGTTCAGCGAACAAATCACCGCCATTGATGATCGCGCCGAAATTCTCGAACTGAAGCGGGCTTTGGAAAACGCCAAGGTGCTGGGCAACTTGATCCGTACCTACGGTCATGATGACCTTGCGGACAGGCTCGATTTCAAAAAATTGAATTCCCTCCTGACAGAGGTGAACAACCGCATTGCTATGATCAACCAACGCGAGGCTCTGGAGAACGCAGAGGACACCACAAACATCCTCAACATGGCTCTGGAGGAAATTGTGTTCTCCTTCCGCAAGACCAGTGAGCGCGAGCTGCCCCTCGGCTTGGTTGATGATTACAAAGAGCAGGTACGGAAAACCCGCGAAGCAATGCAACAGAACTTCGACCACAAAGACCCTGTATACATCACCCTCTATGAGGAACTGGAACGGTTGTTCAAAAAGAAGAAGCTCACCGAAACGCCAACGCCGGAGGAGCTTGAAAGTGATATCCGAATCCTGCGGGGCATCTATGACCATATCAGCGACCAGAATCGTCGAGACAGGATGCTGGCGGATAAGTACCAGGGTGACCATAAATATGCCCGTGTCCACAAGCGGCTGACCGAACTCGGGCTTCCGGGCTGGAGTAGCCGGATGGTTGCAATCAACCAAGCACTCCTCGGTATCAAACAAAGAACCGATGAGTCCCTGCTTCATCAAGCCGCACTCATCAAGAACGAGGCGTTCTTTGAGAAAGACCTGATGCGATTGATCATCACAAACTTTGGTGATGTGAAGCTTAAACCGGATGCGACCACCACGAAGCAGATCGGTACCCTCATCGCCAATGAATATTTTGAAGAATACAGGAGCTGGGCAGTTTAATGAACTTAACAGTCAGGGACAGAACTAAGCAACTTGTGGATGACCTCAAAGCTATCTGCGCTAACCACGGCTTGGGGAACGATGGAAACGAGTACAAAATCATCACAGAAGTATTCTTGTACAAGTTTATGAATGACAAGTTCTTTTTTGAGGTTCGTAAAATGGGTGAAAAATACCGGAAACCCGCGAACCTCGAGGAGTTTTTAAAGGATATGCCCGATGACAACTACGATCTGCTTCTGCTGGCACTACCCGCTGGTGTAGCACAGTTGAAGCGTGAGCATTTCATTTCAAATCTATTCAACAACCAAAACGTCCCACAGTTCGCAAAGCTGTTTGACGACACGATGCGCGATATGGCATCACTGAATGCGGACATATTCTCCGTTGGGACGTCCGGCGGCGAGAAAGTCCGGCTGTTCAGTGGCATCAGTCAGTACATTGTGGAGGAATCCAAGCGCGACGGTTTCTGCCGCGCTATCGTCAACAAGCTGTTCCACTGCAACTTCGGCGAAATCTTCCACGAGAAATACGACTTCTTCGCTACCATCTTTGAGTACCTGATCCAGGATTATAACAAAGACGGCGGTGGCAAATACGCCGAGTATTACACCCCTCACGCCGTGGCGCGGATCATGTCCGAAATACTGGTCGTTGGCGAGGTATCCAATGCCAAGTGCTACGATCCTGGCGCAGGAACTGGCTCTTTGCTGATGAGCCTTGCCCACCAGATTGGCGAGGATCGCTGCACCATCTTCTCGCAGGACATCAGCCAGAAGTCCTCCACACTCCTGCGCATGAACCTGATCCTCAATAACCTTGCCCACTCCTTACTGAATGTGGTACAGGGCAACACAATGACCGAGCCTTACCACCTATTGCACAAGATACCCAAGGATGGCTTTGACTACATTGTCAGTAATCCACCGTTCAAGTTGGACTTTTCCGACTGGCGTGACCGTGTAGATGCCACAAAACAGTCTGCCATGGAGGACGAGAGCGAAACCGCCAAGGCGTTCAAGAAACGCTTCTTTGCCGGTGTGCCGAACATCCCAAACAAGGACAAGGATAAGATGGAGATATACCTCTTGTTCCTGCAACACATCATTTCCTCCCTCTCCGCCAAAGGCAAGGCCGCCGTGGTCGTGCCGACAGGTTTCCTTACAGCGGGTAAGGGCAAAACAAAAAGCATCGCTAACAAGATTCGTATGCAACTTGTTGACAGGGGATGGCTTCGCGCTGTCGTATCCATGCCCAGTAACATCTTCGCAACTACAGGAACAAACGTATCCATCATCTTCATCGACAAAGATAATACCAGGGGCAACGTGGTTCTCGTTGATACATCGAACCTCGGTACGAAAATAAAGGATGGTAAGAATCAGAAAACGTTGCTGTCTGATGATGAGGAGCAGCGAATAATTAACACAGTCAACGACGCACAGGATGATGATGAGTTTAGCGTGGTAAAAGCATTCGCAGACCTTAAGGCTGGCAAATACTCGTTCAATCCCGGAAGTTACTTTGATATCCAGATTGTTTATAGCCCGATAACGGATGAAGAGTTTCAAACGCACATCACAAGTTTTGAAACACGGTTTGAAGCGTTGATAAAAGAAAGCCATGAAACTGATGATGCGATTATTAAGGCACTGAGGAGTCTACGATATGAGAGTAAATAATGAACTACGATTTCCATTAACCGCTCCGTTGAATGCAGCTGATACAGAACAGCAAACCTATGGATGTCGCCATTCAAATCCAGAGATATGCAACGCTTGCTTTTTAGAAGATGTGTGTGCGTTTTCATCGTCTGACAACATCTGCAAAAAACCGTCAAAATCATGGAAACGATATTATTACATACTGCTTGAGGAGAAAATTGATGGCAAAGACAGTTGACCTGAATAGTTTATGTTCCGATGTCATCGATTGCCCTCACTCAACTCCTGTTTGGCAGAATGAAGGTGTTTATGTCGTTCGGAATTTTAACATCAAGCATGGAGAGCTTGATTTTTCTGAAGCTTCTTATGTGGACGAAGAAACATACAAGGCACGGACACAAAGGGCTATTCCAGAGGAGGGTGATCTCATCATCTCGAGGGAGGCTCCAATGGGCGATGTCTGTATTATTCCGCATGGGATAAAGTGTTGCTTAGGGCAACGGGTCGTCTTGCTCAAGGTAAACAAGGGCATCTGCAACCCGTCATTCCTTGTATTTGCCGTCCTTTCGGATTATGTACAAAAGCAGATTTCTGTTATAAACAAGACGGGATCGATCGTCAGTAATCTGAATATTCCAGACCTCAAAAGTCTCAATATCCCGTCTTTCTCCAAACCCGAACAGGATAACATTGCATCCGTATTATCGAGCATCACAAAAAAGATCAGGTTGAATAATCAGATCATCGCCCTGCTCGAGCGAACTGCAAAGCTTCTCTACGATTACTGGTTCGTGCAGTTCGAGTTTCCCAACGCCGAAGGCAAGCCATACCGCACCAGCGGCGGGGAGATGGTTTATAATAAGCAGCTGAAGCGGGATGTTCCGAAGGGTTGGGAGATATCCTCGATTAACGATATGTCATCTTCCTGTCGTGGAGTCTCATACGAAAAATCCGATATAATATCGGATTCGGAAGATGGCGTGCTTGTTTTGCGAGGCAACAATATTCAAAGTAATCATCTGATTTATGATAACAACGTGGTATATATACCCAGAAGCTTTGTTTCTGATGAACAACGCATAATGAAATACGATATTATCATGACTATGTCCAGCGGGAGCAAGATGCACATCGGGAAATGTACGATGTTCCAATACAATTCTCCGCACACTTTTGGAGCTTTTTTATCTAAGTTCACTCCACAAAATGATAAGCGGTTCTTTGTGTTTCGATCAATGATTTCAGATTTCTGTTCGATGAAAATCAAAGCAATATGCAACGGAACAGGCATCAATAATCTTACAAATCAACACTTTGATGAAATATTGTTTGCAGTTCCTGACTCTACAATATTGAAGCTGCACGAGGAGCGAATGAATATTATATACGAACAAATAGGACATAAGGAACGAGAAAACTACGAGCTCTCTGCAATCCGCGATTTCCTTCTGCCGCTGCTGATGAACGGGCAGGTACGGGTTTTCGGGTGAGGCTGATAATGAGTGTTTCTAATACCTAAAGACAGATGGTGGGGTATGAGCCGATCATCGTATTTGGTATAGAAACAACTGGTTGCATTCTTCTATTGGAAACATAGGAAAGAGATGATTGAAACATTTTTTACGGTTTCGGCGATCATCTCCATGCTGTTAGGTTTTTTGACATTTTGTATAGTGCCGTATATTGCAAAATTGAAATAGCGTTATAGTTCAGTTGAAACCTCCTCTAGTTATCGATTCTAGCTGCATATGTATTCTTGCTGTTATACTATAATTTCTCACTGTACTATTTCACGATAACTTGTATTTGTTCATGGGACTATAGACAGTGCTATGTAAGTTCTTTTCAAAATTCATAAATCGGAAGACTATGTCGCATCAGCTCTTTGATTGCCATTATGATTCTTAACACATTCTTCCATTTTTTCAATTGACAAACATATGTTCCCCATGATACGATCTTTTCACATCTCATGCGAAAGGAGTATCGATATGAAATCCGTTGCGGAAATGAGCTTCGGCGAGTATATCAAAGCAATGCGAACTGCAGATGACCGCTCCCTTCGGCAGACCGCAATTGCGATCGGTGTAACGCCTCAGTACTTCAGCGATGTGGAGAAGCACAACCGAAGCGGATTCACACCAGAACGTTTGGAAAGTCTTAAGTCGTATCTCCACCTCACCAAAGAACAGACGGAGATCATGTACAACAAAGCAGCGGAAGCCCGCCGCTCCAGCGACATCATGGTGCCACAGGATTTCTCCGGGTATATTGTCGACCGTGATTATGTGATGGCCGCACTTCGCACGGCCCAGACACTGGGTGCCGGCAAGGATGATTGGCAGAAATTCGTGGATGACCTGAAGCAACGAAAGGGTGTACCCGAGGACGAATAGGCAGGGAGGACGTATCGCATTGATCCCCTTATACTTCGAAACCAAACCGAATGGCGTCCCGCTGCTATCCAACCGGGATATAGAGCTGGATGCCGTTGCCATCCTGAAGGATTTTTCACCTGATCTCCTCAAGATCCCCGGTTCTGTCGATATCGAGCGTTTCGTGGAATCCTATCTGGACCTGAATCTGGACTTCAATTGGTTAACCAATAATCAGTCAATCCTGGGAAGAATGGTTTTCGAAAATACGATGATTCCCGTATACAACCCGTCCGCAGAGTATGCGGAGGATTATCCAGTCAGTGCCAATACCATCATTGTCGATAACAGTCTGGTCGATATTGAAGTTCTGCTGCGTTCAACATTGGCACATGAGTGTGGGCACGCGATTTATCATCGCTCCTACTATAGCCAGAAAGCTGCTGTTCCAGCCGCCGCCTGCACAGCCCACGACATCCAAACCAAGAATCCTGCAAGGCATCTGGCTACAGACCATGATTGGCTGGAGCATCACGCCAGATACTTCAGCGCAGCCATTCTCATGCCTTATCCCGCAGTCAGGGTTGTGCGCAGGGAATACGCTGAGCATCTGGATCTATGGTACAAGAAGGAAACCAGACTCTACAATCATCTCATGGCCCATCGGATCGCTTCCGTATTCAAAGTATCCGTCGCCGCCGCCAAGATCCGATTGCATCAGCTTCACCTCGATAAGCAGATCTCGCCCTCCGCTGCCATCTTTGCCCAGGATCACAATACGCTAACCCTTGCCAGCATGACAGAAATTGATCTGGCGAGGCTGATTGAAGAACGCGACGATCGTCTCTTTGAACAATACTACGGCTGAAGCCATCAGAATATAACAGTGTATCTCAAACACACAGAACCAAAGTCCCTTTATCCATCTGTCAGTCTTAAGGCTGATAGTCTGGCATAAAATGCTCGAAATACTGATGATAGCCCATCCCCAGATACAGTATGTTGACAGTTACTGACGAATGAATGATCGCGGAACAGGAGGACAGGATGGAAGAATCGCCAAGCTCACGGCAACAGGCGAAACCAAAAAAGTGCACTTATCGTTACGCTGTGCTTTGCCCCGTTTGCGGAAAACGCGTTTGTGATATATCCCCCAAATGCCGGATGGTTCCGTATACAAAGGATGATCCAGATAAGCCTCCATGGGAGGCAGATGTGTATGTTAGATGCACAGGTTGCAAGACGGAATTTGGACTCTACCGATCAACTGAATAATCACCACTTGGGAAGAGTACTGCGCAGGCAATCCCCGTCCCCGCCACAGAGCCATAAGGATCCGAGGGATTGCACCAACGACGAAGAGCCTACAAGTAGCTTATTTGCTATAACGTAGGCTCTTTTCGTTTACCGGTAGGCTGCTTGGGGCTCCGAAAGGAGCACCTACATGAAGTATACCTATCGGTTTATCAATGGGGACAGCAACGAAATCGAGATCTCGGACGATTGGAGCCATTGTGTCCTGGAGTTTGATCGAATGGACCATAACAGCGAAAGAAAGGATCATCGATCCGATCGCAAGTATCACAATGGCCTGCCGATATCGCTGGAAGAGGCCGAATCCTCTGCAACCGCACAAATGACACACAAGCACGGGATGGTCGATACAGATACGTTATCGAATGCAGTCATGCAAAAGCTGGAGTGCGAACGCTTGCATGACGCAATCGGTCAGCTTCTTCCCGACCAGCAAGATCTGGTTCGAGCTGTCTTTTTCGGTCATTGCAAAGCCGCTGATTATGCGCGTTTGCACAACACCAGCAGGGCTGCCATCTCACAGCGTCTCAACCGGGCACTGGCACAACTAAAAAAACTTCTTTCCTGACCGTTAACTTTTCGCATTCCCACGGCTATTTAATGTACGGCAGAAAATCAGCCGTCGGAAAGAAGGGGATAACGGGTGAAACACAATCTGCACATCAGCATCCGAAAGACACCGTCCGGCAATGGCATTGCCTATTGTCGGAAGCTGTCTCTGCGGGAGCGGCTGATGGATCTGCTGCTCGGCGAGAAGAAACGGGTGACCGTCATTGTGCCCGGAGATTCTGTGGAGAGCGTATCCATTCAGGAAATTTCAGAAGGGGGTGAGTGTCATGAGCAAGACAGGTGAACTGTCCATCATGCTGGAGGAGTTGCGAAATGCTGAGAGGTCTTTACACGCGGCTGTTGATTCACTGGCAGAGGTATTGTCCGCAGTCGATGAATCGACCGTTGTACTTGAAGCAACCGAAAAAGCACTGACCCTTGCGGATGTTCGAGCCGTGCTGGCTGAAAAATCCGTACAGGGCCACACCGCCAAGGTACAGGCACTGATCCACAAGCATGGCGTGGAAAAGCTCAGCCAGGTTGACCCTGCAGAGTACACCAGCCTACTGGCAGAAGCGGAGGCATTGTAATGCCGCCACGCAAGCATGCAATCCTATCGGCATCATCGAGCCACCTGGCTGCACTGCAGTCCGTCGGCCCGGCTGGAGCAGGAGTTCGAGGACCGGGAGACTGAGGCCGCCGCTGAAGGCACCGCCGCGCATGTGCTATGCGAGCACAAGCTTCGCCGAGCGCTGAAACTGCAATCAAAGAAACCAATCTCCCAATACGACTGCGAGGAAATGGACTTTCATACCGATGGCTACGTGCAGTTCGTCCTGGAAACCATCGCGGAAACCAGGATTGTCTGCGCCGATCCCATCATCAACATCGAACAGCGACTGGATTTCAGCTGTTACGTCCCGGATGGCTTCGGCACCGGTGACTGCGTGATCATCTCGGATCAAACGCTACACATCATCGACTTTAAATACGGCCGCGGTGTACTGGTGGAAGCGGAAAACAATCCACAGATGATGCTCTATGCTCTAGGCGCACTCCATGTGTACGACAGCCTGTACGACATCGAAGAGGTCGCGATGACTGTTTACCAGCCCCGGCGGGAAAACATCAGCACATGGACGATCTCTGTCGATGAGCTCAAAACATGGGCGGAAAATACACTTAAGCCCAAAGCCGCGCTGGCTTAAGAGGGAAAAGGCGACTATATCCCCGGACCCTGGTGCACCTTCTGCAGAGCGGCGGTCAAATGCCGTGCACGGGCGGAAGAAAAGCTTTGG